>JABAOC010006986.1_pt2 | contig 13508 bp, 26 predicted proteins | sample 7062161 | NCBI WGS metagenome assembly JABAOC01 (sample SAMN14538625, study PRJNA623070) | marine sediment metagenome | biome: marine biome [ENVO:00000428]; feature: marine pelagic biome [ENVO:01000023]; material: deep marine sediment [ENVO:00002113] | place: India: Gulf of Khambhat ... | reverse complement strand
GACCCTCTAAAGATTAAGAATAGTATTGATAGTTCTACTTTTTATATCAGGGAACCGGCGATTGTTGGGCAAAATAATCCGCCAGAATATTCTTTTGATGTAACCAATGCAACTACTACAGGAACAAATATTGAAGTTGTTCAACAGGCTTTAAAAACAGAGTGGCATATAAAACAAAAGTCTGATGTGAATATAAACTATCACGTTGGACTTATCGCAGCCGGAAATTTAGGTTATATTTATGTCAATGGAGTTATTGTTGCAAGAACTGGACATATTTATACTAATGGTGCTAACTCTGGTACATCTTTTAGTGCTACACTTGAAGCCGGAGACATTATCACTTTTGGCGGTTCAACATCTGGTGATGTAACTGAGACAGTAGCTATATCTATCCTATCTCAAGTTATTAATGAAGAAATTATTACCGCTTCCGATATTGTAAGTTCTGAAACGATGTCTTTTACTTTCAAGCCGGCTTCATCTGGTGCCCTTGACTGTACTACAGACCCCATCGGAACTTATGCCTCTTTCTCTAAGCCAGTTAATGACAACACAGGTACTCAATGTGAGCCAGCACCAGACACACCCCCTACAAGTCTTGATGGCTTTTATATGTGGTCAGTCCCATATAACAACAACTCTTCTTGTACAGGGGTAGCTAGTGTAACTAGATATGATATCTGTATTGCAAAAGGACTTAAAGGACTTACCTTTAAAGGTTTTACCGGAGCAGCAAAAAGCGGGATTTCGGTTCAGATTCAAAAAGATGCTGCCGGAGGAAATGTATCAGGTTTAGATTATTTCTATAACCCTGAGACAGGAGAACTTCAAATAAACTCAGGAATATCTCCAACATCAGCTACTAATACTAGATTTTGGAGAAGTACTACAGGTAACTCAGCCGGTAATTATGCTTATATACATTTTTATGGCTCCAAGAACCCCGTAGTAAACGCAATGGAAACTATCCCCCGCATTGACTACTCTTGGGAGAATGAGTTTAGTGCTACCATTTCTAATAACGGAACCTGTAGTGTTCTAAGCGAGAACCAAGACTTTATAGATGATTGTTCTTTTGTATCCACCGGTGTTGTTGATATAAACTTTAACGCTGGGTTTTTTACTCAAGTTCCGGCTTTTAAATGTACCGCAGGGGTTTTATCAAGACAGTGTGCTTTTAATGAAGCTGGTATAACCACATCAACCGTCAGGGTAGAAACATCTCAAGCAGGTGGTACGGCAGAAAATGGCAACTTTCACATTCAAGTTTCCCGACAAGGCTCCGACTACAAAGAGCGTGGCTCCGCCGCTGCGATTATTGCTCAGCCTACTTGTTTTATTAAGGATGTTAAACCTAATGGGACCAATGGAGGAACCTCAGTTACTTCAAGTTTTGTAACAAGAGATTTAAACACCTTAGAGGGACAATGCGATGGCATATCAGTTTCGGCTAATGTTGTAACGATTACAGAAGCCGGTAGTTGGATAATTAAAGCTCTGTCTCCTGCTAGAGGTACAGACTTAACAAGTCTTAGTTGGATTAAAAACCCTACCGGAGCCGGAGCAGGGGAAGAAATATTTACCGGACAGTCTGCTAGGTGTGAAAACAACTCTTTTCATAATGATTGCGTGGTTCATTTAGATTCTTCTTTTATAACAACAGGCTCATCTACAACCTTTGAGCTTCAAATGTACACCTCTACAAATAATGGTAATGCCGGAATTAGTCTTGGCTCCTATGTTTTAGACGGTCTTCCAGAAACATATTCCGTAGTTAAATTAACGAGGATTAAATAATGAAATATTTTTTACTATTACTTTTATCCTTTAATACCTATGCTCAGACTTCGCCAAGTGCGCCGTCTGAGCCTCTTCCACTAGGTCCATTTTGCGGAACTGAAAGCCATGAAGAAATTGATGCTTGTTCTGTAGATGATAAGTTTTCAACTCTAGTATCTAGACTTTTTCCAGACCTAATCTATGTTTCTTATGACCAATATCACATGGAAGACCCTTGCGACCCCGATACTGTAGATAATCCCGAAACTGAAGAAGTCGAAACTTGCCCAGTATGGGATGTTAAAACAGGTAGGTTTACTTATCAAGACCAAGTGTTTGATGTAGATAATTTACCTACCTTATCTACCTATGAGAGATACGATGCCTTAAATAAGCCGGCTCTTTCTGTATTTGAATCTGACCTAGCTACTTGGAAACAAGAGGAAAAAGATAAGTTAGACTTCCGTATCTCTATAAAAAATATAGATAGATTTAGAAGACGTATGGTGAAGTGCGGATATAATCAGCCAAATATGGCTCTCCTTAAAAAGGAGCTTATCGAGCAGATGGATACGACTCGTAGAGACTGTTTAAACAGCAAGACCGCTGAGCTTGATTCTGAGGATGCTGCTTCAGCTCTTAAAGAGGCTGTCCGCAAAGATATGGCTTTTGCTAAAGAAGTTGAGCTTGATTTTGTTATGGGGCTTCGCCAAGGCCCACAAAATACAGCAAAAAACAAAAGGCTATTAACAAAATTAAAAGACCTTCGAGGGCTTCTTTCTGTTGGTGACATTGATGGGGCAAAAGAGGAATTAGCCTCTATTCAAACAGATGCGGATTTTAGTCAAAGCTCAAAAGACGGGCTTCTTTCTAAAATAAACTCTTATTTAGGTGAATAATGGATAGTAAGAAAATCAACTGGAAAGCTTACTTGACCGGACTACTAAGCGCCGGAACACTGGCTTTTCTTGGTGGTATTCTTGACTTTCAAAACATCAAAGCTGAAGTAAAAAACACTCAAAAAGAAGTTAAAGAGCTGAAATCAGATAAAGAAAAAACCGATAAAATTTTAAAGGCTATAGGTATAATAACTTGCAGAAATGCAATTTCTCAAAAAATGCCAAATGCTGAAGAAATCTGCAAAGAAGTTTTAAACTAGGATTTTTATGGGTTTTCTATCTTTTTTCAAAAAGGCTTATTACGCCATAATTGGCGCTTTTAAAGTCAAACCATCTCCAAGAATAAAAGAGCCGGAGAGTAAGCCGACTCCTTCAATTATTAACCCGGATGATGATGGTGCTTTCTGCGTAGCCTTTATAGAAGGCCACTCTTGGAGAGATGAGGGCGCTAGGTCTTACAATAAAAAATCGGAAAAATCATTTAATGATAAGGTTCAAAGATATGTTTTTAAAAACTATTCCGGGAAGATTAGACTTGTAACATTTGATAGGCCTGATTATATGTCTTATGGTTCGGCCGTCGAGTGGTTAGCTAAAGAGTGTGATAATATCAATGTTGACCTAGCTATTGAGCTCCATTTTAATGCAGCCGGCGTTAAGACAGCTCGTGGAAATCATAAGCGAATAATAAAAGGCGACCATGAAAGCTTGTCTTATGCAAAACTATTCAACAGAACCTATCTCGCAATGTTTCCTTTTGCTACCTTTAGAAGGATATATGAGGGAGTCAAAGGCGTATGCGGTATGGGCAGAAGAGATGCTGGTTACTGGTTTTGTTACCACATGGAAAAAAGGGGCATTGCCTCTATGCTTGATGAGCCCTTCTTTGCTGATTTTAGAAATGAAGAATCAGAACCCTTTATGGAAGGTGACGGATATAAAAAACTTGGAGACTATTGGGTAAAATGTCTTGAGCTCTTAGAAGAAGAGCTGAATTTATAAGTGAGGTACTTTATGAAATTTTATCAATCTAAGAAATTTTGGGCGACAATTACTGGTGTTGCTGTAGCCGTTGGGACTAACTATCTAGGGCTAGATGAGGAAACAATTACAAACATTATTCAGGTTCTTTCTGTTTATGTAATTGGTCAGGGCATTGCCGACGCTGGAAAAGAAAAAGCAAGAGTTGAAAGGAATATTTCTAAATGAGCAAGCTAATTGCCGGTATTATTCTCGAAGGCATGAAAATTTGGTCAGTGGAAAGACGTTTGGCTTTTCAAAATAAACATTATGAAGTCTTAAAACGTGTAGTCGATGCTGAAAATGACCAATTTCCAATTTATACCGATGCGGAACTTGCGCTTGCAAAACAAGAGGAAGAGATTTTTTTAGAGGCATATTATAAGGAAATGATTTCTCACAGAAAAGAGGGCGAAAATGAAAAAGCTTAATATAATCTTGGCATTTTTATTTCTCACCTCATGCGCTAGTTTAAACGCAAAAGCCAAATGGTATAGAAAAGACGTGGCAATGAATAAATGGGTATTTCGTTATTGTTCACTGGACAAGGATGGCCAGAAATATGCAGGGAAAGGTTTTTGCAGAATTTCTCAGTTATGTATTAAAAAGTTTTTAAGAAAAGAAAAATGTAAACCTGACCCAATGTTTTGTGAATTTGGTGATATTGATTGCCTAAAAAAATATAATTATCCAGAAATCAAGAGAGGTTTTTAATGAAGTATTTAAGTATTTTAGCTTTATTGTTAATTGTTATTTCGTGCTCTTCACAAGAAAGAGATGAACTAAAAAAGTCATTTGCCGAGAAGGTAGCGGAGAAGGTAAAAGATGCTTCGGTTCATTCTCTCGGCTGTAAAACCGGGGACGCCGTAGAGGAAGACGTTAGGCTAGAGGTTGAAAGATTCCTAAAAATTCAAAAGCAATCCGAGGGGCAAAAATCTGTTCTTCTTACCCAATTGTGCCAACAAGGTGTAACGATTGCTTTTCCATATCTTGTTGACCTTGGAACCGGAAAACTCCCGGAGTCATGGCAAGCCGATGGGTGTTCTTTAAAATCTGTAGGTGAAGACATTGAAGAGCTTGCTGAAAAGCTTTGCTCAGAAATCAAATAAAAAAGGGGCCATTCGGCCCCGATTTCTTAAAATAATATCAGTAGAAGTGAAAGGAAGAATAACACAATTAAAAAAGTTGCGTTAGCCTCACTCGACTTCAACCGGAACCCCCATATTCCTCAAGAGAGCTTTTGTTTCAAATTTTCTATCGTATGTGCAAGACAGAAAATAGCTTTTTTCTCTAGCAAGATGTTTGTTTTTTTCAGCATCAATTTCAGCCTTTGTTTTTTCAATGGTGTTAATAATTTCTTCGTAACGGTTTAAAACAATTTTTAATGCGCTCATTATTTACCCTCCAGTGTAAATCTGTATTCATTGGCTTTTTTAATAGTCGAAACTTCAGTTTCGTTTAGATTTTGACGTGCTTCACGGGCTATTTTTTGAAGCTCGGATTCTTCTACTGGCTCGCCGTTGATTTGCTCGTTATGCTCAATCATGCGGTTTTTGCGGTCTTCTTTGACAGCTTCTTTTTCTGCCTCAGAAACAACTTGAGCCTCTTCAATTTCCTCTTCAGGCGCTTCGAGCGCCCTAGAAGTTTTTTCAGTTAATAGTTTTTTAATAATTTTATCAAGCTGCTCATTATCCTGAATTTTAACGTCTTCAAAAGTATTAAACCCGGTCATTTTGTTCATAAAAACAATTTTTTCACCTAATTGAAGACCTTGAGTAAGTTCGCCCAAAAGCGTTTTTACTTGCTCGACCTGGGCTGTTCTTTTTTCATAATCAATTGGATTATATTTAAAAGCTTTGTCTTCAGTCTGTTGATTAAAATTGATTCCTTCATGCTCGTTCATAACGGCAATGGCAGCATCCAATCTGTTGTCCATTTTGGGCCATGTTTTAGAAGCTCTTTTAATGACCGTTTTTTTTGCCATTTCGTCGAAATAATCAACCCATGGGCATTGCCTAGCCTTTCCGTTTTTATAAGCTTTGTAAGCCTCTGAGGCCTCCATAATAGTCTTGATTGCTTCAATGTCCATTACCTCAACTTTATAAGAACCATCATAAAGCTTTGCTACACAGTAAGCACCAACAACGGGCCCTCTTTCTTTAAAAGGTGAGAAGTTATGAATTGGTCTTTCTCCAACTTGCGCAACTTCGAAAGTGTCTTGTTGTTTGACAAGTTCAGCATGAACCCACAAGACAGAACCGGTCTTGATTGCAAGATGACATAGCCCCATGTAGGAAACGTCAAGACAAACCGCTTGCTTTTTACCAACTCTTCTCGGTACAAGGTAGGCGTGTTTTTCAACTGGATTAAGCGAAATTCCAGCCCCGGCAACATTAAGAACCGCCGCTTGCATCGACTCCGGGTTTTGACGTGCAATAGACAAGAGGTAATCGTTATTTTTAAGTAGCATACAAGCATATTGAACCTCACTTTCATAATTAACTTGGTTGTGTACTCTGGCCATTTCCATGAAACGGGCTTCAATTGGGGCAAAATCTTTTTTTGTAATTAGTTCAGACATTTTCAAATCCTCCTTAGATTGATTTAAGTGAAAGTTTAATTCTCTCAGCACCGTCAACTAGACGTGCAGCTTCTCCCTCGTATTCACCATTCTTAATGGCTTTTTTAAGGGCCATCTTATCGACCTCATGTTTAGCTGGAACCGTTCTAATGTATTCAACAGGAATTTCATGCTCATTAAGAACCTCAAGTTGTTTTAATGGCTTCAGTTTTTTAATTGAACCAAGTCCGCCTCTAAATTCATCCTGTTCACAGTGATTAAGAGCCATCATTGCAAATTTCTTCATGTTCTCAATTTTGTTTTTTCTGCTGTTTTGAAATTCTTTAAGCTTCTTAATTCGCTGATTAGCAAGCTCAATTTCGTCTTCTAGCATTTCAGTAAAAGCAACAAAAGAGTCAACTTTAGACTTTATAAGTTGCATACACTCATCTTGAAGCTGCTCAAGTTCTGGTGTAATCTCGCCGCCAAGTTCTTCAGAAAGACGGTCAAGGGCTTTAACCTCATCAGAAAGGTTGTAAAGGGAAAGATTTTTTTTCGATAATTCAGACATTTGTTTTTCTCCATGAAAATAGTTAAGTCCTTGTCATTATATTCAACTATCTAATTATTTCTGTAAATATCAATAATTCGATAAAGCCTATCTAATTTTTATATTCGACAAATTCTGGCCGGCCGATATAATCAAGCCATCTGCTTCAGTGCTCTTTGGCTTTCTTAGCTAGATAAAAAGGCTGGGGCCAATCCCAAAGGCCCAACAGCCTGTCTTTACTTACCCGATACTGTTTAGCCATAAGTGCGTCTTGAAAAAAAAATTATTTTCAAATCTTATTCACATATATTTAAAAGTTATTCACATTCATATAAGAGTTATTCACATTTCTATAAGTAGTTAAAATTAGTAGATATAAGGCCTTTACTTTCTAATTATTAGATATGAACCTAAGAAAAAAGACATGGAGTTCATATAAATGGAAAAACCGAAAGGCATTAGATTAGCTAGAAGAATAGGTGAAGCAGTATCTTTAAATGATATTATTCTTATAAGTATAGAAAGCTTGTCTTCTAATATAGTAAAACTAAGAATCGAAGCACCAGAAGATATAAGAATCAATAGATGCGACTCTCCCTATAAAGATTGGATAATTGAAGAAGCTATAAATCGTGACCTAAATTTTGAGCCTAAAAAAATTCCTCCTTATAGGTTGGAAAATCCATCAGTAATAAAAAGAGGCTATGGAAAACACTCTGGTAAGTTTTTATCAGACGTTCCAAGCTATTTTCTACATTATGTCTTGTCTCAAGAGCTTGACAGAAAAGAGCAGCGACGAAATCATATAGATAAATTAATTGCAGAAATCGAAAAAAGAAAACATGGAGTTTTAAAAGATGGCAAAACCAACAGTAATTTCAAACATTGATGGAATCGTAACATTTAGTCTTTCTAATAAGCCCGAATTTGAAATAAAAGTAAGTTCGGAAGATTATAAAATGCTTATAAAAGATACAACTTGTTATTATGTAAAACATTTCTATGAGTATAGAAAAAACAAAGAAAGAAAACTCAAATCAACTTATATTGTTAGAAACATTTTTCACAAATGCCCCTCCTCTGGTAAGCAAACTTGCAACACACATTTTTTACATTGGGACATAGTTGGAACCTCTTTTCATTGGGGAGATGGCTTAGTTGTTGACCATATTGATAGGCAACCAATGAATAACACCAGAGAAAATTTAAGAATTGTAACCCAATTGGAAAACGTACAAAACACAAGCAGGGTAACAAACCCTTTGTTTTCACAAAAATTCGGAATCAAATTACCTGACTATTACAATGTGGCAATACTTAAAAGAGGTTCTGGAGAGTTTTTTCAGTGTTACTATAAAAGTGAATATGTAAAAGGCTCCACAAGCATTAAAACGGTAGTTGATGCAATCGAAAAACATAAAAAGAATATTAATCGAAGAGATAACAAAAGAACCATCATCAGAAGGCGTAAAGTTAGCTGAAGAAGATGATGAAATCGACCATGACCCTTATGAGGATGATGACGGTTACTGGACAGATGAAGAAGAAGAACAAGACGAAATACCACAAGAAGACGATGGCGAAGTATCACAGCGAAAGTTGCGTAGTATGCCAAATAAGGGGCGAAGGTCTTGTAACCGCCGACCATGTAAAAACAATAGGCAGCGGCGGCCATCCAACTGCGGAACACAATCTGATGCCTCTTTGTTTCAATTGTCACGAGCTAAAAGGAAAAAAAGGAATCAATTTTATGGCAAAAAATTTTCCAAGATATAAAGCTTGGCTGATTTTTCACGGCTGGGAATTTAGGGACTTTGATAAAAAATGGGTTAGATATGAACAATAGTAATATGAGAAACGCAACTTTTATTTGGGTAGATGGCTATGGCCTTATGATGCCTATTCATGAATTTAATAAATTTATGAAAGAAAAAGATTCACCACGGAGAGCGCTTGAAGAACGAAATAAAAAACTTGAGATATGTAAAACTCGAAACTCTAATAAAAATCAGAGAGAATAATTACACATCAGTTTTCACCAATAAGAAATACAGCAAGCAAGTTATAGATTCTGAAATAAAAAGAAAAACAGAATCAAAAAACTTTAGAGGCATGAAATGGAAAAAGTAGAATCGGGAAATAGACCTGGGCCAAGAAAGCCAGTAATTATTTCAAAAGAAGAATTTTGCAAGATGAGAATTTCAGAGGTCTTGAAGGTTATTGATGATAATGGAGCTTTATTTATAGCCATTAAAGGGGAGCTCCCTTTAAAAGTTACTCGCTCCAGTTTGCAATAAATTTTAAAAACGCATAAAATTTAGTCACTGGAGGCAAGTCATACTAACGGGCGTGATTTCTGATATTCATGGCCCTTGGATTCATAAGCGGAAGTTAGATTTAGCGTTGGATATATTTGAAGACCAAGGAATCGAAAGACTTGTCTTGAACGGCGATATTGCTGATTTTTATAATCTGAACACTTATTCACCAAAACACATGGAGGTACAAACTACGCTCGAAGACGAGCTGATTTGGCTAGAAGATTTCCTTTCCATGCTTCAGAGAAGATTTAAAGGGGTAGAAATAGTTTTCATTTTCGGAAATCATGAGCATAGGTTAGAGAGATTTATAATAGATAAATGCCCTTGGTTTTGGAATAAGTTGAAGCTTGAAGCCCAGCTCAGATTAGAAGAAAAAGGGATTAAAGTAGTACAGTATAACGAAAGGTATCAAGTTGATAAAACAAACCTTTTTATCCAACACTCGCCCCCGTCATACGCAAAAAACCCGGCTCAAACCTCACTAGACAAGAAAATCGACCAAGACCATATCTGGGGCTGTACTCACAGGACTTCATTTGCTGTTTTCACGGCCTCTAGCGGTAAAGTCTATACTTCCTATACCGGTGGATGGTTCGGCAGCAGAGGGATAATCAGAGAGCGCCAAAACAAGATGCCAGAAAACAAGAGAGTCTTTGCTTTTACAAAAAACCATGAAACTTGGAACTGCTCCCTCCATTTGGTCACAACCGCAGGCCCAATCCATCACGTTCAACAGGTGCTAATCAAAAAAATAGGCCAGAAATATAGCGCAAGTATTGGAAACTTAATATATTTCGGGTGAAATCCACCAGGTATCTAATTTTTATATATAAACATAGCTACCATCTAATTTTTATATTACACAAAACATCAAAAACCCCGTAGATTTGATTCATGACAAAACATGGAGTTTTAAAAATGGCTAATTCAAATGATTCGCTTTTCAGCATCAAGGACATTATTTGCGCCCTTGGTGTGGCAACCGACAACAAGACCTATCAGCCCGTCAAAAAGGTTGTAGATTATGTTGAGAATTTCGTAATTGGTGGAATGTACACTATGCCCCAAAATGAAGTTCTCTACATGGTCGAGCAACTTGAAATAGATGAGCTTATTGACGTTAATTGGGACTTGGAAAACCCAATCAATTCTTATTTTATTACTAATTTTTAATCACGGGGATTATTATGGGAAAGCTTAAAGAAGCAAAAACTACATTTTATAAAAAGAAGGCTCTTGGAAATGGTACTGTTTACTGTTGGCAAGAGATATGGTCGGAAACTGGAAAATTCAGCAGCGACAAAGCAATATCCACAAAAGCCGAGAAATTACAAAAAATGATTGATGAAAAAAAGCTAAAAGCTGATGGGTGGCTTGTTGATAGGATTAAAATTGAAATCCTGACAAAAACAACCAAATATGACTCGATAATGGGGGATAGATAAATGGCTTGCGTAAATTATGAATGTCTTAATTGTGGTCATACTGAGTGGAGTAGCCGCAAATCATGTAAAGAGTGCGGTTCTGATAATATCCGCATTGAATTTGATGAAGAAGGGATGCACGATTAGAATATAGTTTTACACACACTCCCTGCCGGTTTTACGGCCCACTGGCCCCCTGAATTGGGGGCTTTCTTTTTTTAAGCATTAAATGATAGGATTTACTTGTGTGTGTACCATCTCACAATTGCCCGGTGTAGGCAGGAGGCTGAAGCCGGGTTCTCATGATATACTTCCAGAATGAAAAATAAAGACTTAATTCTCGTTTTTACCGCTTGGCTTTTAAGTATTGCGATATTTGTTATGGCATTTGAAGAGCTTTTAAAGCCATCTAATTATTAGATAGATAAGACTTTTTTAATCTAATATGTAAATGTGCCAAATTCGGTGATTGCCTTGTTTTGAACCTTATCCCCGTTTTTATTTAAACACTCGTAAACCTCGACCCCATCAATCATGGTGAATATTTCAACAGCACATTTTTTGTATGGTTGATGTATTTCCACCCCGTTGACATATATTTCAAGCTTTTCGCATCCGACAATAAGTAATAGAGCTATGACGAACCTCATAAAACTATTGTAACAGGTTTTGATTTGTGCTTATAATTTTTATATAGACCCTTATCAGTAGAGTTTTTAATGAGTGAAGAAAAGAGGGGTAAAACGCAAAAGTTTTTCCTGACTGAAGAAATCAAAGAAGAATTAATTAAATATGCCAGAGCTGGGCTAATTAATGACCAGATTTGCAAGCTTATCGGTATATGCGACAAAACCCTTTGGAATAAACTCAAAGAAGACCCGGAGTTTGAACGGGAATTCAAAAACGCCAAACAGTTAGCTGATGTTGAAGTTGAGAATTCTTTATACAAGGGCGCTGTTGGGTACACAATTAAGCAGCAAGAGGCAAAAGTCGTCTTGGATGGAAAAGACTCCGGTTCTCATGTTGAAATCGTAGAGGTTGAAAGACATATTCCCGGAGAGTTTAACAAGCAAAGACTATGGCTAATGAACCGAAACCCGGACAAATGGAAAGATAAGCAAGAGCTATCTGTTGACGTTACAAAGCTTTCAGATGAAGAGCTTGAGAAGCTTGCTAAGAAATATCTGTTGGGCGGTGGTGATGAGTAATTATAAATTAGACGCATCAAGCTCCTATCCTGACGATTCAAACATGAAGAATTTTGTTTCTGAGCTCATGAGTTGCGGTTTTGAAATAGAGAAAAAACCTATTGAAAGATTTAAAAGGAAAACATTTGAGTATTTTGTTAAAAATATAGATTCCATGCTAGACCTCGAAAAAATATCAAAAATAACAGGACACTCGTTAGTTTTTATGCCGAAAGGTTGCTATGACATAAATAAAGATTATGGCTGCATAGAAATATATGACGATTACAGGGAATAAATGAACAAGTGGAAAATCAGAAACCTTCAGGCCGCTGACGTTGCCTATATTACTAGCACATGGATGACTTCATTTCGTTCAAACAATTCATTTGCCCGTGAGATGAAGCATCGAATTTATTCATCTGAGCATAATAGGATAATCAATTCCATTTTATCAGAAGGAAAGACTCTAGTTGCTTGCGACCCGGAGGATGATGGCCATATATTCGGCTATATTGTTTGCTCTTCGAAAGATATTGGTATCGATGTTTTTCATTATATCTATATCAAAGGGCCATTTCAAAAGAATGGAATAGCTAAGTCATTAATTGAAAGCGCAAAAACGGCTGAAAAAGCTGTTTACACACATAAGAACCAGAAAGCAAAATGGATTCATGAAAAGCTTTTAGGTTCATACAATGAATCAAACTATAATCCATATCTGTTTTTTGCAGAAGTATAAGTTGAGGCGTTATGAGTAAAGAAGAAACCCAAATGGGATTAAAAACAGGGATATTGACCCCCGTTGATGCCGTTAAAAAAATGATTGCTGAAGCCCGTGAAGCTGGATGGAAGCCTGTTGGTATTTCATTTGGCCAGAGGGATTGGACAGTCTTCATGAGGGACTTTAATCAAAAGAAGATTAAGCTCGTTGGCGACCCCGATGTAATTAGTATTTCAAAATTTGAAGGACTCGACGTTTATTATAAAACAGCGCCGGGTACTGATTTATTATTTAAAGCCGCAGATAATGACGGAAAGGGGGAGGCTTGAGCCCGAAATCACAAAAGAGAAGAAATAGGAAACATCACAATCCATTTGGTCATAAACAATTTGGTTTTTATGCAAAGGCATATAGACAGCTTGTTTATATAAGAAAAAATTGGGTTAAGAAAAAAACAAGATTCAAACTTCCAAAAGGACTAGAGGCTTAGCTATGAAATTTCTAAAAGTAAATTCAGTAACATTTTATCAAAGTGTATTACTAGGACAAAGACAGTTGAACACTGTAAACAGAACCGTTGCGACAGCAGACAATATTGATATTATTTTCTGCGACGACAAAATTTTCCTTAGAGATATTAAAACATCAAAAGAAAACATGAAGGATAAGGTTGTAATTGTTGGTCTTCATAATGTAAGAGATTTAAGAGTATCTAAAAAGGACTTCGAAGCATCTCCATATAAAGAGCTGTTTGATTGCTTTGACGAGGATGGAGCATATAAAGCCCCCCAGGTCGAAGAAACTGACGAAAGGGCTGCACTATGGGAAGAGCTCGATGAGCTTGGAATTCAATACGATAAACGATGGGGCGTTAATAAACTTGTTGAGGCAAAAGACGCTCACTTTGCAAGAGGATAGAAAATGAATGAAGAAACAAAAGTCACTAAAAAAACAACTTCAAGAAAAAAAGCAAAAAAAGCTTCTAAGGAAAGCGAAGACGTTGCTGAGAAACTCGAAGACGGTTCTGGAGATGGAAGCGGA
>JABAOC010014452.1_pt2 | contig 13517 bp, 12 predicted proteins | sample 7062161 | NCBI WGS metagenome assembly JABAOC01 (sample SAMN14538625, study PRJNA623070) | marine sediment metagenome | biome: marine biome [ENVO:00000428]; feature: marine pelagic biome [ENVO:01000023]; material: deep marine sediment [ENVO:00002113] | place: India: Gulf of Khambhat ... | reverse complement strand
GTTCTTCCTGGGTTTCATGGTCAAAGATTGTGATGGCCGTTGATCCGGGATCAAAATGAACATGGTTATCTCCCACTATGAATTCTTTTTCGCCTGTTCTATCATAGAGTTTAACTATCGATGGAGTCGAAGAGAGGGAATCTTCTATTAACCTGGATGTGATGTGAACCCTCTGGGATTGTTCATCGACTTTCATCCCGGCTTCTTTCAAAAGAGTCAATGCTTCCTGGTTCTCGACAAAGACACCTTGTTTCTCCAATATCTCATACGCTTCATCCAGGATTTTCCGGATGAGTTTTTCGCTTAAAAATTCCAGCTTAGGCCTGATTGTTTCTATCATCGGACTTTCCTTTAATCGTATTTTTTCTCGTTGTGAGCTTTTTATCCCTGTAAAAATTGATCCGGAAGGAAACAGACTTCCGGGGAATCATCATACAGGATTCAGTGAGGCTGACACCAATGTCCTTTCCGGGTAAGACTTGAAAAATGTAGTTCTGTTCCTTGACATCCCATCTTCCGTAACCGGGACTGTATCTTTTGCTCGGCCAAAGGCTCATCTCTCTAGCGATATCTGCCAGTCTCCGGTCGGACTGGATGGCCACCTCCTCAGCCGCTTCTGACCCTAATGAATCCAGGATCAAAGCTCGCACCATTTCATTTTTTCCCATGAGCTGGTTTATTTCTTCCTCGAGTTCAGGGCCGATCGTGCAGAGACAGAGCGCGACTTTTTCTGCGTCTTTGAATACGGGATGCTTGTTTGTTTCCTCGTAATCCAGGATCGTATAGATAGATGCCGGATGAAGCAGATAATCCAGTTTCTTTTTTTCCTCAGAGATCATCTTTTTTATCGGTTCTTTTATTTCATGGGATTTCTTTTTGTATCCGATAAGCCTGAGGATTCTTTGTTCTTCGAATTCTATCTTGAGATTTTCGATTCTTTTGACACGTGAGGACATAACCGGCCTTATTCTTCGATGATTTGTTGAGCGACTTTTACCGCTACCATGGCATTTTCACCGTAGCCGTCCGCTCCGATATCATCAGCCCATTTCTGATTGACAGGCGCTCCTCCCACAAGGACTTTAATCCTATCTGAAAGGTTTTTTTCCTTCAGGATCTCAACGACTCTTTTCTGTCCGAGCATAGTCGTTGTCAAAAGAGCGGAGAGACAGATGAAATTCGCCTCCACTTCTTCTGCCTTTTCGATGAATCGCTCTAATTTTACGTCTGCACCAAGGTCATGCACCTCAAATCCATTGGCAGAGAGCATAGAGGAGACAAGATTCTTGCCTATATCGTGTATATCTCCCTCCACAGTTCCGATAACCACTTTCCCCTTGGATTGTGTTTGAATCTGAGCTTTCTCCATTTCTGGCTGGAGTATGTTCATGGCTGACTTCATGCACTCGGCGCTGGTTATGAGCTCAGGTAGAAAATATTCTCCTTTTTCCCATAGATCTCCCACCTTCTGAACTCCGGGAACATAGCCTTTTTCAATAACCTCCATGAGGTCCATTTTCTGTTCGAGGGCTTGCTTGGCCAGTGTCTCGGCTTCATCTTTATTGCCTTCGATTATGGCCTTTCCCATCCTTGCCAGTAATTCTTCTTTGCTCATATTCTCTCCTGATTAAAAGGGATGTGAAAAAAAATGTCTGAATTCTGTATCTAGTCCCAAGTTAAAATTTTAAATTCCGTTTCAAAATGAAGTCAAATGATATAATTTCTTGCGCTATGTTACAAGATGAAATGTGCCTGAATCAATCGAGCAAGATTGAATGGCTTAATATCTTGACAAATCGACTGACATAAATAATCCTAATTGAGATGGAGAATGATTTTCCTGCCACCACTCTGGGAAAGACCAAGCTAAGGGTGAGCCGGCTCGGCCTGGCTGCCACCTACAGGCCAGGGAAAAGGGCTGTTTACAGAGCCGTCGATGAAGGGGTGAATTATTTTTTCTGGTTTAACATCGATAGCCAGATGATCAAGGTGCTACGTGATATCCTCAAATCAAAAAGAGAAAATTATGTCGTTGCGACAGGAGCGTACAACTTCGTTTACGGCCATCCCAACCTCCGTCGCACACTTGAGAAGCGGCTCAGGACCTTGAACACGGATTACATCGACGTTTTCCATTTCCTTGGAGTTTTGAAGTCACGGGAGTTCAAAGAAGAGACACGGGAAGAACTCTACCGCTTTAAAAAAGAGGGAAAAATCCGATTCGTCGGGATCTCCACTCATAACCGGAATTTCGCCGGTCAGCTTGCATCCGAAGGAAAGCTCGATGTCATCATGATGCGTTATAACGCGGCTCACCGCGGTGCAGAACTAGACATCTTTCCTTTCCTAGAAAAACATGATCCCGGCATTGTGAGTTACACCGCGACAAGCTGGCGCTTTCTTTTGAGACGGCCTCGAGGCTGGCCTAAAGACGGACAAATACCTGACGCGGGCATGTGCTACCGGTTCGTTCTCTCCAATCCCCATGTCCACGTCTGCTTGACATCTCCCTCTAATTTGAAACAGCTTGAGGAAAACCTCAAAGCGGTCCGCCTTGGACCCCTCTCAGCTAGAGAAATGGCGTTTATGAGGAATTTTGGGGATGCGGTGTACAAGAGAAAGAAAAGGTTTCTGGACGGCCGATATCGTCCATGACTGGATGCTGTTTATGAAGACCATGAAGGCCTTACTTGGCAAATCGCAGATGATTTTCTATGAATTTCAGGTGAAAAAATGCTGAAGTCAACCGTATTCATTTTTACCATCATCTCTGTTTTTCTGGCGGTATCTGTCGAATCGCTGATTTTTATCCTGCAGCTAAAAGGGCAAAAGTTCACCAAATGGTTCGGTAAAAATGCGTTCGAAATCCACATGTTCATCACAGGATTTTTTTGGACAACGTCATCCGTTCTTATCATTCTCCTCCAGTTTGAAAAGCACACTCCTTTTCATCACAGCGCTGCATTGAAGTATACAGGATTGGTTTTATTGGTCGCTGGCCTGGCTCTGGCTGTATGGGGATTCATGTTATTAGGCATCAAACGGTCCTTTGGCCTGAATTTTTTCAGTGAGGATGTCCCCATCGTTAAAAAATCGCTGTATAAATGCGTTAAAAACCCAGAAGATTATGGTTTCTGGATGGCTCTTATCGGCTTTGCCCTCTTTTCGCGTTCTTCAGCTAACCTTGTGATTGCTCTTGAATTTATCATCCTCCAGATTCCCCATATGAATATAGAAAACATCCCTTTAAAACGACCTCTCTCTTTCCGGAAATAAGCGCTCAGAATGAAAGTAAAGAGAATACCGGATAGAGATAACCTCTAAAAAGGAGAAAGACATGAAAATTCAAGATGTCCCATTCACTGTGACCCATTGGGATAATGAGATTCCTGTTGAGTACAAGGGGGAGACAGGCACTTCTTTCTGGCGGACCTTTGAACAAGGAAACATACGTGTCCGAATGATCGATTACTCACCTGGATACAAGGCGGACCACTGGTGTGCTCAGGGACATGTGCTGCTTGTCCTGGAAGGGGAATTGAATATCGAGTTGAAGGATGGACAGAAATTCAAACTCATGCCTGGGATGAGCTTTCAAGCTGCGGATGATGAGGAGAACCCTCATCTGGCGTTGACTGAGGTCGGAGCAAAAGTCTTTATCGTCGATTAAAAGTATAAATTATCTCATCCGGCCTTAACGAAGCTAAAAGTTTTTTTCCCTTTTTTCGAAAGCTTAAATAATCCATTGCTTTCCACTCTTGATTGTATATTATCATCTTTCAGATGGTGGTCGCTGAGCGAGAGGATCCCGTCCTGTTTAAGAATCCTGTGGAGCTCTTTAAAAATTTTATCCGCCTCTTTCAATTCGTGAAGAATATCATAGAATAAAACAACATCCATACTCTTGTCCTCTAAATTTGTCTGGCAATCAGATTGGATAGTGTTTACGTTGTCAAGCCCTCTTTTTCTGGCAATGTGTCGCACTTTTTGAACGGCAAGCGGATGGATATCCAGAGCGTAAATTTGCCCTGATTCTCCGACAAGCTTAGCCAGAGGAGCAATATAGCTTCCTGGTCCGCAACCGTAATCCAACACATGATACCCGGGCTGGATCCCCACTTCTTCCAACACATTCTTTCGAGGAGCAATAAGATCACGGATCTTAAAAAGAAAGGTCATTCCCTTGAAGTGGAAATCGGATGAAGGTTTGTCCATCACGCTTTTCCTTTTTTTAAAAAGATTTTAACTAATTTAGAAATGTTCTGAAAGCAAAAAAAAATACTGGATTGAAATGCGTAATAATTCATCTGAGGAAAATTAAATTAAGGATTTTATTCGTTTGATCCGGTTTTATGCTCAGGAGATGTCATCGAGTTCATCAAATATAACGTTATTAATTAATAAAAGCCCGGAAATAAAGCCGTATTAAAGAGGTGACCCATGAAAAAAATGGCAACGATCCAGATATGGGGGAAAAACTCGCTCAGGAAAAAGAAAAATACATGGGTCTTATACTCATCGGTCGCTTTCTTGACGGAAGACCTTATGAAGGCGCCATGAACCGGCCGAAATTAAAAAAGTAGAGAACATCTCATAAAAAGTAAGATGTTTTTTTGGGGATTTAATTTGATTCACTGGTATGTTTTCGTTCAATCATGAGATAAATGGTGATATCCACAACTATTAATAATATGGATATTTCGGAGGGAACATGAACATAAAAATAAAGCCCCTTTTGAGCTTCAGTTGTGCTCTCATTCTGACCTCCTTGTTTTCCTGCTTAGGAGCTGAAGCCTTAGCAAGACATGTTGAATCCGTACAGGATCAAACTCTTTCGAGAGAGGAGGCTCTCGAAAAAACGCTGGACATCGCAGGAGTCCGACCTGGCTTGATCATCGGAGAAGTTGGTGCCGGAGAAGGCTTTTTTACGGATGACTTAGTCGCACGGTTGGGAGGAGAAGGGAAAATCTATGCCAATGACATTGATAAAGAGTCTTTGGATATCCTTAAAAATAAAGAATTTCAAAATGTCGAGACCATACTCGGGGAAACCGATGATCCGGCCTTTCCTGTCAACAACCTGGATATGGTGATCATGAGGAGTGTATTTCATGACCTCGAGAATCCACTCAGCATGCTGGAAAATATAACAAAATACCTTAAACCGAACGCACCGCTTGTTGTGGTCGAACCCCATCCTTCCGCAGAGAATCAAAAGCGGATGCTCAGGATGCTGAAATGCACTTCTATGGGATTGATGCTCCCTCTTCATAACATGTCAAGAGAAGAGCTTTTGGCTATTGTCGAGCAATCGAGCTTTATCCTGGAGTCTGAGACATCCTTTCGCTCTTTGTGGAGCGTCTATGTCTTCAAAGTGATTGAGGACAGGAAAGAAAATGTCTGGCCGAATTGGCTGCGTCGATTCCGTGCAGAGGTCGATAAAATCCTTGAACTTGAAAAAGATAAGGATATATCCATTGTCAAAATGCAAATTGCCTGGGTGAGAGTCTTAAATTCCTACAGAGATAACAATCCGCTCACGACCGAGGATGAACAATTGAGAGAATACATAAACAAAAGAATCGCTTTTCTCAAGGAAGAAGCTAATAAATTCGTTTCCTCCTCTGAAAATAAAGAAACGGACATTCGCCACCAACCGGAGGAGCCTTCCGTTTTTCCTCTCCGCTCGGATTATGAATCAATTGATTGGGATGGTATTGAAAAAATATTCCGGTATCTGGGATTTGAAACTAGAGCGAAAATACGCGCCGTATCCGGAGATTTTCATAATCAATTCGAATCGATGTCTCTCGAAGGAGATAACGTTGTCGTGGATAAGGCGACAGGGCTTATGTGGCACCAGAGCGGGTCCGAAGAACCCCTGGATTTTTTCACGGCACTGGGATGGATAGACGATCTGAACAGTATGCGCTTTGCCGGGTATACAGACTGGCGGGTCCCAACCGCAGAAGAAGCGGCCTCTCTAATGGAGATAGAAAAGAAGAATGGAGACCTGTTTATCGATCCTGTGTTTTCAAACGTTCAAAGCGCCGTATGGACGGGTGATTCTTCGTATCCCGGGCGCTTATGGCTGGCGCGGTATTACAGGTCAGGCTTTGCGGATGACCTTAAAATCCACATCGGCTGGGTTCGTCCGGTTCGCTCTCTAAAATAAAGCTGGCCCCTCACTGACGGTTTCTTCAACTTCTCACTCTATTTCCACATCGATAAGATTCTGTCCGATACTTGATTATATTCATCTGTTTTTATACCATAGCTTAATCGAATCAATGATGTGGGTCCGAGAACCGGGTATCTATCTAAAAAATGTGCTTCAAAGTTGTTTGTTTTTTAAATCCATTTAAGTGAGAGAATAATGGAAGACAAAACACCTTTTCCGGGAGTTTTCTGGGTTGCCAACATAATCGAGGTTCTCGAACGATTTGCCTATTACGGGATCTACATCCCTTTTGGCATCTACATGACCAGTCTTGGATTCAGCGAGCTCCAACTGGGGATCATACAGAGTCTATTCCTCTTTATCTCCTACTTTATCCCCATTTTTTCCGGGACTTTTGCAGACAAGTTCGGTTTCAAGAAGGTTCTAATTGTCTCCTATCTGGCTTATTTACCCTCTATCCTCCTCTTGATCGCCACTAAAACATTCTCCGGGATCTTGCTCACCATGCTTTGTGTTGGATTGGCCGCCGGAATTTTCAAGCCTCTTATCGCCGGGACAGTGCGAGTCGTGACAGATAAGACCAACAAGACTCTTGGCTTCGGTATTTTTTACCAGATGGTAAATGTCGGCGCATCCCTCGGGCCGATCGTTGTCGGCTTGCTCAGGGACAAAAATTGGAATTACGCTTTTTATGCGGCAGCCGGTGGGGCCGCACTCATGCTGCTGATCACAATCTTATTCTACGAAGAGCCCAAAAGAGAGCTCGAAGGGATCACTATGAGAAAGAAATTTGCAGATATCCTCACAGCTCTCTCGGATTTAAAATTTCTCGCGTTTTTAGTCATCCTCGGCCTTTTCTTCTGGCTTCCTTTCTGGGCTTTCTTTAATTTAATCGCTCTGTATGTCGACCGCAATCTGGATACAGTCAGACTTTACCAGGCTCTGAAGAGCGTGACCTGGACAGGCTTTGCCAATTTCTTTTCCACCTATGATGACGGAGTCTGGAAGCTTAAAGGAGAGATGCTCGGCCATACGGGGTACATCATCATGATCTTCCAGCTCATCGTTTCAAAAATAGCTGAAAGGTTTAAAGCCATCCCGACATTTTTATTCGGATTGCTCATTGCCGGAGGAGGTCTGGTGATCATCGGATTGGCAAACATTTCTGCTCCCACTCTGGTGTTTTTAGGCATTTTCTTCTTTGCCATCGGGGAAATGGTTTCTTCTCCCAGAATTCAGGAGTATATCACTTGGCTGGCTCCTAAAGAAAAAGCTGGACTCTACATGGGCTCAAACTTTCTGGCGATTATGATCGGCGCCTTTCTCAGCGGTTTCACTTATACGAGCCTCTACGGGATTTATCAGAAAATGGGCTCTGCTGAATTCATATGGTATACCATGGCCGGTCATTTTGTGTTTGGAATGATCGTCATTTTTCTGTTCATGAGATCAGGAAGAGAGCTCAAAGAAAGAGAAGAATAAAAATAATAAGGGGTAGTCTTTTATTTTCATTTTTTGACAGTAAATTTTCCCTGTGCTATAGATTGTTTTCCGGGGATAAAAAAGAGAAGCAGACGATAAAAGGGAAAGACTGCTATATAAACAAAGGAGGGAATGGTGCCATTTCAGTGTGGAGATTTTTTTGTCTTGAGAGGTTTTAAGCTGATTAGCAGGGGGATTCGTCTTTTGACATCTGTCAGGTATGGGATCCCCTTTAGAGAGACATTTTCTCATGTGGAAAGCGCCATAAATGACAAGCAGAATGTTTCTGCTGAGCCGAGCGGCGTTGTGATTGTCGATAATGACAGGCCAAAGGTAACGAAAGCCTACGCGAAGGTCTATAGATTCAAGAAATTCGATGAAGAAGATCAAAAAAAACATGTGGAGGAATCTAAAAGGCACTTGGGTAAACGGTATGCCATATGGCGGTACTTATTAGATACGGCTCGAATAGTCTCTTTTCTGATTATTATCTTTGGCTGGATCGTCGCCCTGATCAGCCTTTGGGTAGGAATCTTTTTACTTGCAGTGATTATTGTCATTACTCTGCTTAAGGGATTTCTCAGAAAAAAGGATAAACTTACTGAAGATTGTTCAGAAAACCAGTCTTTGATTTACTCCGCCACCGGAAGGTGGTTTCCCTTGCCAAATCCGAGGAATGAATTCCCGAATGGGATGGTTCAAGTCTGGGAAAACCTCGTTTTGAATGGGATTGCCGTTGTCGTGGCTGAAAGACAGAGAGGGGGAGAATGGGAGTGGAAGCTGGAAGAAGAAACGCCTCCACTGGAAGAAGAAACTCCTGCCCGCGAGAATAATCCAGATAATGATTAGCGCTTAGCATTTATTGTTGTCTGTCTATTAAAGATTCCAAAGTTACTTTCGCTTGAACTGCAACTTTGCCTTTTCATCTTTGTAACGGATAAAACTTCTCCATTAGCCTGGATGGTTCTCTTCCATTGTGTGTGGATAAATGATCAGAAAGCATTCAGGGATGTTCTTGCTCCAGTCAGATTTTTCACGAGTCGAGGTTGCCGTCGCCAGATTTCATGAATAATTCAGGCTAACGTGGATTATTCACGAGTCGAGGTTGCCGTAGATACGAGGCACAGCGCAAGATGCTGTGGTCGTCCACCGCTCTTGCGCTGTAACGAAGTAGACGTCGTTGCGAGGAGAGAAGCGACAGCGGCAATCTCGTGCAACTAGCGATACACCATGAGATCGCCACGCTCCGCTCGCGATGACAATTTTTTTTAAAAGAAAATGGTCGTCAGATTTGCTCGCCCGAAGGGGAAAAGATGCCGACATTAAATTGTTAATCCTCCTTCAGAGGTGTGTTGTATGTGGCGTCGGCAAATTTTATGAATAATTCAGGATTAAAAATTTATTGAACTCCGCAAGAAGAAGTGATAAGTAAGATGGAAAGCATTCTGAATCAGGAATCAATGGATAGCGATTCAAACCTTTGGGGAATGGAAGATTTAAAGCGTGGAGTACTTTTGCTGCTAATCTGATGTCAAGAAAAGAATTAGAATTAAGAATCAAATTCAATACTTTTTTCCTTTTTTTTATTAACAAGGAGGTGAGCTATGCGTTCTCAGACATCCCTTTATAAGATTCTATCTTTCTTTCTGGTAGGTGTTCTGTTTTTCTGCTTTCTTTCGAATACCTTATTCACAGAAAACAGCTCTTCTTCGCAGACTATTGACGAAGAATACACGCGCTTGATCAGGGAAGCCACAACCAAACCGGAGTTCCTCAGTCCTCTCACGAGTTATCTCCCCAAAGTGGAAGGAGTGCCTACACCTAAGGATGTGCTGGGCTATATTGCCGGGGCACCAGGTAAATTAACTTATTATGAAGACATCCTCAAGTACATGAATTCCCTGGATAAAGCTACTCCGAACGTTCGCGTTTTTCCGATAGGGAAGACCTCTGAAGGCAGGGAAATGATAATAGTGGCTGTTTCGAACAGGGAAACGATGAACAACTTGCAAAAATACAAGGATTTTCTAACTCAACTGGCTGACCCGCGTATCGTCAAAACAGAGAAGGATGCCGATGCCATAATCGCCCAAGCCAAGCCCGTATACTGGCTGACCGGAAACCTCCACTCAGGAGAAAGCGGAGCTGCAGAGGTCTCGATGGAACTGGCTTACCGTCTGGCTGTTGATGAGAATCCGCTCATCAAGACCATCCGGGACAACATGATAGTCCTGATCACGCCCTCCATGGAGCCGGACGGGCATGACAAGCATACGGACTGGTTTTATAAATACAACAAGGATGTGACGGATTACAGAAAAATAACCAGAGTCCCGTACTGGGGGAAATACACTTTCCACGATAATAACCGGGATATGATCAGTATCTCCCAGCCGGAGATGGAGAACGGCGCAAACGCTTACTTCGAATGGCATCCGCTCGTGCTTCAGGACAACCATGAATCCATTGCATTTTTATATGTCTCTTCCGGAACCGGGCCTTATAACCGTCATTATCATCCCAGCGTGACCTCTGAGTGGAACTTGATAGCCTGGTGGGAGGTCACTCGACTGACATCATACGGAATGCCCGGTGTGTGGACCCATGCCTTCTGGACGGGGTGGGCACCGAATTACTGGAGTGCGATCGCTGGAAATCATCATGGAATCATCCGCTTCTACGAGACGTTCGGCAATGCCATAGGGAATACCATGGAGAGAGACCTCGGCGATGGGAGGCGGAGCGTGACCTCGAGGGAATGGTACAGGCCTTTGCCTCCGTATAAAAAAGTGCTCTGGTCGCTGAGGAATAATGTCAATTATCAGCAGACCGCTGACCTGGAGGCCTTCTACTTTGTGGCCATGAATAAAGAACGCTTCCTGAAGAATTTCTGGAAGAGAGGTTTGAGCTCGTATGAGAAAGGAAAGAATGAGCCGCCTTATGCCTATGTCATTCCCTCAGGTCAAAAAGACCCGGTGGATGCCGCGTTTCTCGTTAACCTCCTTCTCAAACAGAAAATCGAAGTGCATCAGGCAAAGGGCTCAATAAAGGTCAAGGACGGAGAATTCCCCGTAGGGTCTTATGTTATCAGGATGGACCAGCCGTACAGGAATCTGGCGGTCAATCTCCTGGAAAAGCAAATGTATCCTCCGGATGCGCCCCGCGCTTACGATGATACAGGATGGACCTTAGGCCTCCACATGGATGTGAAATGCGTTGAAATCAAAGACAAGGCAATCTTCGATGCTCCTGTCGCATCCCTCGCAGGACCAGTCGAAGTGAAGGGCAAAGTGGTGGGAGGAAAAGCCGCTGCAGCATACATCATTAACAACACCACGATAAACAACATGCTTCCTGCCCGGATCAGGTTAAAAGAGTTTACAATCTTGGCAGCAGAAGCTCCTTTTGCGCTGAAGAAAGAGAAATTTAATGCCGGAACCATGGTTATTCCCGTCTCCGGAGCCTCGGAAAATGTCCATCAGGCTGTTCAGTCTGTGGCAGAAGAATTTGGGCTCGAAGTTTTGAGCTCAAACAAGATGCCGGATGTCAAAACGCATGAACTGGATATGCCCCGGATAGCAGTATACCACACCTGGACATCCGCTCAAGACGATGGCTGGGTCAGGTTCGCCTTTGATGACCTGAGCATACCTTTTTCAATGATTCACAAGGACCATCTCAAAAAGGGAAACCTCAAGGGGAAATATGATGTGATTGTCTTCAGCAACTGCAGAGGAAGCCGGGGGGCTGACATCGTGAACGGGCTGGATCCTGAACATCAAGGGCCTTTGGCTTTTGTCAGGAGTGAAGAATTCAAGCATCTGGGCCTCCCAGACTCCTGCGAAGATATAACAGGTGGGATGGGAATCGAAGGCGTGAGCCATCTCCAAAAGTTCGTTGACGAGGGGGGACTTTTAATCCTGCTTCAGAATCCCGTTCGGCTTGCAGTCGATTATGGCCTGGTGAGAGGAGTGAGTATTTTCCAGACAAGCCGCGATTTCTACAATCCCGGCTCACTTGTCAAAGGGGAAGTCGTCAATGAGAGACATCCCGTTATTTATGGCTATGGAAAGGAAATCCCTCTCTACCGCAGCCAGTCCGGTCCTCTTTTGAATGTAGAGAGAGAGAAGGAAGATTATGTCGTCCTGCGCTATGCCCAAGAAGGGGATATTTGTCTCAGCGGGATCGTAAAAAGCCAGGATGAGATAAAAGGAAAGGCAGCAGTCCTGGATGTGCCTGTTGGCAAAGGTCATATCCTCTTCTTTACTTTTAATCCCTTCTGGCGTGATTTAAGCCATGGGAATTACATGTTCGTCTTCAACGCTATCCTCAATTATAACGACCTCAACGCAGGATTCGAGAAGAAAGAATAGAGTTTGTTCGTGCAAGAGACGGCAGGGAACATGAAGGCCTGGTTTATGTGATTTGCGGAAATGCGCAGCCACTGAGGAAAAGGAGCCTGGCGCCTTATTAAGAAACACACTGGCTTGTCAGTTCGAGTGGCCAAAGGGAGAGGAAACCTTCATGCTGTCAATTCGAGCGAAGCGTTGCAATCTCACGAAATGAGACGCAGTCACGAATTGATTTGAATACTGCACAATCCAATTTAAAATTGACTTCGTAGCTAAATTTGTGTATTGAAAGGGAAAAGAAGCAGTGTGAGAGAATTTCCTTTTTCCTGTTCGAAGCAGAGATTTGGGATTCAGTGACGCCATAAGCGCCTAAGGACTCACATTTGAAGGAGAGAGAGGGATGAAAGGAAGAATTTTTACTTTTTTTATTTTTTGCTGCATTCTGGGTTTCGCGACCCAATCCATCGCGCAGTTTTATACGGAGGAAGTCACAAAGAGAGCTCAATGGGAAGAGCTCCTGAAAAAGGGGAAAATCGTTAAATCGGAAAAGCTAGGCGAGGGAGTGACAAAGCCAAGACGACTGTTCTTGAAGAGACTTGAGGAGGAAGGGAGTGGGGTCTGGAAATGCCCGAGCGGTACAGCTGCGGGAATATATGATAAATGGCAGTGTGAAATCGCCGCCTATGAGCTGGATAAACTCCTGGAATTGAACATGGTTCCTCCCACTGTCGAGAGAAGATTCAGGGGAAGAAAGGGATCTTTTCAACAGTACTGTGACCTTCCCATGAGTGAGCAAAAGAGAAGAAATGAGAATATCCCGTACCCGCCTGAGAAGGCAGAGCAGATCGAAAAAATGATTTTTTTATCTAGAGCTTTTGACAGCTTGATCGCCAACGTTGACCGCAGCCTTCAGAATATCCGTTTTACTCCGGATTGGCGTTTGATCCTTATCGACCATTCTCGTGCGTTCCGTTCCTCTAGGGACCATAGAGAGCAGCTCATGTACGGAAAATACGGGAGAAGGAAACCATTGGGCTTTTCAAAACTTCCTCGGAGATTCGTGGAAAAAGTAAAGGCTTTGAACTACAGCAGTATAAAAAGAGCGGTCGGTTTCTATCTGACTTCAGAGGAGATTAAAGCCGTTCTTGCCCGAAAGGAACTTCTCCTCAAAGAGATTGAAGAAATGATTCAAGAAAGGGGAGAAGAAGACGTTTTGTATTAATTCTCCTGCAAGAGAGCCTGTCATTTATCAAGCATTCGATTAATTTCTGAAAACCAACAGAATATAAATTTCGACTTATCTGCTTGATCCATCCTTGATATTTCTCCAGCATGCTTTCTCTATTAACGCCCAGTTTACCGGAACGGAATTATAAAAAAAATTTACGGTTATAAATTTTTTTTGCAGAGTTCAAAAATCCGGACAAAATTTAATTTATTTATATTCAATAAGTTAAATAATATATGAGTTGGCATGGAAAATGCTTGTCCTCTTTCCTGAT
>JABAOC010005407.1_pt3 | contig 13523 bp, 8 predicted proteins | sample 7062161 | NCBI WGS metagenome assembly JABAOC01 (sample SAMN14538625, study PRJNA623070) | marine sediment metagenome | biome: marine biome [ENVO:00000428]; feature: marine pelagic biome [ENVO:01000023]; material: deep marine sediment [ENVO:00002113] | place: India: Gulf of Khambhat ... | reverse complement strand
AGTCTTCCGAACGGCTCAGAGCTTTGCGGGGTCCAGGACCACGTGCTTGATGCTTTGTCGCAGGTACGTGTAGGTGATGTGCATCCGGCCATCCGAGGCCTGGATGACGGCGGGATAGGAATACTCGCCCGGCTGGTCCTCCAGAGTCAGGACGACCTTCCACTCCTCAGCGTCCGACGAAAGAGCCACGTTCAAAGGCGTGCGGCCCTTGGGCGTATTGTTGAAGACGAGCAACTGCCGGCCGTCGCGCAGCGTGACCGCGTCAATTCCCGAATTGGGGTTGGGCAATGACGTGAGTGTCATCTCATCCCAGGTCCGGCCGGCATCCTGCGACCAACTCTGGGCGATGAAGCCTTTGCCCCGCGTGCGGCACAGCATCTGGAGTCGTCTATCAGGATACGTGAGAATCGTCGGCTGGATCACGCCAATCTTCGCGGGGTCATTCAGAGGACCGGTGGCTTCCCAATCGCGGAAATCCCGTGTGACCTCCAGATGCGCCCGCCAGCCGGCGTGCTCGCTGCTGGAGGGACACAGGACCCGGCCGTCCTCCAGTTGCACCGGCTTGTTCTTGATCGGTCCCATGACATGCGGAGGCAGGCGTCGGCGGTCCTTCCAGGTCCGGCCGCCGTCTTCGGAGACCATCATCTCGCCCCACCAGCCCGCCGGGGTTGGCCCCACCTTCAAGAAGAGCACCAGCGGCCCTTCACGCGGCTGAAACAGCACGGGATTCCAGCACGGGTAGCGCTTCTGGGGCGACATCACGCCATTGGCGACCTCTACGGGCCTCGACCACTGGCCGTTCTCCAGGCGTGACACCCAGATGCCGACATCGTCTTCGCCCTCGTCCGTCCCGGCGAACCACGCGGCCAAGAGCCGGCCATCACGCGCCTGAACCACAGTCGAGGCATGACACCCCGGTGTCGGCCGGTTATCCAGTGGGAAGATGAGTTCTGCCCGCACTACCGCCTGCCCCGTATCCGAGTCGCTGTCTTCCGTCATGGCCGTGGCCCTGCACCCAAGAACCAGAACAAAACCGAGAAGCCATCCATATCGTCGCATCGCGCACACTCCCAAGTCGTGTCCCCGACCCCGGGCGAAGGCCCTTAGCCCCACCCGGCCCGTACCATCGTACTGCACCGCCCCGCCCACGTAAAGCGCGGGGACGACTCAACAGAACGGACGACGGGCGGCTCGGTGTGAACCGATACTGGTCCACGCTTCATCGAGCGGGCCGGGAGCACGGATTTGCACAACCGGACAGCGTTCGCTACAATAGTCGTATCCATGGTCAACACAAGGGTCATGACATCCGAGACAGGTTCCGGACCGGCTGCGACCGGGTATATATTCGACATCAAGCGGTACGCCATCCATGATGGGCCGGGGATTCGAACGACGGTGTTCCTGAAGGGCTGCCCCCTGCGGTGCCGCTGGTGCCACAATCCGGAGAGTTGGAAGGCCCGGCCCGAGGCGAGCCTTCGTCGGAGCCGGTGTATCCGCTGCGGCCGGTGCGTGGAGATATGCGCGCGACACGCCATCTCCCAGGCCCAGGACGGCCCGGTGACGGACCCCGAGAAGTGCGCCGTCTGCGGGGCGTGTGTGTCCGCCTGTCCGGCCAACGCCCGGGAGATCATCGGCCGCAAAATGACCGTTGCCGAGGTATTGGCCGAGGTAAGGAAGGACGTGGTCTTCTACGACCAGTCCGGCGGCGGCGCGACCTTCTCGGGCGGCGAGCCCCTGATGCAACTCGAATTCCTGCTTTCCTTACTGGCCGCGTGCCGGGCCGAGGGGGTCCGGACCGCCGTCGATACAACGTGCTACGCCGAGCCTCAGGACCTCGCACGGGTCGCCCAGGCGGCGGACTTGTTCCTCTGCGACGTCAAACACATGAACTGCGAGCAGCACGAGCAGTATACCGGTGTGGGCAATGGGCAGATATTGGACAATATCCGGATGCTGGCCCGGACCGGGAAAGTCATCATTCGGTTCCCGATCGTTCCCGGCTTCAATGACGATCAGGCCAACATCACGGCGACGGCACGCTTTGTGCAAGGGCTGGAGACCGTGCGCAGGGTCGATATCCTGCCCTACAATCGCGGCGGCCTGGAAAAAGCCGTACGCCTCGTGGGCGAGGTCGATTTGATGCCGGCCCAAACCCCGGATGATGGTAAAATGAATGCGATTGCCGCAACCCTTCGGGGTCTCGGATTCGAAGTCAAGACCGGCGGCTGAAAAAGGAGGACAGAATACGGAGGACGGAAGACAGAGAACAGCACTGTCATCAGTCTTCCGTCCTCTGTCATCCGTCTTCCGTTCTCCAACAAGAGGGTATAGATGATGAACGAGCGAGTGGCGAAGCTGCGGCAGCAGAGTGTCGAAACGAAACCGTACATCCCTGCGGAACGTGCCGAGCTGATGACCGCATTTTATCAGTCCGACGTTCCCTTGCGCGAGTCGGTGCCCGTCTGCCGGGCGCTGGCTTTCAAGCACCTGATGGAGAATAAGACGGTCTATATCGGTGACGGCGAACTGATTGTGGGTGAGAAAGGCCCCGCGCCCAAAGCGACGCCGACCTATCCCGAGTTGTGCTGCCACAGCATGCAGGACCTGCAAATCCTCAACGACCGCGCGAAGATCCCGTTTGCCGTCAGGGACGAGGTCCGCCGGGTGTACCGCGAGAAGATCATCCCCTTCTGGTCCGGCAAGACTATGCGGGAGAAGATTTTCCGGGCCATGGACGAAAGCTGGCTGGCGGCTTACGACGCCGGCGTATTCACCGAATTCATGGAGCAGCGCTCCCCCGGCCACACGGTGCTCGACAACAAGATCTACAGCAAGGGCATGCTCGATTTCAAGCAGGACATCCAACGCAGCCTGGAGAGTCTCGATTACCTCAACGACCCGCAGGCCCATGCCAAGCAGCAAGAGCTCCAGGCCATGTTCATCTGCGCGGACGCCTTGATCCGTTTCGCCGAGCGCCACGCGGAAAAGGCTAAGGAATTGGCCGGGCGTGAGACCGACCCGCAGCGCAAAGCCGAACTGGAGCGAATTGCCGACGTCTGTTCGCACGTCCCGGCCCGCGCCCCGCGCGACTTCCACGAGGCACTGCAATGCTACTGGTTCGTACACCTGGGCGTGACCACCGAGATGAACCCCTGGGACTCCTTCTGCCCGGGCAGGCTGGACCAGCACCTGTATCCGTTCTATAAGAAAGGGCTGGAGAAAGGGACGTTGACCCGCGCGCAGGCCGAAGAATTGTTGCAGTGCTTCTGGGTCAAGTTCAACAACCAGCCGGCCCCGCCCAAGGTCGGCGTCACCGCCGCCGAGAGCGGCACGTATACGGATTTCGCGCAGATCAACAACGGCGGTCTCAAGGCGGACGGCTCCGACGGCGTCAATGAGGTGACGTATCTCATCCTCGATGTCATCGAGGAAATGCGCCTCGTGCAGCCGAGCTCGTCCATCCAGGTCAGCAAGAAGAACCCGGACCGGTTCATCCAACGGGCGGCCCGCATCATCCGCACCGGCTTCGGCCAGCCTTCGGTGTTCAATACCGACCTGATCGTGCAAGAACTGATCCGCATGGGCAAGTCCGTCACCGACGCCCGCAACGGCGGCTCCAGCGGCTGCGTCGAGGTCGGCGCCTTCGGCAAGGAAGCCTACATCCTGACCGGCTACTTCAATCTGCCCAAGGTGCTGGAATTGACCCTGAACGATGGCGTGGACCCGAGGACGGGCCGGCGAATCGGCATCGAGACGGGCAACGCGGAGCAGTTCGGGAGCTTCGAGCAGCTTTTCGAGGCCTGGCGCCGGCAACTCAACTACCTGATCGACGTCAAGATGCGCGGCAACAACATCGTCGAGCGGCTGTATGCCACGTACATGCCCGCCCCCTTCCTCTCCATCCTGATCGACGACTGCATCGCCTGCGGCCGGGACTATCACGACGGCGGCGCGCGCTACAACACGAACTACATCCAGGGCGTCGGCGTGGGAACGATCACGGACGCCCTGACCGCCCTCAAGTACCACGTGTTCGAGCACAAGACCTTCTCGATGCCGGAACTGCTGGCCGCCCTGAAGGCGAACTTCGAAGGGCAGGAGGGGCTGCGGCAGACGCTCTGGCAAAGAACTCCCAAGTACGGCAACGATGACGACTACGCGGACGACATCATGCGCTCGGTCTTCGAGACCTATTTCCAGGCCGTGGACGGCCGACCCACCATGCGAGGCGGCCGGTACCGCATCAATCTCCTGCCGACCACGGTCCACGTCTACTTCGGCTCGGTAATCGGCGCCACGCCCGACGGCCGCAAGGCGGGTTTGCCCGTATCCGAGGGCATCTCCCCCGTCCAGGGCGCGGACCGCGAAGGCCCCACCGCGGTCCTCAAATCCGCCGCCAAGATGGACCACGGCCGCACCGGCGGCACACTGCTCAACATGAAGTTCAATCCCCAGGTCCTGGAGGACGAGGACGGCCTGGAGAACCTCAAAGACCTGATCCGCTCCTACTTCCGGCTCGACGGTCATCACATCCAGTTCAACGTCGTCGACGCCGAGACCCTGCGAAAGGCCCAGGCCCGACCCGAGGAGTATCAGAACCTGATCGTCCGCGTCGCCGGCTACAGTGACTACTTTGTCGATCTGGGCGTGGACCTGCAAAACGAAATCATCGCCCGCACCGAACAGAAGTCCATGTAACCGGTGCTCTTCGGCACTTGCTCTCTACGGCCATTTGCGGGACGTCACCAGGTCCTCCGAAGGGCCAGGCACAGGCGACGTGCAATCCGGGTCCGCGCCGATGGCGTACAAGACGTCGCGGGCATCGTCCAAGCCCGGCCCCTTTTCACCGACGACCAGGAGCAGACCTTCCGCGGCGACCACCGGACAACTCAGAGGCGTATCGCTTTCGAACCTGCTCACCTGCCAGCCCTGGGCGTCCACGACGTAAAGGCAACCATCCTCACTGGCGGCATAGACGTATCCCTGACTGTCCACGGCCATCGTGAAGCCGCGATCGGCGCCCAGGCGGGTGACCCACTTGATCCGTCCGGTCGCCGGATCAACCGCTCGAACAAACGGATCATTCAGGCAGGCGTAGACGGTCCCGTCGGGTCCAAGGACCGGCTCGGACCAGCTTTCCACGCCCAGGACGTTTCGATCCAAAGTCACGATGCACGGGTCGGCCAAGTCCGTTCTCCAGGCGAGCTGACCGGTCTCTGCATCGATGGCGTACAAATGACTGTCGTCCATGCAGGCCTGATAGACCAGGCCGTTTTTACCCACGGCCGGGCCAGCAAAGGATCGCCCCTGGGACTTGGAGACGAAACTCCATTTCATAGCTCCGGAATCCGGGTCGAAGGCATACAGGCCGGGCATGTCCCAGGCGACGGCGTACACAGTGCCGTCCGATCCCAACGCCGGTGAGGCAAATGTCAAGGTCTGGTTCTGTGCCCAGAATCTCAGGAAGCTGCCTGTGGAGAGATCCAGAATGCCCGAGCCGAGGGCCAGCCTGCCGTGCGCGAGAATCGCGGGCGAGTCATTCGCCGGGCTGACGTTGTAGGATCGTCTCAGCAGCCCACCGGGTGCGATCTCGTAAACGCGACCGCCATCGCTGCTGGCATACAAAGTCCCATCGTCCGCCACGGTTGGACTGCCCCAAATCGCGTCGTGTATGTCACAGGCCCAGAGGGGTCTTCCGTCGGCGTCCAGGGTACAGACCTGCCCTTGGTAGGTGGCTAGGTGGATCCGCCCATTCAGGCCAACGACAGGTGCGCAGGTGATTGCCGTCCCCGCGTCGAATCGCCAACGGAGACAGCCAACCGTCGGTCCCGCCTCCCGGCTGCGGCCAGTTCGCTGGAAGTCGGCGCTCCCGGTCCTCCACTTGGACGCGATATCCGCCTCGAAGCCGGCCGGATAGACTGAGAACAGATCACTGTACACGACCTCCAAGGGCGATGAAGTGGGTATTGGTGTTGCTCGAATGAGACAGGCGTCCGATTGGACGGTCCGGGGAACCTGCCAGGTGAGCCGGCCGGAAGGCGGCGCATTGGCATCGAGAGTCTGCCAGTGGTCTTCGCCGTCGGCGCTGAACTCCAGGTGCAGCCGGCGCTGGGAACTCCAGCTTTGCCAGATAACTTCCTGCGTGGTTCCGCCGATCAGGATGTCGCCGTCGCGAGGGCGCAGGATGGCGACCCCTGAAGGACAGAACTCGTCCACCCCGATCTCGACGATCCTACCCATCTTCCGCGGCTGACCGTCGAGGTCTGTGGCCCAGGACGAAATGCGGGCCGCCGGGTCCCCGGCCTGGATGCAGGGTGACATCGGCTGCAGGTGCGGATCGCCGAAGTCGTCGTTGAGGCTCTCGTCGACATCATTCGTATCGGGATTGTCGCCCCAGCCGTCGCCGCCGTTGTCGGGCCACCGCACCAGGAGTGGATCAGCGGCAAGATTATGACTATCCGCCGGCTCATTGGGATCGATGCCCCGGATACAGGAGTAGGTGGCCTCCGCCGGGCCGCGGATTTGGGCCGTCAGTCCGGAGCCTGCGAGGTCCTCATTCTGCCAGATAATGGAGCTGTTGATCAGGCCGTAGATGCTCGGCGTGGCGTCGGACTCGAGTTCCTGCAGAAAGACACCGCCGACCTCTCCACCAGCCAGATTGCCCACCAGCGTAGACCCTCTGATGATGATCTGCGGGACCCCCAAATCTGCCACGTTGCGGACGCACAGGGCTCCGCCGTAGCGGGCGGCCCAGTTGCCGGCGAGCCAGGAGTCCGCGAGGGTGGCGGCGGTCTCGTGGAGCCAGATGCCGCCGCCATCCCACTCGGCCCGATTGCCCAGAATGTTGTTGTTCTCCAGGTCGGCGACCGTGAAGTCGCCGGCGATGCCGCCGCCGTTGCTGGTGGCCCGGTTGCTCTCGATCGTGCAGCCTCTCACGAGAACGCCGTCGGACGAGGCGTAAACGCCCCCTCCCATCCACGCCGTGTTGCGTTCGATCCGACAGTCGAGAATATGGACGGTAGCGCCGTCGCCATTGGGCGGACAGCTCAGCGACTCCTCCTCCCAGAGCCCGCTGCAAAAGACCGCCCCGCCGCGATTGGCGGAACAGTTCAAGATATGGCATCGAGACACCGTCACAAAACCCAGGCATTTGACGCCGCCGCCATTCACACCTCCCCGGGCGCCGGTGATCGTCACACCCACCAGGGCAATCCCGGGGACCTGCCCGATCAGGACAAAGGCTTGATGAGGGACCTCCTGCGGATCGTTACAGTTGATCACCGTGGCATCGACCACAGAGGGATCATTCGGACCGACACTGCGAATGGTAATAGCCTTGCCGCGGACCTCGATGTCCCGGTTACCGGCCCCGGTATAGACTCCGGGCTTGATTTCGACCGTATCGCCGTCCCCCGCTGCATCCACCGCGGCTTGAATCGTGGCGAACTCCGCGGGGCCATCGTCGTCTACGGCAATGATTCGGGCGTTCCCAACTACGGCCGGTCCCAGGAGCATCAGGGCCACGATGGGTCTTGTCGCTGAAATCATGACAGTTCCCTCCGGTCAGTCCGTCCTGCCTCAGGCAAAAATGAATACCTCGAATTCGCTGCTGTCAGTAGTATACGGCGCTGCCGCCCGTCAAGCAAGCACAATCCGGCATCTGAGATGGGCGGTACGATTGTGCTATCTCGGGGTCAGGGACATCGTGTGTGCGGCGTCTCCGTGGCTCTATCACAGACCGCCCGAACGGACCGATACCAAGGTCATCATCGCCTGTATTTTGGGCTTATCCCAACACACGCCTATCATTACACGTTCTCAGCCGGTTGTGCGACGCATGTCGGATTTTAGCATGCGGTTGACGACGCTGGATACGTCACATCGTTTCTTCCTTGCAACGCCTTCCACAAAGCGGCGGACATCCGAATCCAAGTATATCGGCAGATTGAACTTGGCGTCAGGCCTGTAGAACTTACCGCGCTTGGCTTTCGAGAAATCGTATTCCCGTTTCATTTGTTCGTCGGCTCCCAATATTGCCTGATTTCACGTCGTGTAGCCTTACGGCTTGAAAGGACACGAATCTGAACCGTCGTAGGGTCGATCTGTTTGAACGTATGACAGACCACCAACACTCCACCATTCTCCGATAACCCGAGCGTGATCCATCGATCCTCTGGCTCGCTGTGTCCTTCATCGTAGATGGAAGCCGCTCTTGGGTCACGGAATACGGTAGCTGCCTGCTCAAAACTGATGCGATGCTTTTGTTTGTTAGATCTGGTTTTTTGGGGGTCCCATTCGAAGTTGAATTCCACAGCATCGTCCTTTCAGCACTGCGCTGTTATCATACGCCGGTTCGGCAACCCTTGTCAAGGCGGCTGGACAGATCTGTTTGGCAAACAAGGCTTGGACTGGGTTGCAGTGCACCGGGTGAATGCTGCTGAGGCTTCCACAAGGCGTGACTATGCGTTACAATCACGGCTGGCTGGTACATCACGATTCCAGAACTACCAAGGGGAGATGTCCTATGAGAAAACGATCAGCCTTGTGGTTTGCGGCGTTTGTGCCGACTCTCTCTCTGGGTTGTGCCTCGAATTCCTGGCAGGAGGGGTGTACCCGGTTCATCCGGGCTCACGNNAGCCTGCCGGCTTTATCGACATTCATGTCGCAAAAGTCGAGCCGCTCAGCGCCAGGGCCAATCTGGTGTATTGGGAGGCAGCCACGACGGGTAAGGCCGAAAAGTTCGAAGAGCTCAAACAGCTCCAGTTGCAGATTCGGCGGATTTACAGCGACCCGAACGATTTCGCCCGTATCAAGGCGTTCAAGGAAGCGGGGCATATTCGCGACGCCCGGCTGGCCCGGCAGGTGGACAAGCTCTATTATGCCTATCTCCAGAACCAGATTGAACCTGCCTTGCTCAAACAAATCGTGGAGCTGGATACGAAGGTCCAGGAGACGTACAACAATTACCGTCCGACCGTGGACAGCCGCAAGGTCACCATGAGCGACATCTACACTATAATGACTACGGAGGAGGACGTCGCCCGGCGCGAGGCGGCGTGGCGGGCTGCCAAAGAGGTCGGCAACGTCATCATCAAAGATTTCCTCAAACTGATCCGCCTGCGGAACGAAGCGGCCCGCCGGCTCGGCTTCGAGAACTATCACGCCATGACCATCGTCGTGAACGAGCAGAGCAGCGCGGACCTCGACCGTATCTTCGACGAGCTCGACCGACTGACGCGGGAACCGTTTGCACGGCTGAAGGAGGAGCTCGATGCGATTCTGGCCGAAGGTTATGGGGTCGCGCCCGACAAGCTGATGCCATGGCACTATCACGACCCGTTCTTCCAACGGACGCCGCTTGTATACCAGTTGGACCTGGATCAGTACTACAAAGGCCGGGACGTCAAGGAGCTGGCCCAGCGGTACTATGCAGGCGTCGGCCTGCCCGCGGATGATATTCTCGCCCGCAGCGATTTGTACGACCGGGAGGGCAAGTATCCGCACGCGTTCAGCCACGACGTGGACCGCAAGGGTGACGTCCGCGTCCTCGCGAATCTGCAGGACACCGAGCGGTGGATGGAGACGATTCTGCACGAGCTGGGGCACGCGATCTACAGCAAGTACCACGACATGAACGAGCCCTGGCTGCTGCGCGAGCCGGCCCACAGTTTCACGACGGAAGCCGCGGCCATGTTCTTCGGGCGGCTCAGTCGCAATGCCGCCTGGATGCAGGAGATGCTGGGCCTGTCCGACGAGGAGACAGCAAAGATCAAGCAGGTCAGCGATAAGTATCTGCGGTTCCAGCAGGTCCTGTTCGTCCGCTGGGCGCTGGTGATGTACCATTTCGAGAAGGCCCTGTACGCCGACCCGGACCGGGACCTGAACACGCTCTGGTGGGACCTGGTCGAGAAGTATCAGCTCGTGAATCGTCCGCCGGGACCGGCCGATGCCGGCTGGGCCTCGAAGCTGCATTTCACGACCGCCCCCTGCTATTACCACAACTACATGCTGGGCGAGTTGCTGGCCTCCCAACTGCACCACCACATCGTTCACCGCGTTTTAAGGCTTGAATCCGACGAGGGGCTCAGCTATGTTGGCGACGAACGCGTTGGCTGGTACCTGCGTGATAGCGTATTCGGCCCCGGTGCCCGGTATCCCTGGCCGACAATGATCGTCCGGGCCACCGGCGAGCGGCTGACGCCAAAGTATTTCGTCGAGCAGTTTGTGGAGCCGTAAGGCCAAAGGAGGTATCGCCGCAAGAAGATTTGTGGCTGAGCCCGCCATTTGTCAACCTGTGGTGTTTGTGAGTCCATGATCTATTTGATTTCCATCCTCGCTTATCTCTTCACCTTAACCGCCCTGGGGATCTACAAATCCCGCCAAGTCAAGACCGAGGACGACTTTGTCGTGGCGGGTCGCAGCCTGTCGCCGTGGAATATGGTCCTGACCATGCTCGCCGTGTGGATCGGCACAGGCTCCATTCTGGGGAATGCGGAGCAGACCTACAAGACCGGAGCGGCGGCCCTGATTATCCCGTTCGGGACCTTTGTCGGTATGATCCTGCTGTCGCTGATTGCCACGCGGGCCCGCAATATCAAGGTCTCCACCGTTCCTGAGATCATCGGAACGCGGTACGGGACGGTGGCCCGGCTCCTGGCCGTCAGTTCGCTGGTCATAGCCTACATGGTCATTGTCAGTTATCAGTTCAACGCTGGCGGAGCGGTCCTGGAGGTCATCGCGGGAACGAAAGAACCGGTGGCTTTGGCGTCGGGCGCTCCGCTGACCCGGGCTCAACTGACAAAAGGGCGCGTCGTCTTCACGCCGGAGCCGGGATTCACAGGAGAAACCTCGCTGACCGTGGCGCCGGCAGGCGATCCGGCGAAGGATTTGTCGCAGCTAATCAACGTGGTCCAGACCGACCGCGCTCATCCGGTCCGCTATCCGCTCAGGGAAACCCCGTCGGGCGTTTATGAAATCACCCGTATGCCTCAGCATGGGCGGCTGGAATTGGTAGAGCCCCGGATTACCAAAGAGACCACCACGGTGCTCGCTGCGGCTTTCATCATTGCTTATGCTATGCTGGCGGGCCTGATGAGTCTGGCCTTCACGGACATCGTCACCGGCACTATCATCATCATCACCCTGGTGGTGGCATTTCCCTTGCTGCTAATCAAAGCTGGGGGACTGGAGGGCATCCGGACAGCATTCGCCGCCATGCCCAACAAGTCGCAGCATATGAGCGTCTGGGGCGTGTACTCCGCGACCGATATCATCAACTTCCTGCTGCCGACATTCCTGCTGGTGATGGGCGATGCCAACCAGTATCAGCGCATCTTCGCCAGCCGAAACGCCAAGGGAGCACGACAGGCGGTGACCGTCATGATCTTTGTGGCTCTGGTCATCGAGCTATTGATTATCGCCTCCGCCTGGGTGGCGAGCAGCCTAGTCCCGAATCCTGAGAATGGCAGATACATTCTGATCTATGCCGCCAAATACCATATGCCCTTGATCTTCGGCATTCTGTTTATGGTGGCCGTGGTCGGGATTATCATCTCTACGGCAGACTCTTTCCTGCTGGTCCCCGCAACTACCTTCGTCAAGGATATCTACTTGCAGTATATCCAGCCGAAGGCCAGTGAGAAGAAGGTTCTGCTGCTCAGCCGGCTGCTGGTCGTTATGTTCGGCATCATCGCCTGGCTGGTCACGTATGGCTTCGCAGAGACCACCGGATTCTTCCGCAAGGCCCTGTATGCCTATACGATCTACGGCGCCAGCATTACGCCTTGCCTGGTGGCCGCCATGTTCTGGAAACGAGCCACAACCACGGGGGCCATTAGTTCCATCGTAGCCGGCACAGCGGTAACACTGTTGTGGTCCGCAGGCCCCGTCAAAGAGAGACTGCCGGACAGTCTGAGCGGCCTGGAGGCCGTCTTGCCGGCTATCACCATATCGGTGCTTGCCTTGATCGTCGGCAGCCTGCTGACCAGGCCGCAGAAGGCGGAAGCCACAGCCCCAAGTCCGGCGCCGGTGGACACCGGTCTCCAAACGGAGAAATGAGCGCTTGCGGCCCCATGTTTGCCAGAGAGACTTACGTCCGAAGAAGAGAGCGACTGAGGGCACAGGTCGGCGCCGGGCTCATTCTGCTGTTGGGCAATGACGAGTCGCCCATGAACTTTGCGGACAACCCGTACCCGTTCCGGCAGGACAGCACGTTCCTCTACTTCTTCGGACTGGACCAGCCCGGCCTGGCGGCCACGATGGACCTCGACGCGGGAACCGAGTGCCTCTTCGGCGACGATCCGACCCTCGATGAAATCGTCTGGACCGGTCCCCAGCCGCTCCTGCGCGACAGGGGTGAGCAAGTCGCCGTGATGCAGACCGCTGGGGCCGACAAGTTGGGGGAGGTTCTGAACGCGGCGACTCGACAGGGAAGAACCATCCACCTCCTGCCACAATATCGGCCGGAGAATGTCCTGCGACTGCGGATTTTGGATTGCGGATTGCGAATTCAAGAACCGTCTGCGGCACTGATCAAGGCGGTCGTTCAGCAGAGGTCCGTCAAGTCGCCGCAAGAGATCGAGCAGATCGAAACGGCCCTGGGGATCACACACCAAATGCAGGCTACAGCGATGCGGTTGGCCCGGCCCGGCGTCGCCGAGTACGAGGTCGCCGGGGCGATGGAAGGGATCGCCGTCTCCCACGGCGTGCGGCTGGCTTTCCCGACCGTGTTCTCCGCCCACGGGGAAATCATGCACAATCCCTGGCATGGCAACGTCTTACAAGCCGGTGATATCGCCGTCAACGATTCCGGGGCCGAGTCCCCGCTCCATTACGCCAGCGACGTGTCGCGGACGATCCCCATCGGGGGCAGGTTCTCGTCGAGACAGAAGGAGGTCTATTCCATCGTGCTGAACGCCCAGGAGAAGGCCATTGCCGCCGCGACACCGGGCATCGAGTGGCGCGAGGTCCACCGGCTGGCGTGCATCGCCCTGACGCAAGGGCTCAAAGAACTGGGGCTGGTCAAAGGCGACCCGCAGGAAGCGGTGGTGGCGGGGGCGCACACACTGTTCTTCCCGTGCGGCGTCGGCCACATGATGGGGCTCGACGTGCACGACATGGATCCCCTCGGCGAGGATTATGTCGGCTACACGGACACGGTCCGGAGGAATCCGGAGTTCGGCTGGCGGTCCCTGCGACTGGCCAAGGCCGTTGAGCCGGGGTTCGTCATCACGGTCGAGCCGGGCATCTACTTCATGCCGCAACTCATCGACCGCTGGAAGGCCGAAGATAAGCTCGCTCAGTTCATCGACTACGGCAAGTTGGAAGCCTATCGCAGCTTCGGCGGCCTGCGCGTCGAGGATGATATCCTGGTCACGGAGACCGGCTGCCGCATCCTGGGCCCGCTAATCCCGAAGACCGTCGACGAAGTCGAGGCCCTCGCATCCGCGTGAGCCGGCATCGGTCCATACGGATTATGGGGAATTCCTGCGCCCCGTGTGTCATCCTGAACGAAGCGCAGC
>JABAOC010005199.1_pt1 | contig 13530 bp, 14 predicted proteins | sample 7062161 | NCBI WGS metagenome assembly JABAOC01 (sample SAMN14538625, study PRJNA623070) | marine sediment metagenome | biome: marine biome [ENVO:00000428]; feature: marine pelagic biome [ENVO:01000023]; material: deep marine sediment [ENVO:00002113] | place: India: Gulf of Khambhat ... | reverse complement strand
CACAAACCAATCAAGGGACAACCATGCTCCACTTGTGAAGAGCATCAAAAACACAAGCTTCGGCTTGGCGATGCCCTCGAGCTCATCCCTCAGGCTTACACCCGTCATGTAGGTGGAAATGAGGCTCACCATGGCGATGAGGGCGAAGAGGATGATAAACCGGTAGCTGCTGAAATGATCCGCCAGTTCCTTCTTGAATACGACCAGGAGACCTTGGGCATCGATTCCCTCGGAAACGAGCTCACGGAGATTTTCAGAGAATTTACCCATAACTACACCTCATGGAAATACTTCATATAGATTTGCTCCAGCGTGTACTTTTCCTTATCCACCCCCAACTTCTCCTTAGCCAGATCCTCCATCGGGCCCACAGCAACGAGCTTTCCCCTGATCATGATGCCCACTCGATGGGATATCCTCTGCACCTGGTCCAGGTTGTGGGAGGAGATGAGCATGGTGATCTTCCTGTCCCGACTGAGGGATTGAATGAGCTCGATCATCCGTATCGCGCCATCGGGGTCCAAGCCGAGGGTTGGCTCATCGAGGAAACAGACCTTTGGGTCCTTAATGAGCACTTCCGCAATGCCTAGCCGCTGACTCATTCCCCGGGAGAAGGCTCCCACTTTCTTTCCCACCTCCTCGGAAAGCCCTACGGTACTGAGGGCATCATCGATTTTACCGGAGACGATCCCGTCGGGGATTTTGTTGAGCCTCGCGACGTACTGGAGATTCTCCCGAGCGGTCATATCCTGGTAAAACCCCACGTTCTCCGGCAGATACCCGACCAGCCTTTTCACCTTGAGGGGTTCCCTGGTGGGGTTGAATCCACAAACCCGAGCTTCCCCCCTTGAGGGTTCGGTGAGCCCAAGGAGCATGAGAATGGTGGTGGTCTTGCCGGCACCATTCGGTCCGAGAAAGCCGAAGATCTCACCTTCCTGGACCTGGAGGGTCAATCCTTCCACCGCGGCCTCCTGGCCGTAGTACTTGGAGAGGTCCCTCGTTTCTATCGCTATTTGGGCGGCCATGTTTATCTCCTCCCCAACCACGTAAACAGTCCACCGAGCCCTACAATCACCCCTACGATGATGAAAATGCCTATCAATCCCCATGCCGTTGAGGCCTTCACCGTCACCCTCATTTCCATGGTCTTCTGAGCCTTTTCCCCGTCGACGTTGATGCCCACGGAATAGTCTCCCACCAACGCCTCTTCGGCGGGGGTGAGGGTTACCTCCACTTGTTTGAGTTCGTCCGGTTTGAGGACATCGATCTTTTCGGGTTCGAACTTGACCTTCCAGTTCTCGGGCTTTATGGATAAGAATTTGATGTTGTTGTTTGCGGCCGATCCGGTATTCCTCACGTAGATGGACATATTCGCGTCCTTCCCCTTCTGGGCTTCCAAGGAGAGAATGCCCGACGGGGTGCCGGCCTCCAGCTTATAGGTCCCCGTGAGGATGACGGTCAACTTCGCCTCCGCCTTTTCATCGCCCGAACCGACCCGGACATTAACGGGATACTCGCCCGCCTCGGCCAGCCTATACGGTTTGACCTCCACCGCCACGCTCTTGCTCTGATTCTTCTCCAGCCGCAAGCTGGAAATAAACTTATCCTCATAGGCAGGCTTGAAATTGACCTCCCAATTCTCCGGTCCCTGGGAGATAAGGTTGTATACCTTGTCCTTATCCAGTTTGTTGTCCACCTCGACGGAAAACTCGAACTTAGCATCCGAGGGGCCGCGCAACACGGGATAAGATGTGGTAATGGTAACCGGCTTTTCCTTTTCCGCTTCGGCCTTTTCGGAGACCGTTACGGTGATATCTTGCGTTGATGTGAACGCGCCGTCATGAGTGCTCGCGCGCACCGTGAACACGTAATTTCCCGGCTTTACGTCCTTCTTTTCCGGCTCGGCAGAAAAAGTCAGGCGTCTCGTTTCACCGTTCTCAACGTGGGCCCCCGTAACAGTGAAGCTGTACGTCTTCACCCTGGCCTTCCAACCCTTGGGTTTCGAGGTGACCTCGACGTCGATGTTCTCGTCAGCTTTTCCCTTGTTGTAGAGGATCAGGTCCATGCTGACATCTTCACCGGGCGGAATGATGACGCCGGGATATTCCGGGGCCATTGCAATTGCCCTCGGTGGCCTATCATCCTTTTTGCCCTCTTCCTCTTGCGCCAGCACGGATGAAATCCCGAGCAGGGAAACCACCATTGCCAGAACGAGAAGAATGAAGAAGATTTGACCACGTTTTGACCTCTTCATGAGAATTTCCCCCTTTCACGTCTCTGTTTCGGTCATTTGGCCCTTTCCCTCAGACCAAAGCTTTAACCTCCTCCTCATTGAACTGGGGAAGGCCAGAACTAGACCAAACCCTTTTCCCTGGCTCAATTCCTTCATTTTTCCCGAGGGAAAACTAAAGAAATTTACCGTATAATTGCCGCTAAGTCAACCCTTCAAACCGGTTTTCTGAATTCGTTGGGGATTTCCCCGAGAGACATCTATTTTCCAATAAAATTAAAGGGTTACAAAAAGAATCTCCCCGTAGAACTCAGGAACTTGTCCTGTTTCAACGGTTTCGCCATCCCTGGGATGTCCGAGCCTATTTGGCATTCCCTTTTTGCCGTTAATCATGAACACAATAATAAAGCAAAAGTGGGAGCACGAAGAAAGCCCCCACCTTTGGTTTTTGCTCTCGACTTATCAGCCCCTATTAGTACATCCCGCCTCCTGGAGGCATAGGCGGCATGGGGGCTTTCTTTTCCGGCTTCTCCGCTACCATAGCCTGGGTTGTTATCATCAACGATGCCACGCTGGCCGCATTCTGAAGGGCCAATCTGACCACCTTCGTGGGATCGATGATGCCGGCCTTCATCAGATCCGTGTATTCCTCCTTGGCCGCATCGAATCCATGGGCACCCTTCTCCTTCTTCACGTGCTCGGTGACCACTGAGCCATCGTGGCCGGCATTGTGTGCAATCTGGCGAATGGGTTCCTCCAAAGCCCGCTTCACGATGTTCACCCCCGTCTGCCTGTCACCCTCCAACTTCATCTTGTCCAGCGCGGGCAGACACCTCAAGAAGGCAACTCCACCCCCAGCGACAATTCCCTCCTCCACCGCAGCACGAGTGGCATTGAGGGCATCCTCCACCCTGGCCTTTTTCTCCTTCATCTCCGTTTCCGTAGCAGCACCGACATTGATCACCGCAACACCTCCGACCAACTTCGCCAGTCGCTCCTGAAGCTTCTCCCGATCATAGTCACTGGTTGTTTCGTCAATCTGGACGCGAATCTGCTTAACTCGCCCCTCCAAAGCACTGCTTTCGCCCATCCCCTCTATAACGGTGGTGTTGTCCTTGTCGATGCGCACTCGCTTTGCCCGGCCCAAATCCTCCATCCTCACGTTCTCCAGCTTAACCCCGAGATCCTCGGAGATGACCTGCCCACCCGTGAGAATGGCAATGTCTTGCAGCATGGCCTTGCGCCGATCGCCAAAGCCGGGAGCCTTGACCGCCGCACATTTAAGGGTTCCTCGAATCTTGTTCACCACCAGGGTCGCCAAGGCCTCCCCTTCCACGTCCTCCGCAACCACCATAAAGGGCTTCCCGGACTTGGCCACCTGCTCGAGCAAAGGCAACATGTCCTTCATGTTGCTGATCTTCTTTTCGTGCAACAGGATGTAAGGGTCCTCCAACTCTGTCTCCATCTTCTCCGCATCCGTCACGAAATAGGGAGAGAGATATCCCCGATCGAACTGCATTCCCTCAACGATATCCAGGGTGGTCTCCATCGCCTTTGCTTCCTCAACGGTAATTACTCCCTCCTTTCCAACCTTGTTCATGGCCTCCGCGATGATGTTACCAATGGTCTCGTCGTTGTTTGCCGAGACGGTACCAACCTGGGCGATCTCTTGCTGATCCTTTGTTGGCTTGCTCAAATTCTTCAGCTCCGCGGCAACCGTGTCAACGGCCGCGTCAATGCCTCTTTTAACATCCATGGGGTTGGCACCGGCGGCCACTACCTTGTACCCCTCCCGGAACATAGCCTGTGCCAGAACGGTTGCCGTTGTCGTGCCGTCACCCGCCGTGTCGCTGGTCTTGGTGGCCACCTCCCTGACCATACGAGCGCCCATATTCTCGAATTTATCCTCCAGGTCGATCTCCTTTGCCACTGTCACCCCGTCCTTGGTTACTACCGGTGAACCAAAGGACTTCTCCAGGATGACGTTTCGCCCCTTCGGCCCCAAGGTGACCTTTACCGCGTCGGCTAAAATGTTAAGGCCATCCAGAATGGAATTGCGCGCGTCTTGATCAAATTTGAGTTCCTTGACTGCCATTTTAATCCCTCCATTTCCTTATAGCGTTTATTTTTCTATTACACCCAATACGTCATCTTCCCTCATGATCAAATGCTCCTCGCCTTCGATCTTCACCTCCGTCCCTGCATACTTGCCGAAGAGGATCCGGTCTCCTTTTTTCACATCAAGGGGCCTGACCTTACCATCCTCCGATACCTTGCCCTTTCCAACCGCAATCACCTTACCCTCTATGGGCTTTTCCTTGGCCGTATCAGGTATGATAATCCCCCCCTCTGTCTTTTCCTCCTCCTCAATGCGTTTGACCAAAATACGATCCTGAAGCGGTCTGATATTCATTGGTCCTTTCTCCTTTCCTGACGGATTTTGTCGAACCCTCGTTGCTCTTTTAGAGCAAAACCCTCTAGACCTATTGAGATATCATGGGAAAATAAAGAACATGAATTGTGTTGATGAAGGTGATGAATTATTTTTCAAAATTATAATCATCGGCTCTGCCCATGTCAAATCTCCTGACCCGTTTTGAGGTAATTTTCAGACCACGGTTTTTCCGAGAGCCTCTTCTATACGGAAAGAACTTCTCGCCACTGAATATCCGAGCATCTCCGTTCAACTGGGAAATAATGATTGCTACCGCACGGGTTACCGCGGGAATGGCGATCAGGTTCTCCTTTATGAGGTGTTAGAACACAGCTTCAAGTCCCGCAATCCAGTTCCTTTCAGGAGCGGGATAGAAGTTCCGAACTGTTGGAAACCCGCCAAGAACAGCAAATTCGGAATACTTCTCGTTTGTAATATTGTTCACTCCAACAAAGGCCTCAATCCACCTCCACGCATAGGAGACCCTGGCATCTATGGTGTGGTATTGTTCCAGTTTTCTAAATTGGTTGGCCTGGTCGCTGATGAGGAAACTGGAGCCGACAAAGGTATAGTTGGCTGAGAAGATGAGACCGGAGATGAGATCATGGAGTCGAAACCCCAGGTTGGCCTTGTGTCTCGGTACGGCCGGTATATCGTTGTTCTCAAACGGCTCATCCCGGAATGTGGCCTTCTCAAAGGTATAGTTCCCAAATACGGTTACCTTCTTGAAGAGATGTGCGCTGATCCCGATTTCCACCCCCTGGTGTAAGGTTTTTGGATGGTTTTCGTTCGTGAACGTGGCGGGATTAAAAAAGATCTCATCCCTTATTTCCGCGCGAAACAGGGTGGCCCTCGCTTCGATCTCAGGGGCGAGAAAATGGAGCACCTCGATATCAGGAGCGAAAAAGTGTCTTATTCCCGCTTCATAGTGGCGACCCCTCTGGGGTTTAATGTCCGAGTTAACCCGAATACTTCCGGCGGTGAAATCGAAGAGAACCAGTTCGTCCGTAAGGGGAAAACGGATGCTTCTATTTGCCCGAATAAAGAGAGAGGACCTTTCGTCATAGAGGAAAGTGATGCCGGCGGTATAGGCTTCCTCTCGGTCCCTGACGGTCTCATCTAAGGGTGCCAGGCCAAAGAGGAGATCCTGCTGTTCCAGGTCGTATTTGACTCGCTCTTGTCGAGCGCCCAAAGAGAGGATGAGATTTTCCAAGAGCGAGAGTTCGTTGTGTGCGTAAAACCCGTAGGAGAACTTTTGAATCTCGGAAAAACCCGATGGAGCGAGGGGGGTTCCGAAAAAGAAATCGACATCAAGGTCGGATGTATAGAAATCCACACCCGCGATGAGCGTGTTTGCGTGATCACGGATTCTCCCATTCCAGGAGTATCGGGGCGTAATGCTCCAGGTTTGAAGTACCCTATCTGTTGCCGAGGTGAAACTGACGAACTCGTCTTCACTATTTCGATCCCTGTAGGAAAGATCGGAGATAATCCTTCCATATTTTCCCAGATCCCAATCCGCATTCAGATTGAGATACTGATCGGTGGTTTCTCCATCATCAAAAGGCTTTGTGGTAGCCCGTCGGTCAACATGGAGCTGGGTCTCCGAAACCTCTCCTGGAAGGCCGAAGTCATCCCGGTGATGGGATCCACTCAAAGTGAAGCTGATGTATTCCGTGGGATCGAAGATGATCTTTCCGCTCACGTCCCTGGTCCGGAATTCGTTGTTTCTTCGGTATCCATCGGTGGACTCGTAGCTGGCATAGAGGGAGCCTGCGATATTCTCGTACCCACCGCTGACTGAAGCCTTTCCCCCGATATGCTCGTAGCTCCCAGCATTACCGCCAACCGTCCCGGACAACTTCTCGGCTGGGGGCTTTGTTATGACATTGATCACCCCCCCCACCGCATTATCGCCATAGAGCACGCTTCCCGTTCCTCTCACGATTTCGATTCGTTGGATCTGATCCAGGGGAATTTGTCCCCAATCGACCCCGCTCAGATCGATCTCATTGACACGGCGCCCATCCACCATCACCAGGGTGTTTAACGGTCCTGTCTCTCCAAACCCTCGCATATCAACCTGGGCTGTCTTCCCGTTTCCGAGCAGATTCCTCACTGCAATCCCTTCTTCAGATCGGAGCAGGTCCAGCACCGTTCTTGCGTTCGAAGTTTTGATGTCTTCCTCGGTGATCACGGTTACGTTGGCCGGAATTTTGCGAATTTCCTCCTCCTGGCGCGTCGCCGTAACCACTAACTCTTTAAGGACGGGGACTTCCTCTCTTTCCTCTGCTATGCCCGTATCCGGGGGGAAGCCCAATGCAAGTACTAACAGGGCGGTCCAAAGAAAAATCACGAGGGTTCTTTTGGTCCATTGTCCTCCATTCATACCTTTCCCCTCCTTCATTCTATGAGGGCCGCATCCTCCGCCCATCCCGCCCATGCACCGCCGAGATGAAACTATGAAGAGGCGAAAAATAAGAAGCGGGGCTGAACGCCCTCAATGATTAACGAAAAAATCAGGCGGGAAAAGAGATTGACAATAGAAGGGCAGCTTAAAGGCTGTTAACACACGAAAAAAGCCTGACCCCCGGACATGATCAGGCTGACTCCCTTTGCCGACTCCATATTCCCACCCTTCGAGGAATCTCCATGGAGCAGTGCCGTGGGCAGGTTTTCTGGCTCGTGGATTATCCTACTCGCCACGCCTTCCCATCCTCCGAAGAATCAGGACAGTGGCAACTACATGTGGCTTTCGTCCCCACTCACAGCGGCGGGGCCACGACGGATTCTCACCGTCTTCCCTTTGCCCAAGCACTTGCCTCTTTTGAATCTGCTCTATAACCCAGAAAAGATTTTCTGTCAACATCTTTTTCTGGTATTTCAGTGATCATTGTCTCCGTGTTGACCTATCTAAAAGTCTTTCGAAGATTTTCCTTGATTTTTTCTTTTAAAAGTGGTTAAATTGGGCCGAGCGGCGTAAGTTGTAAGGAGTTTTTCAAGGATCATAGATAAAGATCGCATGTGTAGTACTGTATTTTATGGCTTTATGCTAGACCTGAAAGCCATTACAACTTACCTGAGAATTTACAATGGAAGGGGGTGAGTTGTAATGGCCAAAGGGCAGGTTAAATGGTTCAGCGAGAAGAAGGGCTATGGGTTCATCACCCGAGAGGATGGGGATGACATCTTTGTCCACTTTTCCGCCATTAACAGAGAAGGATTTAAGACCCTTCGCGAGGGGGATGAAGTCGAATTTGAGATCTCCGAAGGCGAAAAGGGTCTTCAAGCCACAAATGTGACGGTATTGGAGTGAGAAGGAAGAAGTAACGTGACCAAATGACCCCGGGGGTTCAATTTTCCCCTCGGGGTCCCTTTTTTCCTGAAAAGGGGATAGAGAAAGACCCTTGCCAGATCCCTCCGCGTGTCTCCCTTGCTGTTTATCATTCCTCCTTTTTCCATTTTCCTCGGGATGGTATTATCCGTTCTCTTGGTGACTTTAAGCGTACCTCCTGTTTTGAAACCAAGCTGGTCTGGGATTCTTCCTGCGGAAGGGTGGAGTTAGATAAAGCGAATAACGCAAGAAGGAGAAGAGCCCCCTGATCATCCGCGCTCGGTGTCACAGCAACTCGCCGTCTCCCTATCTTCGGAACAACAGGACGACCCGATCTCAGGGCCGCACGTGGCCTCTTTCTTGCCAGTGAGTGCAGCGCGAATCATGGCAGTGGCACACCCCACGCCGCTATCCACCGTGATCGCAGATACCGGGCAGTTGCGCTGGCATGCCCCGCATTCCATGCATGCTTCACGGAGTACTAATTGGGCGACGCTATCATCCGGTGCAAAAACACCGTGCGGGCAGACAATGCTGCAGATCCCACAGTTGATGCACAGCTCGGGATCGAACTGAAGGGTGTTGGACCGGTAGGAACCAACCATGCTATGCACCTCCCCATCCTCGAATAAAGACAAGGGTAATTACAAGCGCGATGCCTATCCCAAACATCAGGGCCATAATAGGGGTGTAGGTAAATATCTCACGCCTGACGCCGCTCCTGGAGGTAAAGGGTGTCGACCCGGTGAAGTTCAGAGCCAGGTAGGCCGTTACCGGAGGCATGGCCAGCAGAAAGACCAATGCCCACAAGGCCCGGAGCCAAAAAGCTGTATCTGAATGGGCTAGGAGTATTCTCAGGACAAATGGAAGCGCAACGACTCCCCCCAGGATGACTCCCTTCACGCTGAAGTCCGATGTGGGGAGCCGAGGGAGCAAGACGGGAAATAGGACAACCCCGGCCATCATAGCGGTGACTGCGCCTGCTGACGCAAGGAGGCCGCCGATGAAATAGAGCAAGACCGCCGCGATTACCATCGGTAGCAGGAACTGAACCAGCTCTACCGGAATGAGAACCAGACGGTCAGACAGGTTGAAACGCACACGCCGCATCTCGGGTGTGGCTCGGTGGCTCTTGAGGTATTCAGGGAGATCAGCTGCTCTCACCGGCCCGTACTCAACGGTAAAGCCCGAGCGCTTCAGGACCTCGTGCGCGGCAACTCCAGACGCGCCGAGTTGGGGGAGAATGAGGGTGCGGTGGCTGACGACGTTATGGAGAGCGGTCGCTTCAATTCGGTGCACCAACTCATCAGTGCCAAAAGTTCCCTTGCCAGCAGCGCACCAGACGTTGATTCCCTTGGTATCCAGTACCATGATGTAACCTTCAACTCCTGCTAGTGCCGATCGCAGTGCGTCGAAGCTGAGCGTGTAATTGGCGGTGACAAAAACGGGCGAGTCCGATGTCGGGTTGCCCAAGGAGTAGAGTCCCGGCTCCACCAGATGACGATTGCGCTTATACCCCCAGCGGGCCAAGAAGTGGTCCCAGCGATTTGCCGGGGTGATATTACTGGTAGTGGATTTGATGGAGCATTCTGCTCGGCAAGTATCGATATCAGCCATCTCCGTTCCTTTTCATTTTAACATAATACCATGGATCTGCCCTGTGTTTAAGTAGAGAATTCGGGGTTGTCTTCTTCCCGCAATACCAACGGCTCCCCGGAATCAGCTGGGAAGTGCGAATGGATGAGTCTTTCAAGTTCATCCCGAACTCTCCGGAAGACTTCGAGTTTCTTCTCTCTCGAACCCGCTGTCCCTGCGGGGTCCTCAAGCACCCAGTGAAGACTTTCGCCCTGACCGGGAAAGACCGGGCATCTATCCCTAGCATCGTCGCAGGTTGTGACGATAAAGTCGAAGCCTTGTCCCAGGAATTCATCAATGGATTTCGAGCGCTGGCCCGTCAGGTCAATTCCCTTTTCTTTCATCACCTCGACAGCCATGGGGTGAACCCTGGAGGGGGATGTTCCCGCGCTGAAAACCTCGAACCATTTTCCCCCGTAGTACCTGAGCAGGCCCTCTGCCATCTGGCTCCGGGACGAATTATGGTTACAGAGAAAGAGAACCCGGTTCCTTTTGGGTTTCATTTGCATTACCTCCCCTTTTTTCTCTTTATCCTTTTGGCCGTCCCTAATTCATTTGGGGTTCGCATATTTTACCTCCGGGACACGAGCCTTGGATCGAGCCGTTGACTCTCCGGTTTCGGTGAAATACCTCCTGGAAAACCAAAAAGCAACGTTTACAAGGCTAATCAGTACCGGAACTTCAACCAGGGGACCGATGACAGCGGCAAAGGCTTGTCCCGAAGCGATTCCGAAGACGGCAACGGCCACTGCGATGGCCAGCTCAAAGTTGTTCGAGGCCGCGGTAAACGCAATGGTAGCAGTCTGGGCGTAGTTGGCCTTAATGCGCCACCCCATGTAGAAGGAAACGAGGAACATGATCACAAAATAGACGAGCAGCGGGATCGCGACCCGGACAACATCCAGCGGTATCTTTACAATGAATTCGCCCTTGAGGGAGAACATGACCAGAATGGTGAAGAGAAGGGCGATGAGGGTAATCGGACTGATTTTCGGAACAAATCTCTGCTCATACCACTCCCGTCCTTTTGTTTTAAGGCCAATCAGCCGGGAGAGAAGGCCCGCAATGAAGGGAATTCCGAGATAAATGAAGACGCTCTCGGCAATCTGCCCAATCGTGACGTTGACCACCACTCCCTTAAGTCCGAGAAATGGAGGGAGAATCGTGATGAAAATATAAGCATACAGGGAAAAGAAGAGAACCTGGAAAACCGAGTTAAAGGCCACCAAACCAGCACAGTATTCGGTGTCCCCCCTGGCCAGGTCATTCCAGACAATGACCATGGCGATACATCGAGCCAGGCCAATCATGATGAGACCTACCATGTATTCGGGATATCCCCGCAAGAAGACAATGGCCAGAATAAACATCAGAATTGGACCGATGATCCAGTTCTGAACCAACGAGAGGCCGAGCACTCTGTAGTTACGAAAGACCTCTCCCATCTCCTCGTATCTCACCTTAGCTAAAGGGGGATACATCATCAGGATCAATCCGATTGCAATGGGAATGTTGGTGGTGTCTACCTGGAATTGATTCCAGAAATCGACGATGCCAGGAAACAAGTATCCCCAGCCTACACCAACAAACATGGCCAGGAAGATCCATAGTGTCAGAAAGCGGTCCAAGAAAGTAAGTTTCTTACTAACCCGTTCTTCAGCCATTCTTTCAATCCTCCTTTGCTGTTGATCTCCCCGCAGGGGGGAGCGGTATGTCTCCTTCACGCAGCAGGGATCTTAGATTAAGGAGCCGTCGTGAATTCCATCGATGCTTTGCAGCTACCCTGTTTCTTCAGGTCCCTCAACTTCTCCATGTCCTTTCGGAATTGGGAAAGATGGGACAGTTGCTCCTTCAAGAGATTGAGTTGCGCCACGTAAATCCCATTTGACGGCTCATTGAGAGAATAGTGCATCCAAACTCCCACCCGTCTGCTGCTAGTAAGGCCTGAATACTTCAGGTATGCCAGATGTCTTGACACCTTGGACTGGGGCTCCCCCAAAACGGCCATTAAATCACAAACACAGAGTTCTCCCTGCGTGAGCAGCATTACAATTCTCAGCCTCGTTTCATCTGAAAGCGCTCTAAAGAGCTGTATTAACTGATCCATGCTTAGCTCCTTTTATGTTTTTATTCGTATAAACAAATATACAAATATTCTTTAAATCGTCAAGGCCTAATGGCCTCTATTGCTCCTTCATGTGACCACCTTTTCCAGATTACCCCGTAGGCATTCCAATGGTTCCCTCCTTTTAGATGACCACCTTCGCTCCGATCGTCCTGAGTGCGAAACCTGGCGTTTTGATGATCATGGCAACGGCAGTGGGCTCTCCGGCTTTTCTCAGATCTACGATGGTTACAAAACCCTCTAATCGGGTCTCTTTCCACATAGATCAATTCAGCCAAACTGGCTGACGAGATCTCATCATCACCCAGCGGCTAAAGTTAACTCGATGACGTCATTTTCCCGAAGCCTTTGTCTTAGCCGATTTGAGCCGGAGATATATCTTCCGTTAATAAGTACGAACACATATGGCGAAATTTCTCCTTGTTCATTGATAAAGATACCCCTCTTTTTCGAGCCAATCTTTAAGAAGAGGTGATGTAAAAGATCTTCTACCGTATCCCCGGCAAAATCCACACGGTTTTCCTCCTCTCCTTTAAAGACCGAAACAAGTTCAGGCATTTGCCAAAATTTAATTGTAACTCTCATGTTCTTCGCACACCCCTTTCAGGATCTAAAGAGACACTTGGAACACTGTATCCAGCGGCATAAAGGAGTTCGAGCAGTACTTTCCGCTTCTCCTGATATTCCGCTGAGAAGAGGGGAACACATCTCGCAACCTCTATCTCCCGGCCCGCCAGTTTAACGGCGAAGGCCAGGCAACTAGGCTCGCCACATCCTTTGCAGTTGGTCCCAGGGATGAGCTTGAAAATGTCAAGAGCCCTCAGGGTTGTCCCCCTTTCATAGTCAGGTTGAATGTTTTTCCGATTCTCGAATGTCTCATTGATCACGGCTTTCAACCACTCCATCATCCGTTTGGCGTGGTTCTCGTCATCTACCTTTGCCAGCGTGACCGTAATGGGATAGAGAGTGATCATCGCTCCATCCTTCTTAAAGGTGAGGATCCCCGCCGCATGGTTGTAAGTGGTTCCCTTCAATGTAGCGTTGAGGTAGGGGAGAACTTCATGGATATCATCGGAAAGCTGTGCGATGGTCCTGATCTTTTCAGGATCGGCCAAGCAGGGAAGGACATGGGTGATATGAAAGCTACTTACCAACACTGAATTCCACCTTATTCAAAGGAAGCGTGAAGTGTTATAGAACAGGTGGGTATAATCCCGCCTCGGTTCAGTCATGTTCAATCTGACCGATTCAACATGACCGATCGGGCAATCATCCCTGCTCCGCCTCCAACCACTTCTTAATCATCGGCTTCGAAGGAACTATCCCTTTTGATTTCACCTTCCCATTGATGATGAGCGCAGGCGTGGGGAGGATACCGTATTGAGCCATCAATTGTGGATCTGAAATATGGTTCAGGCTTGCCTGGATTCCGGTTTCCGAAAGAACGGCCATCACATCTTGTTCCAATTTGTCACAGGAGTAACAGCCAGGGCCCAGAACACTCACCTCAAGAAACCCACCTCTTTTCTCTTCAACTTCTTCACCCAGGAATTTCTTAAACTCCCGGAAGAGGGCCCTTCCGTATTCCTCCCTTGAAGAAGCGGGGATGTAATTCTTCTTTCCCGTCCTCTCAACCAACAACTCTTTCAAAAGAGATTCGGGCTTCCTTCTTTGGGGCTTCAACTCCTCGAAGATTTCCTTCAGGCCAACTAAGCCGATCCGGTCCCTTCCAACGAGAACGAGACGATAATCCTTCTCTTCCATACGGTTCA
>JABAOC010045843.1_pt1 | contig 13531 bp, 13 predicted proteins | sample 7062161 | NCBI WGS metagenome assembly JABAOC01 (sample SAMN14538625, study PRJNA623070) | marine sediment metagenome | biome: marine biome [ENVO:00000428]; feature: marine pelagic biome [ENVO:01000023]; material: deep marine sediment [ENVO:00002113] | place: India: Gulf of Khambhat ... | reverse complement strand
CTCTATCTTGCATGTGAAGCAATCGGAGCTCGTACATGTATGATTGCAGCATATGATCAGAAGGCTATGGATTCACTGATAGGAGTTGACAGGATAGATGGATTCACAGTCTACCGAGCACCAGTAGGCAAAGTCGAGCATTCTTCAGTATGAATATTGGTTTCAATGGTGCGCAATATACAAATGTGAATTAGCACACACTGAAAAGCGGTATCCAAACAACCCAAGGTAGAGTAGTGTGATTGAGATTCGAGAAGCTACAGAAGACGATAATGAGGTTCTTATTGAGCTTCAGAAGCGATGTCCGCAAGGCACTAGCTTTGTACTTGGTGTGGACAGTTCACCTGATTATTTTGCCCGTTCCAGACCTTTCAAAGACTGGTATGTCTTTGTGGCCATTGCAGATGGCAGCATAGTTGGTTCTGCAGCGTGTGCATTCAGCTCCACCTATGTAGGAGGGAGCCAATTCAGGACAGCCTATGAGTATGGCTTCATGGTTGATCCACCTCACCGAAGAAAAGGAATTGCAGTAAAACTGCAGGAATACATAGAGCACGTTGCTCGTGACAAGAAGATTGACCTACTGCATCTTGACATTACCGAAGATAACGTGCCTTCGATAAACCTATTTTCGAGAATGGGTTTCAGAAAGGTGAAGGATTGCGCAACGTTTTCCTTGGTTGCATACAGAAAGCAGAGAATCTGCAGAGAGGCAAACGTAAGGAAAATGACGAGGCGTGATGTTGGCAGAGTAGCAGACTTGCTTAACGAGATGTATCAAGATTACGATTTCTTCACTCCATTCAAAGCCGGAGACTTTCTGGAGTATGTTGAAAGGATGCCCTACTTCGACCTTCACAACATTCTAGTTTTTGACGATGACGAGGGGATTAAGGCCTGTTTAGGATGCTGGAACTACAACAAAGTGAGAAAATATATCGTTCAGAGATTCAATTGGAAATCGAAGACTCAGATCTTCTTAATGAGACTGATGGGGCTGTTTACCAAACTGCCGAGCATTCCCAGGCCAGGAGAACCCCTCTTGAGCTACAACTTGACCACATTGGCGTACAAGGACTCTGAAAGCGTGACAGAATTGATGAAACACGTGGTCAACCTAGCTCTAGAGAACGAAATCAACTTCCTGCACATACCTCTAGATCCAGAGAGCCAGACGGCCACGTTGCTTTCACAATTCAGGCATACTAAGGTAAAACTGCATTTTTTCGTTAAATCCCTACAACGGAAAGGGCCCCCGAATCTTGGCAAAAGGAAATTGTACATCGACATCTCCGAAATGTAATCATAGTTCTTGCCAAGCTTGGAACCAAGTTCGTCAACAACGGGTCGAGGGCTTTGATACTATCCGCAGTGGAGATATCACCCGAGTTTTCCCGCATAACCCCATTTTTTGCGAAAATGCATCTTCTTGCGCATGCCTTTGGTGATTGATTTGATGCTTTTCGTCAGCTGTGCTGCGGGGGGTGGGATTTGCACCCCACACCACGGTGCGCGCGCGAAAAAGACGGGAGATTGGTAGCCTTTCAAGAGCGTTTTCTTCGGTAAACCATTACTGTCCCATGATTTCAGAGTGATGAAGAGTTGTATGATAATAGATGCGCTCGCTTAGCCCTGTTTCTTTGATGCAGATTTTGCTAGCTTTTCTCCCAGTTTTGCCGCATGAATTTTGTCCGCTTCCTGTGGTGCCCCTTCAATAGCTATGCCAGGTTTTATCCAGGTTGGATTAAATGCTCCAATGATGCGATCAATGTTTTCGAGGGCTGCAACTTGACCTCCGTTGCCAGTTGTGAATACTGTCATTGGCTTGCCAACCATCTTATGACGAGCGGAGTAGAGGTCAGTCAAAAGCGTCAGTATTCGACCAGACATAATACTGAAGTGCGATGGTGATCCGATTGCGTAACCATCAGCGTTACCCACCTCTTCTGCAGTCACGGACTCGGCTCGTTTCAGTTCAATCGTTGTCCCAGCCACTCGTTTTGCTCCTTCTCCCAAAGCCCTAGCTAGTTTCTCAGTGTTGCCAGTTCTAGAATCATACATTATCAAGATTCGTGGAGTCATCTTCTCTTACCGACTATTACACTAGACTATTGTTTGTCATAAAAACCATTCCATTACTCCTCTCATTGGTCGAGTGCTTCCGCAATCGCACATGCTTTTCAATCGCTTCCCATGGTTGTTTCTGCGCGCGCGCGTCTTATGGCTTATGGATGAAACCAAGTTATGTGGAGTACGCAAAAATTTGTTCTCTTCCATTCTTGCCAACCCTTGTGATTGCACCCATTTTTCGGAGACAGTAAGTCATCTTTCGGGTTAGGTTAATGGAGCCTCCTGTTTGCTCTGCAAGACCTCGGTTTGTGAATGGTTTTTTGAGATCCCTTGGCAAGAATCTGAGAAAGTCTGTTTCATTCCTGAAAAGAACTCTATCCGTGACATCGATTAATCTTCTATCTTTGATGCTTACTCCTCTTCTTCTCCAGCTTCCTTTGCCATCACTACACCTTATCTCCTCTTCCTCAATCATCAAAACTTCCAAAGAGAAATTCTCTCTGGCAATTAGATCGGGGATGCTCACTAGCTCATAGAACAAGTCAACTAACCTTCCCTTTCTTGGAGATCTTCTTCTAGTTACTAGTTCACCTGACTCTGAAATTGTAGCTATCCATTTCCTCTCTGGAATTGGATAGACTAGTCGGACTTGATGACTTTCCACCAGACTTGAGAGTTTCCTTTTGATAGCACGAAAACTCTTGGTTTGGACCTCAATTAGAAGATCTCCTCTTAGAATGTCAATGATGAAACCGTCTATCCCAACTTCAAATCTGTCATTTGGAAGTGCATACAACTCTTTAATTGCTGAATGAAGAGAATTTTCGTTCATCATCACTCAAGTAGATGACATGAGATAATAGGATTGCTAACATTAGGAAATTTGCTTGTCGATTTCAGACAGATTCTCGTCGAGGAGTATTGTCCGTATGAGTCCCTGAACTTTCTCAATGGGATTGGATCTTATTTTATGCGCGGGCACTAAAATAGCTATACGCTGGTTGCGTGTCGTTTGCTCATACAGGATTATATAGATTGCTATTCACATATGTTGGTTTCGTGAAGTCGAGGAATGAGTAGAAACTTACCTTTTAACATCGTCTTACCTTTCTTTTTCTTGGCGCTCTTATTTGTCTTGCTCTTTTTAGTTGTACCTGATGACTTTCCAATACCTAGAGGCATCATTTTTTGGTTCATACTAGTAGCTCTACTCTTCGTGGTTGCAGCATACGCAAAAATCGTGCGCGCAAGAGCAGCAGCAAGAATCAAGTTCGCGGTGTCATCTGTTACACTTGATTAAAGTTAATAATTGTGATGTGTCAAAGTCAATGCTCAGATGAGGCGTCTGTGTTGTTCGAATTTGGGAATCTTCGCTTCAGACCTGTGGAGAAAGAGGACTTGAAGCTGTTGCATGAATGGGAGAACGATTTCGAATTGATTATGTATTCGAGAAGCAATCCCATGAGCTTCGTGAACATGGCTCAATTGGAGAAGAAGTTTGAAGAATGGGTGAAAGAGGAGAAGCACTTTCATTTCATCGTGGAAATGGGTGGAGAGAAGGATGCTATTGGAATTGCACGTATCAGGCTGGAAGAGTGGGGGCGAGTGAAAACTGGCGAGATCGGGACGTATATTGGGAAAAAGGAACTGTGGGGGAAAGGAGTGGGAAGACGAATAACTGTCGCTCTCCTCGAGATGGCGTTCAATCAGTTGAATGTAGATCGATGTGAAGCATGGAGTGTGGAGTATAATGATCGGGCTCACAAAGCGCTAGAAGCGTGTGGCTTCGAGAAAGGTGGTATCATGAGAGAAGCGGTCTATGTTAATGGGCGCAAGTGGAATGGCCTTCACTTCGATATCTTGCGTGACGAGTTTCAGAACTTACGATCAAGCCTATTGACTCAGGTGTTGGGAGAGAAAAAAGCAGAGTACAGGAAGAAACACTGTACAATCCACGGGTACTAGTTTGGCGTTCTATCGCATCAGGTCTCTCTCTTCGCTGCTGCTTCCAGGGCAGCGACGCCTGGTAGCTTTTCGCCCATGAGAAATTCGATGAGTGCTCCTCCAGCAGTGCTGATGTAGCTCATTTGCTTTGCCAGCCCTAGACGTTCAACTGCTGCGACAGTGTGTCCTCCTCCAACAAGTGAGAAGGCTTCTGCCTGTGCAATGGCGCCTAGGATTGCAGCTGTTCCCTTTGCGAACTTTTCATTCTCATAGATTCCCACTGGGCCACTGACTACTAAGGATTTCGCATGCTTGATGATGTCTACGTACTCCTCAATGGTTTGGGTTCCGATGTCGCAGATGGGCCAGTTGGTTGGCAACTCCTCCACCATTATCTCAGCCCGTCGATCTTCTTTGTCAATGGCAAGATCTGAAGGTGTCTTGACTCTATCTGTATACTGTGAAATCAAGTCTCGGATGCCTGGAGCATAGCTCATGAGGGCTTTCTTCTTCAGAAACTCAGTGTTTGGTGGGCCGAGATCTATGCCTTTTGCCACGAGGAAGATGTGTCCTGCAACTCCGCCTGTCAAGACGCAGTCAGCTATCTGCTCGCCGAGTACATGTGTGGAGATCCTCAGCGCATCATCCGCTTTTGCGCCTCCCAAGATGTAGACACATGGTTTCTCAGGTTTCTCAAGAGCTCTGCCCAGGGCGCCAAGCTCCCGTTCCATGATCCGTCCTGCCACGCTTGGCAAGACCGCTGTGAACCCAACGATAGAAATGTGCGATCGATGGGCTGCTGCAAAAGCATCACTGACGAAGAGGTCTGCTATTGCTGAGAGTGCTTTGACAAACTCTGTCTTAGCGTGCTCTTCCGGAGTGCCTTTCTTCTGTTCTTCTGGGTGTGTTCTCACGTTTTTGAGAACGAGTACTTGTCCGTTCGTCAAGGATGTTATGGCCTGTTTTGCTGCGTTACCATAGAGATCGTCGACATATTTGACAGGTTTGTTGAGAATCTTTGCCAGAAGCCTTGAATGTTGCTCCAGCGAAATGAAATATCCGCTTCTCCCGGTCTCCCTTGATGAGCCAGGATTACCACTTTCGCGCCCTTTTGTGCTAGTTCCGCGATTGTCGTTGTTCCATGTGTTCTGATTCTTACATCGTCAAGAATCTTTTGTGTTTCCGGATCTACTGGTGAGTTGAAGTCCACTCTGACGAGAACTGTTTTGCCTTCAACGTTGAAGGCATCAAGAGTTAGAATGTTCGCCATCGGCGTGCCACGCAAAAAAGGAGGGGGGATGCTATCTGGGCTTTCCAGGTTTCTAGAGTCCTGCTTTCTGTCCAATGAGTTCGATCAGTTCCACCATGCGGCAAGAGAAGCCCCACTCATTATCGTACCAAGCCAGTACTTTCGCCAGGTCACCGTCGATGACCATCGTTGATTTCGCGTCGATGATTGCTGAGTGTGGATTGTGGTTGAAATCGATTGACACAAGTTCTCCTTCAGTGTAGTCCATTATGCCTTTTAATGGTCCCATTGCTGCTGCTTTGAATGCAGCGTTCACTTGCTCATTTGTCGTTTTCTTCTCGAGGAGTGTGGTTAAATCGACTATTGACACGTTTGGTGTTGGGACTCTGAGGGCTAGGCCGTTCATCTTTCCAGCAAGCTCTGGAAGCACAAGTGTGGCTGCCACTGCTGCGCCAGTTGATGTAGGTATGATCGATACTGCTGCGGCTCTTCCTCTTCGTAGGTCTTTATGCACGAGATCCTGGATTCTCTGGTCGTTGGTGTATGCGTGGGCGGTGGTCATCAGCGCCTTTTTCAGGCCAAAGCTGTCATTCAACACTTTGGCCACTGGAGAGACGCAGTTGGTTGTGCAAGAGGCATTTGAAATGATGTTGTGGCTTGAGTGATTGTACTTCTCATGGTTGACACCTAGAACTATCGTAATGTCTGGGTTTTTTGCGGGTGCAGATATTAGCACTTTTTTCGCGCCTGCTTGCAGATGCAGTGCAGCCTTTTCTCTGTCTCTAAACAGTCCAGTAGATTCGACTGCCAGGTATACGCCGTGATCTTTCCACGGCAGGTCACCAGGGTTTCTTTCCGAGAGTACTTTGATCGGTTTGCCATCAACGACGATTGCGTCGGTTTCAGCCTTCACTTTGAATGGGGGATGTCCATGAACTGAGTCGTTCTTGAGGAAGTGTGCCAGTGTCTCAGCTGGTGCGAGATCGTTGACTGCGACAAAGTCGATGTTTGCCTTGCGCTCGGTGGCTGCTCTGAAGAGGAGGCGTCCAATTCTACCAAAGCCATTTATTGCTACTTTTATCGCCATGTTACTTCACAGTCTCCAAATTTTGCAATAACTTATCTGAGCTTGTAATATTAATTTTCCGACTGGGAGATCGGAGGGGAAAAAGAAGGGGAAATGCCTTAGCGGAGTTTTCGCAAAGCGATTTCTGCAGCCAAGACCATTGGTTCCCATGTTTCGTTTAGAGGCGGAGCGTAGGCGGTGTCAGCCTTTGCCAGGTCTTGAATTGTCATGTGTTTCTGGATGGCGAAGGATAGTGCATTTATCCGCTGTGTGACCTCCTCTCCTGCGACGATTTGACCTCCAATGATTCGGTGGGACTCTTTTTCCACGACTAGTTTTATCCTTATACCTTTGGCGGTGGGGTAATAGTCGGCTTTAGTCTTGGAGGTGATTGCTCCAGAGACGGTTTGGATTCCTTCTCTTGTCGCGAAGAACTCAGTTAGGCCTGTGACTCCGATTTGTGTATCAAAGAGTTGGGTCACTGCAGAGCCTAGAACTCCCTCAAACAGGGCGTAGCCTCCAGCAGCGTTGATTCCAGCTACCTTTGCTTGTCGCACAGCGACGGTGCCCAGTTGAGGACACGCTGGTTTCTTGGTGATTAGATTTATTGTTTCAGCGCAGTCACCGACAGCGAACGTATCTTTCAGGTTGGTTTCCATTCTTGCATTGGTTTTGAGGGCATGTGTTGGGCCGGTGGCAACGCCTGCTTTTGTGGCGAGGTCTGTGTTAGCTCTCACTCCGGTGGCGACGATTACTATGTCGGCTGGAATTTGTTCCCCGGATACTGAGACACCTGTGACCTTTTCTGCCCCTAGGATTTCTTCCACGCCTTTTCCAACGATTATTCTTAGTCCTTTTTGTTCGAGCATTTCATGAACTGATTTCGCCATGTCCTTGTCAAGCATGACGGGAAGGACTTGCGGGAGGAGTTCTACCACGGTTGTGTTCAGTCCTCTTTCCTTGAGGGCTATGGCTGCCTCGAGACCTATTAGTCCCGCGCCGATGACAACGGAGTTCTGTGCTCCATTTCTGATTGCTTGATCGATTTGCTTTCCATCAGGTATTGTGCGAAGAGCGAAGACTCCTTGTTTTTCTCGGCCTTTGATGGGCGGAATGAAGGAATAGGCTCCTGTAGCAAAGATTAGGCTATCGTAGAGGATTGGTTTGGTGTTCCCTGCTTTGTCGATTGCACTGATCGTCTTTTTCTCTGGGTCGATTGCCGTCACTGTGGTCCCGGTCATCACGTTTAGCTTCATCATTTGATAGAAGTTCGAGGGGAAAACCACGAGATCTTTGAAATTTGGTATGTGACCACCGAGCACGAAGGGCAGGCCACAGCGTGAGTAGCCCACATTCTCTTCCTTGTTTATGAGGGTAATCTCTGCTGTGCGATCAGTCTTGCGTGCCGCGGACGCTGCGTCAACGCCGGAAGCATTTGCGCCGATGATGACTATCTTGCGAGGCATTGTGCAGCCTTCTATTTGAGAGTCTTGTGCCATTCAACAGATTTTGCGTGGTCCATTATGCTCTTTAGTTCATCTATGTTGCTAGGTGATACTACGAGCAACCAGCCTTTGCTGTATGGATCTTCGTTCAGGAGTTCTGGACTGTTCTGCACGTCACTGTTCACTTTCTCGATTTGTCCACTCAGCGGCGCTATCAGGTCTGAAACAGCTTTGACGGATTCCACTGTTCCATAGGGTTCATTCTGTGTGATCGTGTCGCCTTCTGACGGCAGCTCTGCATACACGATCTCTCGCAGCTGTTTCTGAGCAAAATCTGTGATACCGACACGAGCTTTACCATCCTCGATCTTCACCCATTCATAGTCTTTGGAGTAGTAGAGACCTTCAGGGACATCAACGTCGTTTACTTTCACCATATTCAGGTTCACCTTTCATTTTAAGAAACTATCTTAGGGGTTTCGTGGTTTAAAAGATATTGCTTGGACAGCGCGCATAGGCAAAGTTCGAGATGCAAGCCTCTACAATATCATAGCTTATATCATGCAGTACTCTTTAACCTATCTGGAGATCGGTCTTTGCAGCGCAAAATCCTGTTTCCATTCACTGCCATAGTTGGACTTGAGAAGCTTAAACTGGCAATGATAATAAACGCGATCAATGGAGGGATAGGCGGGCTGCTGGTTCGCGGCCCGAAGGGTTCCGGAAAGACCACGGCTGTTCGAGCTTTGACGAATGTCTTGCCGAAGATAGTGGCGGTGAAAGACTGTCCCTTCAACTGCAACCCCTACGATCCTTCCCACATGTGCAGCTCATGTAGTCAAATCTACATGAAGAACCAGAGTTTCGCGACTGAGGAACGTGAGATGAAAGTCGTGAATCTCCCTCTGGGCGCTACCGAAGATCGGGTTGTAGGCAGCTTGGACATTGAAAAAGCGATAAAACTAGGTGTGGGAGCCCTGGAGCCAGGCATCTTGGCTGAAGCGAACCAGAACATCCTCTATGTGGATGAAATCAACCTCTTACCAGATCACGTAGCAGATGACTTGTTGGATGCAGCAGCCACAGGATGGAACGTTGTTGAGAGAGAAGGAATCTCAGTAAGCCATCCGTCACGCTTCATCTTCATAGGGACCATGAATCCTGAAGAGGGACAGCTTCGCCCACAGCTTCTTGATCGCTTTCCATTATCAGTCACCGTGGAAAGACTCGCCTCCGTTGAAGAAAGGATGGAGGTTGTTACGCGAAACCTCGAGTTTGAAAAGAACCCTGAAAGTTTCCTTAAGGACTATAGTTCTTTTCAGGAGGAACTGCGGAACAGAATCATCCACGCAAGATCAACTCTGGAGAGAGTTGTGATGTCTCCCAAGCTCCTGGAAACAATATGTAAAACCTGTCTAGACTTGAAAGTTGATGGTTTGAGGCCTGACATCGTCATCAGCAAGGCAGCTGTCACTCTAGCAGCCTTTGAAAACAGGGACGAGGCAACACTGGATGATGTGTTAATTGCATCAGATCTTGCGATGAATCACAGGACAAGAGAAGGGGGATTCCTTGAACCAGCGACCCCTGAGGAGATTAGAAGTGCTCTTCTCGGTGCTGCGAAGGATGTTGGCTACAGACCGCAGAAATCTCAGCAGAATGCACAGGGACCCAAGGATGGGGCAGGAGGGAAGAAGAAAAAGGAGGGTCGCGCCCTTGTCTTCGTGAAAGGGGAACAGAGCAAAAAACAGGAGGCGTTTCTCAAGAAGCATAAACGGCTGTCAGAAAACCTGCGCAGGTTGTCCAATCTGTATGCAACCATAAGCCGGCTGCTGGGGCAGGTGATCTTTTCCTTTGGAAAAAGGATGAGAAAGCCTGTGAAGGGTATGCCATCTGTGAAGGCAGTGACCAAGAGTGATCAACCCTTAGAAGCAGATCCAGATGACGAAGGCAAATCTCTCGGTCTCAAGCGAACACAGGGTATACCATCGATCAGGCATACAGCGAAGATGCCTAGAGTGAAGAAGGGTTTCTCCCTGTTCAGACGATTCACTGGAGCAAGGAAAGATTCAGGCATTCTATCAAAGCTCTCAATCAAGATGCCGAAGACCCCTAAAATAGCAGCTGGCTTCTCCGGCAAGAGAGCTGAAACGGCAACCACTATTGGTCGAGGCAGGACAAGTGGGTGGAGGATTCCACACACCAAACCACGGGACATACATCTACCAGCTACTATACGGGCAGCAGCGCGGAAACCGCGCACCAATCGAAAGGAATTCGAAACCAAGGTCAGTATAGGGGTTCAAGATGTTCGTGAGAAACTGAGAAGACTCAAGGCCCCCATGACCATCGTGTTTGTGCTTGATCTAAGTGGCTCAATGATGCTTAAAGCTGAGGCAATCAAGAAGGCGATTCTAAAACTGCATGGTGACGCATATCATTACAGAGACCGCGTCGGGATTGTCGCATTGAAGGATATTGGGGCTGTTGTTGTTCAACATCCAATTACTAACTTGAGGGTCGTGGCGAACAAGCTGCTGAAATTGAAGATAGGCGGGTACACACCGTTAGCCGCAGGTATGTTGAAAGCTTGGGAAGTTCTCAAAGAGTCCAAGCGGCGTGCTCCATCCACAATCCCGGTGATGATCATCATCACTGACGGAAGCGCAAATGTGCCTTTGAGTAAGAGCTTGGAAACAGGGCAAATCAGATCAATCGAAGAGAACCGGATCATCGTTAGGGAATACGAAGACCTGGCGATAAATGATGTTATGTCAGTTTCGAAGATGATCAACAGAGAAGGAATGCAGACAGTCGTTGTCAACACGAATCCTCATATGTATGGGCGGGAAACCTATGGACTTGCGGTTTCCGAGATGATTGCACGGAAGACGCAGGGTCGACTGCATACATTTGGCAGGTTAAAGAATGAGCCAACGCTAGTCGAGAACATGATAGAAAAAATAGCAGAGGATCAGCGCCGAATTACAGCTGAAACCTCTTCACACGTGTTTGATTAACGATCTACCGCAGCGACTTGGTGATCGAACACCTTTCTGAGTATGGAGATTGGCAAGTAGCCATTTGCTGTGATTGTGTCATGGAAGCTTCTTTCATTGAACCTTGAGCCCATTCTCCGTTTGATGTCGTCCCGCAACTTCAGTATCAAATGCTTTCCAAGCAAATACGACAGTGGGTAGCCAGGGGTCTGAGTGTAGCGACGCACTTCTGCTACTGCACCTTCTCGGGACAATCCAGCTTCCTTCACCAGCATATTTACTGCTTCATCGAATTCCATCTCACCTTGAGACAGCTTGACATCCACTATGATCCTTACAGCTCGCCATATGACATCATTAATCTGTATCAGTTTAGACTCCAAACTCTTTACGTATCCACGTTCCAACATCATCTGCTCACAGTAGTGAGCCCAGCCTTCCGCAGTCTCAGCCGCGTCTGCAAAGAGATGGACGAGAGAGCTTCTGTTCGAGATTGACCCTTGAAGAAAGTGCCCAGGGTATGCTTCATGAACAGCAGTGTTACGAATGCTTGCGTAGTTGAGGTGATTGCCAATGTTGGCAATGTCCTTCGGGCGTGTGACAATGTAAACACCAATCATCGGTTTGTCAAATCTTGAAGGCATCATCATAGCTGCGAAGGGGATCAGAGGCGCTATAAACGCGGGAGTCTCTGCGACAATGAGTTTGTCCTCAGGGTGAACTGTGGCTATCTCGTTCTTGATGATGAACTCTTTCGCTTCGTCCATGGCTTTGCGTGTTGCGGTCAAGGCTTCTTCAAAGGTTTTGGGAGCCTTCTTCTCAATCATCTTCATGACTTCACTGACGGTCTTCCCTGGAGCAATTTGAGCCGCGATTCTCTCGCGTTCCGCTTTCATGTCCTCCAAGTACTTCTCGCCGAGTCTCCGGATTTCCATAGGTGTCATTCCTAGATCGCGGAGTTGGATCAATTTCTCGAATTTCCTCTTCCCCAAAGCCCATTCCGCGGTCGTTCTGGACTTCAGACCTTGAAGCCATTCCATGTGTTCTTTCAATGGCTGCGTCAAGCTTTCCAAAGTTCTTCCAAGTCTTTCGCTCAACTCTGATGGGATTTGACCTTTTGTGGAAGCGAGAATGAACTGGAATAATCCTGGGATCTGCTGAGCTGACTCTAGGGCGATTTCGGTCCATAGCTTCACTGGTGTGGATTCGGCGAATCTTGACCTGAACTCCTCTAAGAACTGGGGAAGTTTGTCAAGCCTTGCTATGATCGCATCGACTCTTTTGTCCAGCGGAGCGTAATCCCTGGTTATCATCATGAACAAGATGCCTCCAATTAACTCGAAGGCGTCAGGGTTCAATTCATGCGAGCGCTGTTCAAGCACCTGAAATCTGTCCATCTCAACAGCATTGATCAGCACCTCCCAGTCTGTCTTGTTGGAAGGGTTCAAAGAATCAAAATCCACTGTATCTTTCATAGTCTTAACGTAGTCTTCAAGCATCTTCGAATTCTGAAGAATATGCGCAGTGTTCCCTGGTGGAAGCTGATAGTCATAGGGGTCATGGAGTCCGAGGAAGCTGGCAAAGTGAGGGTTTTTCTCCAAGAACTTGTCGATCAGTTCCTTTGTGAGCTTGTCGAATTTTTCGTCTGCACTCAATTTCTGTACCTGGCGACAATAAACACATCTTCATAATTAAGCTTTAAAGAACCGAGAATGGAGACATCTCCCGATTGCTCCCTTTCTGTCGAGAACGTGGTANNAAAGAATTCTTATATTTCTTCTTGACGGATAGAGAAGAACGAGTGAAGAGGAAATGGCTGAAAAGGCAAAGGGGATTGTGTCGACGATTGTGCACGTCTTGCTTGCATCAATAGTCACTATAATTCTGGGACTCGTGTTCTTCATGGTCTTCCTTTGGATCGTCAAAACGGGTGCTTCCCTTGTGGGTTTAGGAGAACCTACCGTTGAGGCCGCTATAATTGCCGCAGCGATCCTATCCTTCGCGACTACGGTGAGTGCAGCGATTTCAGGTCGTTAAGCTGAGTTGGCAGTGAGAGCCATCTAGCACTTCTTCCCTTTTTCTTTAACCTCTGGTTCATGAGTCTTTTCACGCTATCAGAATCTATTTTAGCGTGGCCTTAGAGACAGTTGGGGTTGGTGCGAAACGGGTGGAAGCCTATGGGGAAGCTTACTTTGAAGGTAGAGGCTCCAATTACTGGTGGACCGTGGGTAGTTATCAGAACTTCAGGCGCTTTCCTCATTGGGAAGAAATACTGAACATTGTCAGAAGGTACAGGAGAAGCGGAAGGCTCCTAGACATCGGGTGTGCGTATGGACTGCTTGTGCGAGCTGCCTCCAAAGACTTTGAAGCGTTTGGCATAGACATTTCGAGTTTTGCACTCTCCAAGTCCAGAGGGTTTTGTGAGGGACATGTTTCGAAAGCATGCGCCAGCGTCCTTCCGTTTAAGGATGAAGCATTCGATGTTGTCACGTTGATTGACACACTCGAACATGTGTCACGACCGAACCAGTGCTTGGGGGACATCGCCAGAATCCTCAAGAGGCGTGGTATTCTCATGCTTCAGCTGCCCAATCCATTGATTTGGACTCATGTCTGCAGTCATCTAGGGTTAGGAGATGACACCCATAGGAGCGATCTTGAAATGGAGAGCTGGAAAGGAATTCTTGGAAAGAACGGTTTTATCGCGAAGGCTTGCTATGGAATGATTTCGTATGCGCTGGGAAAAGCACAGTTTTTC
>JABAOC010018211.1_pt1 | contig 13541 bp, 15 predicted proteins | sample 7062161 | NCBI WGS metagenome assembly JABAOC01 (sample SAMN14538625, study PRJNA623070) | marine sediment metagenome | biome: marine biome [ENVO:00000428]; feature: marine pelagic biome [ENVO:01000023]; material: deep marine sediment [ENVO:00002113] | place: India: Gulf of Khambhat ... | reverse complement strand
GTCGGCCTATTTTTGCAAGCATCCCCCCCGACAGTTCACGGACGATGAGGCCTATCAGATGGTCGAACACTTCATCAATGGGGGTTGAGACGAGGGGCTGCCAATACAGATTTGAAATGGTTGCTGATCTGAAGGGGGACTAAACACAGCGGAAGATTTTTTTGTTGACAAAAGGGTTACTCCTCTGGTATGCAGTTTTATCCCAAGAAGGAATCTCAGAGAATCGCGATGATTGATGAAAACGGTCTTTATTGGTGGTGGGGAAAAAGAGGGAGGGGTTTGCCCGATGTAGGCGAATGACCAATAGACTGAATCGATGATTGAGGCCGTGGGCAAATCCCTTGCTCACGGCCTTTCCTTTGGCAATAAAAAGCCGTGAGCTATTCAGAAGAGTTCACGGCTTTTTTATTTCTTAAAGATTCTAGCCCATCTGAAAGGAGGAGGATGATGATCAAAGAAGCCATTAGCAGAGTGGTCTCAAAAGGAGATCTGACGGAAGGAGAAATGGGACAGGTGATGAAGGAGATTACGACGAGGAGTGCATGTCCTGAGCAAATCGCCTCATTGATTACAGCATTAAGGATGAAGGGGGAGACGCCTGAAGAGATAACGGGAGCGGCAAGGGTAATCAAGGATAAAGCGTCAGTGATCAACATTGGGGATGAAGTTGTATCTGTGGATCGAGAGGAAATCACAGTCGAAAGAGAGACAATCCTCAGTACTGCAAAGCGATCAGTTAAGGGAACAAATATATTCAATATCTCAACGGCAACGGCCTTGGTTTTGGCCGGAGGTGGCCTAAGGATTGCCAAATATGGAAGAAAGCCTGGTTCCCCTCTTTGTGGATCCGCAGATGTCGTTGAGGCACTGGGGATCAACCTTGATATGACAGTCACTCAACTGGAAAGGTGTATCCAAGAAGTGGGTATCTGTTTTCTTTATGAGCCTTTGGTGCAGAGTGGTCTCGAACATATTATTGCCATCCGGAAGAAGATCGGCCTCAGGACTATCTTCAATCTTCTGGATCCTCTAATCAATCCTGCAGGAGCACGGATACAGGTACTCGGTATCTACGAGCCGGGCTTGACGGAGACAATGGCAACAGTTCTGAAAAACCTCGGGATCGAGCGGGGCCTTGTTGTCCACGGGGAAGATACTCTGGATGAAATCAGCATCACTGGAAAGACCAAGGTCACGGAGTTTAAGGATGGGGAAATAAAGAGCTATATCATCAAGCCTGAGGATCTTGGGATAAAAAGACGAAGACTGGTCGAGATCAAAGGCGGGGACAGGGAGCGAAATGCCGGGATCATCAGGGAAATTCTGGCAGGGGGTCGTGGAGCACGACGAGATGTCACCGTTTTGAACGCAGCGGCCGTCTTTGTAATAGCCGGAAGGGCTAGGGATTTCAATGAAGGTGTCGAGCTGGCCAATCAATCGATCGATTCAGGGGAGGCCTTCAATAAATTAGAGATTTTGATCGAGTTCACCAATGTGGAGCACAGCTACTTGAGAAAGGCATATGACGTTGAAATGGAACACGATCGAGGAGGCCACTTTCAGGGGCTTTGATAAGAGGGCCGTCATGGGCCCGGACAGAATCGACCTGGAAGACATGCCCGAAAGGATGAGAAAACGACCTATTTTCGCTTGGAGAGCCTCTGAACGAGTATTTTTGCCTAAGTGCATTTCACATATTTTTTCAAATAAGGGTATTGACATCTTGTTTTCCCTGTAGTAAGTAGTATCTCACTCTAGTCAATGGGTGTCATGGTGATGACCTTTGGGAAAGCTTTTTACCTGTTTTTTTATTACTTTGCCGCCATGGTCTGCCCATTCGGCTGGGGCTAGAAACATCAGCAGGTAAATCCAGAAGCCGTGGGCAGATCGATGTTGCCCACGGCATTTTTGTTTGACGGCCGTGGGATATTTCCCCACGGCTTTTCTTTTGGAGGGAGTAGCGATGTTGGTGATTATGGAGGAAAAAGCGACCCCTGAAGAAGTTGAAGAAGTGATGGAGCGAATCCGCGCCCTCGACTATGAATGCCATCGAATCGAGGATGAAAAAGGAGTGGTTATCGGCGCGATAGGAAACGGGAGGGGGAGGCATCGTCTCCAGGTCGTTGAGTGTCTTTCAGGCGTGGAACGAGTCGTTCCCATATCTTCTCCCTATAAGTTAGCCAGCAGAGAGACAAAAAAAGTAAAGAGTTATTTGAAAGTCAATGATATCGAGATAGGGAATGGACGGGTCGTGGTCATGGCTGGCCCCTGTGCCGTGGAGAGCGAAGAGCAACTGATGGAAACGGCTGGAGCGGTAAGCGAGGCGGGTGCCTCTATTCTGCGAGGAGGTGCTTTTAAGCCGAGGACTTCCCCTTACAGCTTTCAAGGACTCGGTGAAGAGGGACTGAAGCTTTTGGCCAAAGCCCGCGAGAGGTTTCGACTTTCGGTGGTGACCGAAGTGACGAATCCCCAGGATGTGGATCTGGTGGCCAGCTATGCCGATATTCTCCAGATCGGTGCTCGGAACGCCCAGAATTTTTCTCTCCTAAAAGAAGTGGGCTGCGTTGGTAAACCCGTGCTCTTCAAACGAGGCATGATGACAAGTGTCGAAGAGTTTCTCATGTCGGCTGAGTATATCTTGTCTGAGGGAAATGGGAAGGTGATACTTTGCGAGCGGGGAATCCGGACTTTTGAGACGTCCACACGGAACACGTTGGACATCAGCGCTGTTCCTGTTCTCAAAGAAAAAACCCACTTGCCGGTCATCGTTGATCCAAGCCACGCGGCTGGAGACTGGAAATATGTTTCTTCCCTCTCCATGGCGGCGGTTGCGGCGGGGGCCGATGGCCTTCTTATCGAAGTCCACCCGTGGCCCGAAAGGGCGCTCTCCGATGGCAGCCAATCATTGAAACCGGATCGATTCCGGAAGCTGATGAATGATCTTCGTCAACTCGCCAGACTCATGGGGAAGGATGCTTAACCGGATGGAAAAGATTGATCTGATTCTCAAGAGAGAAGAAAAGTTGTCTGAGATTTTCATTGGGTTCGGACTCATTCAATTCCTCGTGGATGATCTGAAGGAGAGACCCCTCGGAAATCGGCTAGGGATAATCACGGACACCAGGGTAGAGAATTTGGTGGGGTATCGTCTGCACCAACAACTGACCCGTGCCGGGATTAGAGCCGACGTGATCGTCATCAAGCCAGGAGAGGCATCCAAACGATGGGAAACGGTTAGCAGGGTCTTTGGAGAGCTGTTCGAGAAAGGATTTGACAGGAAATCGGGCCTTATAGCTCTGGGAGGAGGGGTGGTGGGGGATGTCACAGGTTTTGTGGCCTCCCTCTATATGCGTTCCATTCCTTGCGCGCAGGTACCCACAACGCTTCTCGCTCAGGTGGACAGCAGTCTTGGAGGAAAAAATGGAATTGACCTTTCTCATGGGAAAAATCTTTTGGGAACTATCTACCAACCCCGCCGCGTCTATGTTGACCCGTCAATCCTCGAAAGCCTTTCTGAAGATGAATTTCGGAATGGCCTGGCAGAAGTTGTTAAATCCGCCGTCGTAAGGAGCCGTGAATTGTTTCAGCTTCTGGAAGACTGTCATGACGCTATTTCCGAGCGTCAACCAAAGGTTTTGGAGGAGATGGTTTCCAGGTGTTGTCGGATTAAAAGTCATGTGGTCATGGCGGACGAGAACGACACGGGCTTCCGACGAATCCTCAACTTTGGTCACACAGTCGGACACGCGGTCGAAGCCTACACGAACTACCGTGTTCCTCACGGTGTGGCTGTGTCCATCGGAATGGCGGTGGAAACCATCCTCTCAACCAGGATGGGGGCACTTTCTCACGAGGACAACAAAAGGATCATCAACCTGTTGAGACGATATGATCTCCCCACCCGGATTCCCAGGGGTTACGATACAGAGAAGATACTCGGCCTGATGGTTTCGGACAAAAAAGCTGAAGATGGGCGAATCGCTATCGTCCTCCCTACGACCATCGGAGATGCGGTTGTCAGAAAGGCTGTTCCGGACGAATCAATTCGGGAGGCGTTCAGGGAGGTACAGGCGTGATCGCCATACCCATCGCGGCTTCGACAAAGCACGACGCACTGCGTGACTTGGAAAGAGCGGAAAAGATGGCCGACTGTATTGAAATCCGGTTGGATTTGCTGCCTCGGGAAGCGTGGGTTCCGTTGCTCAGAAGGAAAAGGAAACCTTCCATTGTAGCCCTTCGGCCAGAGCGGCAAGGCGGGTCTTTTCAGGGAGAGGAGATCTCGCGCACCCATTTGCTAGAAGAAGCGTTGGGCTACGATCCTGACTTCATCGATGTGGAGTGGGACACACCGCCTCATTTGATTGGATCTCTCCTGAGAAAAAAGGGGGCAAGCACAAGAGTCATTGTTTCCTATCATAACTTTGCGGAAACCCCTCACGACTTGAGGACTATCCTAAAAAAGATGGCTTCGTGGGATGGAAATATCCTCAAAGTCGTGACCCTGGCCAACGATTTTGTCGATAATGTGAGGATTCTCAGGCTCCTGGAAGGGCGAGCAGAAAAGACGATCGCCTTTTGCATGGGATCCTTCGGACTACCGAGCCGGATTCTCACCCTTCGGGCGGGCGGGTATTTGACCTTTGGGGCCCTCGAAGAGGGGAAAGAGTCAGCACCAGGTCAGATCCCCGCAAGAGATTTGAAAGGAATCTATCGGGCCCATCAGATCCATCGGGGGACCCGTGTATTCGGTGTGATTGGAAATCCTGTCTCCCATTCTGTTTCGCCGAATATTCATAACGCGGCTTTTGCGGCGGTGGGCTACGACGCTGTCTATGTACCTTTTCAAGTTCGGGATTTCGGAAATCTGATCCATGATCTTGCGTCCATCGGGGTTGAGGGATTCAGCGTGACGATCCCCCACAAAGAGCGGATCATCCCTGTTCTGGGCAATGTGGACGAGAAATCGAGGAGGATGGGGGCGGTGAATACCGTGTATCGGCAAAGCGGAGAATGGTTCGGGACAAATACCGACGTGTACGGTGCCTGGAAGGCACTACAGGCGGCGTGCCGTGATCTTCAAGAAAAACGATGGACTATCCTGGGGGCTGGTGGTGTGGCAAGAGCCATCGCCGCCGGTGCTGAGATGTATGGACAGCCGAAATCCTTGACTGTCCTCGGTCGGACCCGGAAGAGGCTGGACCATTTCCTCGCAGATTTTCGGAAAATCTCCTCTTGTCCAATTGGAGGAGTAGTTATTGGGGAAGCCGATTTCGGGAAGATTCTGGAAGAAACAGACATTCTCGTCAATGGCACTCCAGTTGGAATGGTTCCTGAGGTTGATGAAAATTTGATTCCCTCGGATTTGTTGCGGCCCCGGCATCTTGTATTCGACACCATTTACAACCCCATGGAAACCAGACTTCTGAGGGAAGCCAGAAAGCAGGGATGTCGAACCGTTTCGGGATTTCAAATGTTTCTGCATCAGGGGGCGGCCCAGTTCGAACGCTGGACTGGAAAGAATGCTCCTCTGGCGCTGATGGAGCAGACAGCCCGAGGATGTTTGCAAGGTGAAGAAACGGACAATTAGACCCCTTTCCAGGCTTAATGTTGAAATCACCGTTCCCGGCTCAAAGAGCTATACGGCCCGGGCCCTTGTGATCGGCGCCTTGGCTTGCAGGGAAACTCTGTTGAAAAACCACCTTCGGAGCGCGGATACCGCCCACATGCTCCAGGGCCTTGAGGCCCTCGGAGCGAAGTTCCTAGAGACACCGCAGGGTCTTCTCATCCGGGGTATGGGAGGTAAGCTTTTTGTACCCACAGAACCGATCTCTCTCGGCGGGGCCGGAACGGCAGTTCGCTTTTTGACAACGGCTGCCAGCCTCTGCGGGAGGCGGGTGGTGATCGACGGAAGTCAGCGAATGCGCGAGCGTCCGATTCAAGATCTCCTCGACGCCCTAAGGCCCTTAGGGATCGTCGCGCGATCACTGAATCGAAACGGCTGTCCTCCAGTTGTGATTGAAGGGGGGCAATTCGAGGGCGGCAAAACAAAGCTTCGAGGGAGTAAGAGTAGCCAGTTTCTCTCCTCCATCCTCCTTGCCAGTCCCTATGCCAGGGAAGGGGTCGAGGTGGAAGTGACGGAAAGCTTGGTATCCCAGTCCTATGTGGATCTTACCATGGCAATCATGAGAGATTTTGGCGCACAGGTGACTCATGAGAATTACCGGATCTTCCGTGTGCTGCCCGGTTCTTATTTGGGGAGGGAATACATGATTGAGGGCGATTTTTCAAGTGCGTCCTATTTCTTTGCAGCCGCTGCTGTAACCGGGGGCCGAGTCCGGGTGAGAGGGATTAATCCCTGTACCAAACAGGGAGACAGGGGATTGCTGGACGTTCTGGAGGCCATGGGGTGTCGGGTCAGTTACGGTGACAGCTCTGTGGAGGTTACTGGAGGTTCTCTCCGTGGTGTCGATGTTGATATGAAGACGATGCCCGATTCAGTCCAGACCCTTGCCGTCGTGGCAGCCTTCGCCGAGGGCACAACACACGTATCGGGAATTGAGCACCTGCAGTATAAGGAAACTGACCGGCTTGCTTCTCTTAAACAGGAGCTTGAAAAACTGGGAATCCAGGCGACCGTAGGCGACAATTGTCTGACAGTCCGGGGAGGCCGTCCTCATGGAGCAGAAATCGAGACTTACATGGACCACCGGATGGCCATGGCTTTTGCGGTTGCCGGGTTACGAGTACCGGAGATCGTCATTCGAGATTCGGAATGCGTCAACAAATCATTCCCCGCTTTCTGGGCTCTTCTGGAGGAGTTAGAGTGAATCTGGTTCTCATCGGTTTCATGGGAGTAGGAAAGACGAGCATTGGCAAGGAATTGGCCGGAAGGCTGAAATGGTCCTTCATCGATACGGATTCACTCATAGAGGAGAGCTATTCCATGTCTGTTGCGACGATTTTTGCGAAACATGGAGAGGCTTCGTTCAGAGAGACAGAGAGGAAGGTGGTGGAAGGGATTGCCAAACGGCAGCGATGCGTCATTGCCACCGGAGGTGGGGTTGTGCTTGATCGACAAAACGTTGATTGTCTCAAGAGGCGGGGGCTCTTGATTCATCTGACCTTATCCCTTGAGGCTATCTTTCATCGAATCGGCCATCAGAACGAAAGACCGCTCCTTAAGACGCAAGATCCTTGGAAGACACTGGAGACACTTTTTCGATTCAGGGAGCAGCTTTACCGTACCCATAGTGACTTTACGATTGATCGGGACGGCCTCGGCGTCAATGAAACGGTTGAAAGGATATTGACCCTGGTGAGTTCCCATGGACTAATTAGTGGTCACTGAAAAATGGCCGTGGAGCGAACATCACGAAGTTTCTGGGGCGACCCGTCTTGGCGACCGGAGTGTCCCCGAAGGGGCGAGCTCCTACTGTCTGATCCGCCGAAGGCGGAGATTTTAGGAGGTCGAACGCAGGGAGCCTTAGAACGGGTCAGAAACTTCGTTCAAGGAGCGGAAAGGGTTTTTCAGTGGCAACTAATTAATGCAAGACAGGCAGGCCACGAGACCGGTGGAGATTGAAGCATGGCAAACAGTTTTGGTGACCGATTCAAAATCCTTACTTTTGGTGAGAGCCATGGTAAGGCCGTTGGTGTCGTCATCGATGGGGTTAAGCCTGGTTTGGAGTTTGACATTGAAACCATCCAGACGGAGCTTGATCGGAGAAGGCCGGGGCAGAGTGAACTGGTGACGCCCAGGGCAGAAGAGGACCAAGTGGAGGTCCTCTCCGGTGTCTTCCAGGGCAAGACACTCGGCACGCCCATCTGCCTGCTCATTCCCAACAGGCACCAGGATTCAGAGGCCTATGACGCTCTGAGAGAAGTGTTTCGCCCTGGCCACGCGGGATATGCCGTCCTGAAAAAATACGGCATCAGGGATCACCGGGGAGGGGGACGGTTATCCGGCAGGGAGACAGCCGCCCGGGTAGCTGCCGGTGCACTGGCCAAAAGAGAGCTGGCAAAGGAAAAGATCCAGATTATCGCCTATACCAAAGAGGTAGATGGTATCACAGCCCAAGCCGTCGATCTTGAAGAGATCGAGAAGAATCCCCTCCGGTGCCCTGACAAAGATGCTGCGAAAAGGATGGAGGAAAGGGTTCTTTTTTACAAATCCCAGGGGGACTCCATCGGTGGCATCGTGGAAGTCTTGGCCCGGAATGTCCCGCCTGGTCTTGGCGACCCAGTGTTCAAGAAACTCGATGCAGAGATCGCCGGTGCGCTCATGTCGATCGGTGCAGTAAAGGCCGTGGAGATCGGTGAAGGGTTTCAGGTAGCCCGCATGCGGGGATCTGAAAACAACGATCAAATGAACCGACACGGATTCAAGACGAATCATGCGGGGGGCATTCTCGGAGGAATTTCGACTGGTCAGGAGATTTGGATCAAAATTGCCGTCAAGCCGACGTCTTCAATCGGAAAGAGACAAAAGACACTGGATATTTTCGGCAGAGAAAAAGAGGTTTCCATTCGGGGAAGACACGATCCATGTATCTGTCCCCGGATTATCCCGGTTGCCGAGGCAATGGTGGCACTCGTCCTATATGATGCACTTCTCCGCCAGAGGGAACTGGAAGAAAGGACAGACACGCTGGAACGGCTTCGTGGAGAGATCGATGGGGTGGATTACCAATTGATCGAGCTTCTGGCAAGAAGGAATGAGGTTTCTAGTGAAATCGGTGAATACAAGCGGAGAATGGAACGCAAAATCAGGGATGGGAAACGAGAAGCAGAACTGATGGAAAAGAGAATGGAATGGGCCACGGACCTGGGAGTGGACTGCGAATTGATCAGAGCCCTCTTTTATCAAGTCATGAAAGCTTCGAGAGAGATTCAAAAGAGATGAAAGAGACTATGGGAATTGTGGGTTTTGGCCGGTTTGGTCGCCTGGCTGCGAGTCACCTCCGGGGCCATTTTGACCTGATAGTCCATGACAGCGAGGACTGCGCGGATGCCGCTAGAAGACTCGGAGTTCTAACAGGTCCTTTGCGGGATGTTGCTCGATGTTCCACTGTGCTCCTCTGTGTTCCTATTTCTGAGATGGAGTCGGTCCTGAAAGAAATTGCCCCTCATCTCATCGAAAGGGCCCTTGTTCTCGATACCTGCTCGGTTAAGGAATATCCGGTTTCTCTGATGAAAGCCATTTTGCCAGGCACCGTTGATATCGTTGGAACTCACCCCCTTTTTGGGCCGGACAGTGCGGCTCATGGACTTCAGGGGAAAAAGATCGTTCTCTGTCCCGTTCGGGTACAAAACCTCAAGCGAGTCGTGCTTTTTCTAAAGCGGTTGAAGCTCCGTGTAATGGTTTGCTCCTCAGAGGCTCATGACCGGGGAATGGCATCCACCCAGGCCATTGTGCAATTTCTGGGAAGGGCTTTTCTCGAAATTGGACTGAGGCATAAATTCATGGCTACTCCCGGATATGACCAACTCATAGGCATTCTCGAGGTGGTGCAACACGACACGTTGCAGCTATTCCATGATCTCCAAAGCTTCAACCGATTCGCTGGTGGAATGAGACAGAGACTCATCGAGTCTCTCACGATGATCGACCAAGAGCTTGGAGAAATACGTCCAGGTATTCTTCAAGAGTCGGAGGAAATAGAGAATGAAAGTCGCATTTCAGGGAGAGCGGGGCGCATACAGTGAAATGGCTTGCTATGACTTTTTCGGATCGGAGGTGGTGGCCCTTCCTCTTCACACGCTGGATAATGTTTTTCAAGCGGTCAGTGATGGGTCGGCCGAGATGGGGATTGTCCCCATTGAAAACACCTATGCGGGTACTGTAACGAAAACCTATGATCTCCTGCTGGCCCATGATCTTTTCATTGTTGGAGAGACCCATCAACGGATCGTTCATTGCCTTCTGGCCAATCCGGGGACAAGCCTTGAGCGGATCAGTCGGGTCTACTCCCATCCTCAGGCGATAGAGCAGTGTGAAAGCTTTCTAATAGAGCTGGGTGTGGAACCTTTACCATTCAGAGATACAGCGGGAGCTGCCAGATTTATAAAAGAGAGGGGTTATGCTGAAGAAGCGGCTATCGCGCACGAGGCATGTGCCCAAATATACGGCCTCGAATTGCTGAAAAAGTCGATCGAAACCAATGCCGAAAATGCAACACGGTTCGTGGTCGTCTCCAGGAAACATCTAAAGGCCACCGAAGATGTCAAGACCTCTCTCGTCTTCGTCACAAAACACATCCCAGCGGCTCTGTATAAGTGCCTGGGCGGTTTCGCTACCAATGGGGTTAACCTTACCAAAATCGAGTCGAGGCCCCATAAGACGGAAAAGTCTAGGTATCTGTTTTATCTGGACCTGGAGGGCCATCCAGAAGACCCCAATGTTAAGGAGGCGATAGAGGAACTCCGTTTCTTTGCCTCTTTTGTGAAGATGCTCGGCGCCTACCCGAAGGAAACGTCACAATAGGAGCCCAGAAAGCCTGGTTTTCCCTCTTGAAACCTTTCCTTTGACCAAAGTAGAGGCTCATTTTTCAAACGAGCTCATATCTTATCATGAAATCAGACTGTCCTCGCTCTTGAATAATCTCATTCCCGATGGTATGGGATTGTAGTGATAGACGGATATGCATTCTATGCCACGATGATTCGCTCGCTGAGAGTGGAACTGATTCTGCTCTCGGCTTTTCTCTTTTTTGTGGGCCTCTTCTCAGCCCCTTTGGTTGTGGAGAGAAAAATTGAACCCCTTTTGTTCTATCCCCGGTGGATGTGGCATCGGATCCAGCGCTGGGTTAAGTCCGATGATCCTTTCATCAAGATGGTCCTCGCAATCTGTTTTCTCAACGCCACCTCCCTGCTGGTTAACATCCTATCGGGCCTGTTGGCTGTTTTTCCCTTTCTCTTTGGGTTTCTGGTAGGGCTCCACATCGGTGTGATCGTTATCGAGGAGACCGGCAAGTGGAGTCTCATCGGTATCCTCATCAACCCTGTCGCCTTTCTGGAACTTCCTACCACGTGGATAAGCCTCTCGATTGGAATGGAATTGGGATTGTTTTTGCTCAACAGACTATCTCTTGTCGAAGCCCTTCCCCTGTTACGTCGAGGTCTACTCATATATGGAGCCCTCATCCTCCCTCTGCTTCTGGTAGCCGCTCTTTTGGAGGTTTTCCTTATTAAATGGGGTTTGAAACTTGCTGAGAAAAGGAAGGATGAGGAGCATCCTGACAGTGTCGACGAAACAATCGTTGAGCGATGAGTTTTGCTTGCATTAAGTTCGGTCCAACGCTAGAATCGCTGTGGGTTAAAAGAAATAACAAAAGAAAGCGGGATCGTATCTTCCTCGTCCCTCAAGGGAAAGGCCGATAAGATCAGACCTTTTTTGGGAGAAAGACCAGTGCGGATGCATCGACTGATTTCGATCACCCTTTTCGCAGTCGCCTTGCTTTTTGCGCTCTGTGAAAGGGCAGAGGACCTTTGGGCCGCAGAGCTCTCGCGACCGGAGCACAGAATCCTCATTATTGCCCATCGAGGCGGTGCAGGTCTTGCCCCTGAGAACACGCTTGCGGCCTTTTCAGGGGCTTTTGCACTCGACGTGGACGGCGTTGAAATGGACGTCCGTCTCACCGCCGATGGCGAGGCCGCGCTGTACCATGACGCTCAGCTCAAACCCGAGATCACGCGCACGGCGGATGGTAAATGGCTCAAAGAGAAAGGACCGGCGATCAAGGACCTGACATTAAGAGAGCTGAAGTCCTTTGATGTGGGTCGAGTGAAACCTCGAACGAAATATGCCCGGCGTTATCCCAAGCAAAGGGCCTCGGACGGCGAGCGAGTACCGACCTTACACGAGGTTGTCACCCTAGCACATGAGATGGTTAAAAACACGGTGCAATTTTGGATCGAGATCAAGACGTCGCCCCTCGAGCCAGATCTGACACCGCCTCCTGAAGCGGTCGTCGATGCGGTTATTGGAATTGTCCGGAAGGCGGACATTATCGACCGTTCTTTACTACTTTCCTTTGATTGGCGCTCCCTCGTACACGCTCAGAGAGTTGCGCCTGAAATTGCTACGGCCTATGTTTCATCCCAATCGGAGAGGTTTGATACGATCCAGGCTGGAAAGGCGGGTGCTTCCCCGTGGACGGCCGGCTTTGACATCGATGAATTCGGTGGCTCCGTGCCGAGAGCCATTCATGCAGCTGGCGGTCAATACTGGTCGCCCAGCTATAGACAACTTGACCGAAAAAAGCTCGAGGAAGCCCACAGCCTTGGCCTGAGGGTCATCGTTTGGACGCCGAACAAGAAAGAAGATATGAGAAGACTGATTGACATGGGGGTCGATGGAATAACGACTGACCGCCCGGATTTGCTAAAGAAGTTGCTCAGTCGAGCCAGCCAGACATAAGGGGCTCGCTTCCAGAGCTACGTCGGTTTGTAAACGGAGAGATTTACCTAGGTGATTTTTATGGATTTCCTTGATGTTCTCAAAGAGAGACCGGTGATTGCAGCCCTGAGGGAGGTTGAAAGTCCACCCCTGGGCAAGCTCTCAAATATCGGCGTCCTATTTGTTTTGGGAGGAGACATATTTGACGTTCCTCGTATCGTTGACCAGGCCAGGCGGTTTGGTCAACTGGTTTTCATCGATATCGATCTGGTCAAGGGGGTTGGCAAGGATAGTTCAGGGGTTCGGTATCTTGCCACGGAGGGCAAGGTAAATGGGATCATCACGACCAAGGGTAACCTCATCGCAGGTGCGAGACGAGATGGTCTATCCACAATTCAGCGGATTTTTGCCTTAGACTCCGAATCCCTGGCAGGTGGGTTGAATGTGGTCTCAAAATCCAAACCCGATGCCGTCGAGATCCTTCCCGGTTTGATTGTTCCTAAGATCATGACAAAAATCCGTTCGAAGACCTCTATCCCCATCATCGCAGGCGGTTTGATCACGGAAAAGGAGGAGGTCGAGGAGATTCTCGCCTCAGGGGCCGTGGGCGTATCGACAACAAGCCACGATCTCCTTCAATTCCACTAGTGTCCGGTCGTTTAACGATGCCGGGCAGGACCAGAGCAGTTTCACTTGCCAGATTACGAAGCACTCTCGTCCGCTCTTCCCCTTTCACGGGGCTCGCTCGAGCCCACAGGTGATGTCAGTTGTCCGTTGTCAGTTGAACAACACATCCAAATCGTCATAAAAAATATGATATGCCTTATGCCAGGTCCCGATATCCTTCTCCAATGAATGATGCTATATCCGAGCAACGGACTACGGACAACAGGCGACGGATAGCGAACGATTCACCAGATTTGATCTACAAGAAGGTTTTAACCAACTCGGAAAGGATCTTCACTTCGGCAAGAGATCGTCTCCCAGGAGGAAGCCAAGAAAAACAATCTGGAGTTTCCTCAGAAACCAGGTATGTAGCTATGCAAGTAGTCGGAACTTAATTCTGTTTTCGAATTACGCAAGTGCCCGACTCCCTTTTCGCTGGTTCCCAAAGGTTTTTTGATAAATCTAAGGCTCGCTCCAG
>JABAOC010033549.1_pt1 | contig 13542 bp, 10 predicted proteins | sample 7062161 | NCBI WGS metagenome assembly JABAOC01 (sample SAMN14538625, study PRJNA623070) | marine sediment metagenome | biome: marine biome [ENVO:00000428]; feature: marine pelagic biome [ENVO:01000023]; material: deep marine sediment [ENVO:00002113] | place: India: Gulf of Khambhat ... | reverse complement strand
GCGGATGTGGTCATCATGGATGAGGAAATGAATATCAGGAATGTTTTTTTCCGTGGGAAGCGGTTCACTCCTTCCTGAAATATTCCAGCCGCTGTCTAAAAATTCAGTAAGTCAGGAAGAATTATTTTATTTACCTTGGAAAAAGAGCTTTTTTCAAGAGTATTCAGTTCTTCTTCTAATTGGTACAAGATAGGGAGACGAGCTTGAGCCGGTTCATTTGACAGGAGGTGAGAATGGCAGAAATGCACTACAAAATTGATAATTATCTTGTCCGGTTGTTCGGGAATGATGTCCGAGGGCAAGTCACCAGAATCGCTGACCGGGAGATTTTGCTTTATTCTGACGGAAAGTTGGTCGGGCACGCGACTTTTTCAAAGGAAGGTCATAATATAGGCGACTCTCATGTTTACCAGGGCGTCATTTTATTTAAGAGCTCCGGCTTCCCAGTATGATGCCGTGATCGATTTATTGCGGAATGAGAAACCGGTCTACATTTGATGGTACCCTAAGCCGGATGCTGAAGAAGAAGGTGATGGAGACGCTTATATCGCTACTTCAGGGGAGCCGCCGCATGAGGCCGAATGTTTTCCAAAAAAGGAACCAATAAAAGATTAATTTTTGAAAATTAGCTTCTATTGAGATTATTCCACTTATTTCGTACGGGATACGTTTTTTTGGCGAAAAATTGAGTGTCAACCTCACGCTTTTGAATTTTTTAGGTGAGGCTGCAATTTTTCCTGGGATTCCTTACATTGATTTTGTTTTTAATTTCTGACCCAAAATACTTTTTAGCCAGTTTCATTAGAGCTAAAAAAGATTTACAATATAAGTATGGATAAAGGGGTGATACAGCGCATTAAATTCGGTGTGAAGAACATCATTGTTTTGTCTCTATTCATTATGTTATTCGTTTCCTGCAGCTCTCATATGAAGATGAGAACGGATCCCTACTACAAGGATTTCTTTGAAAAGGCAAGATTAATAATGACTAGAGAAGAGATTGACATATATAAAGTTTTACCCGATGAAGAATCGAAGAGAGAGTTTATCGAGGAATTCTGGAAGATCAGAGACCCTAGCCCAGGAACTGAAAAGAATGAAGCGAAAATCGAGTTCGAAGAGAGGATCAAGTTTGCGAACAGATGGTTCTGGCCCCTCAGTCGAGCCCTGAGGCCAGATGATGAACCGGATAATGACGCCGGCTGGAACACGGATCAAGGAAGAATGTATATAGTCCTGGGACCGCCCGATTTTGTCTCAATCGGTGGAGTCCCTTACATGTTTTGGGAAATACAAGACCGGTGGAGATTTTATCGAGGAACAGAGGAGGTGTGGTGGTACGATAGATATCAATTGACTCTGTCATTTAGCATGTCCAGAAGCGGAATCTTAAGACTTGTCTCCTATTCAACGGGATTAACCTCAATCTTAGAGGATGCAAAGTTGGACTTCCTGGCTCAGGGATTTGTTGAGGATATAAGAAGAAGGTTCAGGTTTGAGGCAGAGTTTGCTGACAATGAGATTCTTATCTTGATTCCTGTGAAAAGAGTGAACTTCATTGACGAAGATGAAAAATTGAATGCGAAATTCAGGATAAAAATAAGCATTTACCACAATCATAAAAAAGTAGATGAGATCGAAGATACCAGGAGCTACAAGGAAAGTCTGAATGAACTCATAGAGACAAAAAAAATTGTCTTAAAATATCCATTTGAGCCCTTTCTTAAAGGGAAATATTATTTTGATATAGTTGTTGAAGACCTGATGGCCGTATCCTTTCTCGTATACAGAAATTATGTCAGGCACAAGCACTGAAGAAATTTTTCCCGGAAAGGATTTATCAATCTGTCAGAATGGGTCTTTCGGATAATGTTTCTCTTTTCCAGCGTGCATAAAATAAATAGGAAAGAAAGTTGTCTCGAGCAGCTCCGCCAAATAGAATATTAGTTTTTTCTATTTTTATTGTTTAGATTTGATCAGGAGCAGCCGCCATAATCCCTTTCCCTCAGTAATTCGGAAACACTTTTTCGGTGTTATCGCGAGCGAAGCGCGACAATTTCACTCGCCTGTCATTGCCAGGATTGAAGTGACAGGGCAATCTCGTAAAAAAATATCTTCATTTCTGGAATAATATAATTTCTCTCTAAGAGATTGATAAACTCCCTTCGGTCGCCCGCAAGGACACTTTCATCTTCAGAATCATAAGGAAAAGTGTTGCCTGGTTACGTGCCATAAACAAAAGGCAACTTTTTTGAAAAAAAGTGGGATGTCCCCTTTTTTTCTTCAAATGATTTGCATATAGTAGCTATGTCGGTTCAATGGTTCAGATTACAGACAAGATTTTTTGACAATCAGGAGGGAATCACGATGAACATAAAGAAAAAAGCGGTGGAGCTTTTATCCTTAGAAGGAAGAGTGGCGATGATCACCGGGGGCGCCTCCGGGATCGGACTGGGCACAGCCGTCCGTCTCGCAGAGGTGGGTGCCAGTGTGGTTTTGCTTGATATAGACAAGTCGAGCGGAAAAAAGGCCGCTAAAGAAATCAGGAAACTCGGGGGCGACGCAGAGTTTTTTTCGTGTGATGTGACCTCTTATTCTGAATGTGAAGCGACAGTCAAAACCGTTTTCGAGGAATTCGGCAGGATTGATATTTTGTTCAACAATGCCGGAGTCATCAAGCNNGACAGTCAAAGCCGTATTTGAGGAATTTGGCAGGATCGATATTCTGTTCAATAACGCTGGAGTCATCAAACGGAAAAACACACTTGAGCTGAACGAAGAAGAGTGGGACCTTGTCTTGAGTGTTGATTTGAAAGCGATTTACTTGCTCTCCCAGCACGTTATTCCCTACATGATAGAGAACGGAGGAGGAAGCATCATCAATACCGGCTCAGGCTGGGGTTTGAAAGGCGGCCCTAACGCAGTCGCCTATTGCGCAGCCATGGGTGGAACAGTTAACCTGACACGTGCGATGGCCATTGACCACGGGAAACACGGCATTCGGGTGAACTGTGTTTGCCCGGGAGATACCGAAACCCCACTTTTATATGAGGAAGCGGAACAATTAGGCGAGGATGAAGAGGAATTCATACGGAAAGCTTCTGACCGTCCGCTCGAGCGAGTCGGCGTACCCGAAGATATTGCCAATGCTGTTCTCTACTTTGCCAGCGATATGTCCAGCTGGGTCACCGGTGCCATCCTGGTCGTTGACGGAGGAGGCCTGGCTTAGGCCAACAGATTGAGAGTATAGATTCGAGATTGATAAAATCATTACCTTTCAAAATGGTGACTTTGTTCATAAACGATATGATCACTGCCATTACGAGCGAAGCGTGGCAATCTTGTGTTAACAATAACTATGAATCTTTTATTACGAGATTGCCACGCTTCGCTCGCAATGACACATACAGAGTTGGCAACGCTCCTTATAGTCACATACAAATTGATCTGGCGTGTTTTTATATGACAAGTTCAAATAAAGAAATGAAATTTACAACGGGAGAATGCCCATGCAAAAAAAAGAAAAACCAGCTCATCCCTATATTCCCAATTCCGCTCCGAAGATCAAAGCGAAAATGCTTGAAGAGATTGGAGTGAAGAATATCGAGGAGTTATATGGAGATATTCCTTCGAGCCTGAGGTTTAAAGGTGAGTTGAACCTTCCGGAAGCCATCCCGTCCGAATATGCCTTGAAACGGCATGTGGAAGGAATTCTTGCCAAAAACCGGAGCTGCCGAGAGAGCATCAGTTTTTTGGGTGGCGGATGCTGGCCGCATTATGTCCCGGCCATTTGCGATGAGGTCAACCAGCGGTCAGAATTTTTAACCGCTTATGCAGGGGAGCCTTACGAAGACCATGGAAGATTCCAGGCGCTTTTTGAGTATGAAAGCTTGATGGGAGAACTTCTGGACCTGGATGTGGTCAATGTGCCGACGTATGACTGGTCCCAGGCGGCGAGTACCTCCATCCGGATGGCAGGGAGGATTACGGGACGCAGGGAAATACTCATCTCAGATACAATTTCACCTGACCGACTTCTGACGATTCGGAACTACTGCCGGCCCGTGGTCAAAATCCGGATGGTGAAGCATGATCCCGGGACCGGATTGATAGACCTTGATGATTTACGGGCGAAGATCTCATCATCGACCGCAGGAATATATTTTGAAAATCCGTCTTTCCTGGGTTTCATCGAGCACCAAGGCCAAGTCATCTCCGAAATAGCTCACGAGAATGGAGCCTTGAGCGTAGTGGGAGTTGATCCCATCTCTTTAGGCGTCATGGTTCCGCCCAGCCATTACGGAGCAGATGTTGTCTGCGGCGACATCCAGGGACTCGGGAATCACATGAGTTTTGGCGGAGGCCATGGTGGGTTCATCGCCACCCGGGATGAGGAAAAATTCGTTATGGAATTTCCCTCGCGTCTGTTCGGGATAACGAGGACGGCTGTCGAAGATGAATACGGATTCGGTGATGTGGTCTATGACCGGACATCCTTTGGAGTAAGAGAGGAAGGAAAGGAGTTTGTCGGAACGCATGCGGCACTGTGTGGAATCACCGCTGCTGTTTATCTCTCCCTTATGGGACCCAAAGGATTACAGGAATTGGGACAATCTATCATGCAGAGATCACAGTACGCCATGAGAAAGCTTTCAGAGATTAAGGGAGTCAAGGCTCCTTTATTCACATCCCCTCATTTCAAAGAGTTCGTTGTCAGTTTCATGGAGACAGGAAAAACAGTGGAAGAGATCAATCGGTTTTTGTTCGAGCGAAACATTTTTGGAGGTGTCGACCTCTCGCCGCACTTCCCGGAGCTTGAAAACTGCGCGCTCTACTGCGTGACAGAAATACACACCAAGGAAGATATCGATCACCTTGTTCGTGCTCTGAAGGGATGTTTAGGATAAGGAGGGATTGACTATGGGAAAAGAAAAAGAGCCGAAAGTCAGGAATTTTCATCAAGCCAAATGGGATGAGCCCGTTATTTTTGAACTGGACACAAACGGAGAAAGAGGAATCCTTATTCCTGAAGTTGAGAAAGAGATAGAGGAGTGTGTGGGCGATGGAGTTTCCGCACTCCCGGAAAACATGAGGAGAAAGAATCCTCCCGCCCTGCCAGAGATCGGGCAGATGAGAGTGCTGAAGCATTACCTCCGCCTCTCCCAGCACTGTTTGGGTGCGGATTTGAACGTGGATTTAGGGCAGGGGACCTGCACGATGAAGTACAGCCCCAAGGTCCATGAGGAGTTTGTGCGCTCTCCGAAGTCCGCTGAACTCCATCCCTTGCAGGATGAGAGCACGGTCCAGGGGGCGCTGGAGATCATCTATAAATTGGATACATTCCTGAGGGAAATATCCGGAATGGACAGGTTCTCTCTTCAACCCGGCGGGGGATCGCATGCGATACTGGCCATGGCGTCCATCATCCATGCCTACCATGACTTGAGGGGAGAAGCCGGTCAGAGAGATGAAGTCATCACGACTATTTTTTCACATCCCTCGGATGCGGCTGCTGCGGCAGTGAAAGGATACAAAATAATCACTCTCTACCAGAATGAAGACGGGCTTCCGGAAGTGGAGGCTCTGAAAAAGGCTGTGTCCGAGCGGACAGCCGGTTTGCTGATCACCAATCCCGAGGATACAGGGATATTCAATCCCAGAATCGAAGAGTTCACCAAGATCGTTCATGAGGCAGGAGGATTGTGCGGATATGACCAGGCCAACGCCAATGGCATATTGGGCATCACCAGAGCCCGGGAGGCAGATTTTGACCTCTGTTTCTTCAACCTGCATAAAACGTTCTCCTCTCCCCATGGCTGCGGGGGGCCTGCCACTGGCGCCTTAGGAGTCACAGAGGAGCTAAGGGATTTTCTTCCTGTCCCGATAGTCGACCATGATGGAAAGAAGTACTTCCTGGATTATGACCTGCCTCATACGATCGGAAAAGTGAGGAGCTTCCATGGAGTCTTCCCGGCTGTTCTCAGAGCCTATGCCTGGATAAGGAGTTTAGGACCCGAAAACCTCAAGGAAGCTGCTTATATCGCTGTTTTGAACAATAATTACATTTTAAAAAAGGTTAAAGAATTGAGAGGAGCTTCAGCTCCGTATGCGAAAGGAAGGCACCGCATAGAGCAGGTGAGGTACAGCTGGGAGAAGCTGACCAAGGACACTGGAGTGACAACAGAAGACGTGGCCTTCCGCATGGCGGATTTCGGATTCCATCTCTGGTCGAGCCACCATCCTTTTATCGTTCCCCAGCCTTTCACTATCGAGCCGACCGAGTCCTATTCTTTAGAAGAGATCGATGAATACATTGCCGGATTGAGGGAGATTGTGAAAGAGGCGTATGAGAATCCTGAACAGGTGAAAGGCGCGCCTTACAGAAGCGTGGTGCACAAGATTGACAACAGCACATTAGATGACCCGGAAAAGTGGGCGATCACCTGGAGAGCCTATCTCAAAAAGCATAAACAGAGAGCGTAAATCAATTCTTGGAGGATATCATGAGGTTTAAATCTGCTGGGATTGGAATCACTTTTATAATTATATCTACTGTATTTTTAAGCTCGAGTGCATTAGCTCAGAAGGAAGAGGAGAAAAAACCGAAGGAAGAGCCGAAATACGGTTGGCACAAGGAGATGGTCGGTGCAGTCAATTTAACGCAAACCAATTTCAGCAACTGGACCCAGGGCGGGGAGAATTCTTTTGCCTGGCAGCTCAACCTCAATTTCAGGTTTGAAAATGATAGAAAGAAAACGAACTGGGCCAATTCTGGCAAGTTCACCTATGGAGCGACAAAAATCGGAGATCAAGATTTCCGGAAATCTATCGATGAAATCAAACTGGAAAGCGTTTTAATCTATAAACTTAACACTCATCTGAATCCTTTTTTCGCGGTAACCGGAGAAACACAGTTTGCCCCGGGCTATGACTATGATCTCGAGCCAAAGACACAGATATCGGCTTTTATGGATCCTGGATATTTTCGGGAGAGTATAGGAATAGGATTTGCGCCCAACAAGATAATAAAAACACGGTTCGGATTCGGCCTCAAGCAGACCTTCACCAGCGATTTCCCTGTTCCTTATGCAGACAATCCTGAGACAACGGATAAGGTTGAGAAGTTCAAGAATGAAGCCGGATTAGAGTCGGTCACAGATGTCAACTGGAAAGTCACAAAAACAACATTATTTATTTCAAAACTGGAACTTTTCTATGATTTTAGAGCATTCAATAGAACGGATGTCCGATGGGATAATGTTTTGACTGTTGAGATAACCAAATATCTGAACGTGAATTTCAATTTTAAACTCTTTTACGACAGAGACATCTCCACAAGACGTCAAATCATGCAGTCCGTTGCTCTGGGATTGGTGTATAATTTCATTTGAGAGAAGTCCTATGGAGATGAGCTAGGGCCGTATCACTCGATTCTGTGGGAAAAGAGAGATTCGGTTTTAATTGGGGAAAATCACCAGACTAAATAAACCTATGTCTTGCCAATTCTAGGGATTCCATCTCTCAATGGTGCATTCCGTAAACTAAAAATAATAAAAAAAGCAACCATATAGCAGGTGACACCAATGAGCATCGTATATTTAAATCCGGCATTTAATGCGATCACAATAGAGAGGATTGAGGCACAAACCGAAAAAGCGCCATTCACGCCCCACGCCCAAGGCACAAGAGCTTTATTGAACAAACGCACAATTTGGATGCCTAGCGGAAAACACATTCCCATGAAAAAAGCAGGAGGAGATAGTGCGAAGACAGCGATTAAAATCCTCAAAGACTTACTGAGTGCCATCATATTAATTAATTGATCGTAGAGAGCGTAGATGTAAAAAAGAAGAATAAGAACGATACAGCTGATTATCACCATCAAACTGCTCGGCCCCTTCCACTTGTTGGTCATATAACTTCCTAGACCACTGGAGAAGAGCATCGTTGCTAAAACCACTACAAATGACCATGTGGGGTGGCCTAGGAAAATAGTTAAACGCTGAATCAGTGAAATTTCTATGAGCATATAGCCGCATCCCAACATGGCGAAATAAATTAAGCTTCGAGTGCGATACGGTGCTTGAAGAATTTCAGATCCTGATTTTAAATAGAGCGGGAGAAATAGAGTTAATATCCCAAGCAAGGTGAAAAAACTGACCATCCCGTATAAAAGCGGCATAGCCATGCGCCTCGCTGCGTGCTCAGTTTTGTCAATTCTGAAGATATCGCGCAAACGCTGCGTAAAGAAGAAGAATGGCTTATCGTCAGTACTGGGCGTTATATTTTTAGGATAGCTTCGGATTATTTTTTCTCGATCGACATTATAAGCCTCGGGATAAATCAGAGACCGAAATTGATTCGCATAATCACTTTTTTCAAACGATTCTTCTGGGATAAAAGGTGCATACACCACGGAAGCGTTCGTTTCCGGGAGGCTTTTAAGCGCAACAGCAATATCTTCTGAGTGGAAACTGCTATTTTTCAACAGTACTGTGGCACGTCTTGATTCTTTTGGATGTTCTATGAGCACCATTAAGCGGTTCTGGACATCTTTTACGCCTTTATCCAGCAAATATTGAATCATGGTATTGACCAAACGAAGCGCCTCATCCCACTGGTAATAGCGGGTAATGGATAGAATACCATCAGGATTTAAATGTGTATAAAAGTCATGGATCGCTTCGTATGTATAGAGACTGTTTTCGTTAAAGATATATGCACCTGCGGCAGCTCCTCCCCAGGAATCAACCATGGTTATTTGAATGATGTCATATTTGCTTCTCGATCCAGCCGTGAAATTCCTGCCTTCTTGAATATAAAATTTGACGCGCGGATGCTCGAAAATATGGCCAATGTAATCAGCGTAGTATTTGGTTACGAGTTCTCCGATCACAGGATTGATCTCGACAGCAGTAATCTGTTTTTGTTTGTGAAAAAGTGCTGAAAGTACATCTAAACCGCCAGCTGATCCGATGATTAAAACATCAGCGTTTGATTTGAGTCTGTGAGCAATTTGGCGAATATCCTTTTTTATGAAATTCCTTATTGGAGGAGTAAAATTTCCATCGAATCGGTATAAGCTTGTTGGCGCTCCCGCGTCATTGGTCACTTTCATGTACTCCACATTGCCCGAAAGCTTTGGTTCAAAGACCGCGACTCTGGAGACAGGACTCCATTTTACAAAGTCCTTATTTTCTTCTTCTAGCTGAATGCCGCCCGAAGCATATGATTTGACGAACGTAATTTTAAGTAATCCGAGTCTATCATTCATTAAGGCAACAATAAGAAAGAGGAGTGCCAGAATTAATTGTCCATGCTTTAGCCAAGAAGGAGTGCGGATGCCTTTAAGTAACCATGATACAAAACAAGCCAGACAAGATATTAAAAAGACAAGTGAGAGTGCACTGAATCGGTACATAAAAGGGACAACGAGTAAGCTTCCAAGAGAGGCGCCTACTAAATCGAAGAAATAAATTGTGCCGATTTTCTTAGCATAATGAAATAATGCAATGCTAATGCACATGCCAGAGAAGAAAAAAGCAAGGAAGAGGAATAAGAGCTGCACACTGAGAATCAGATAAAAATAAAAAGTATTTCCATATTGTGGTACTTTAAAAAAAATGTGGAGAGCTACAGCAATCGGAGCAATGATCGCAAACAGAAGCGCACTCTGTGCCATATATTGCAGATGTTGTTCTCCTGCTAAGCGTTCTGCATATAAAAAACAGAATATGCCAGCCGCCGAAATACCCAAAAGCGCGAGCGATATAACAAGAAATCCGAAATGATACCATAAGGTCACAGCAAAGATGCGTGTCAGGAGTACTTCGAAAAATAATGTGCAGAAAGCGATCAATCCAACGCTGAAACCTGCTAATACAGTCGCTTTTTCAGGTTTTATACTGATCATATTGAAGATTTAAATTTAATCCCAATTTATTCGGCAAAGGCTATTTTGCATTTTTTTCAGCTTATTGTATCAAGTTTTCATAAAGATAAAAATCAGAAAATAATTGAAATAAAGATGATGAATATTTGACGATAGATAAAAATTGCTAATTATAAACCATAAAACAGAATTTTCTCACCCCTCTCGATGAGAAAATGTGCAAAAATTCACCTTGGAATTCACCACAAGAGGCGATTGATAAGCGCAAGAGGCTCTGAGAAAATATATCGCGAGTTTGGACTATTGTATTAATTCGCTGCAGGAATTTGCCTTTCGGAACCAGGTTTATGAACCTTGTGCTTGAGGAGACAAAGACTCCCTTGCGAGGAAGCCAGTCAATATTCAGAAAAAAAGAGTTCCAGCCAGAAAAGAATTATGAGACTAAAAGCCATATTGAACGTCATCTATTTGGGAGTGATAGCCGGATTTTTTTACGGAGTTATTGCTTCAGTAATTCATGTTCATTCTCATCTTTATCTTTCACAAAAGATGGTCAGATTGGCTTTTTATTCTTTTATATCGCATCTCAACAAGGGAGCTCTCTACGGATTGCTCCTCTCTGCAGCGATAGTTGTTTTGAGCGTAGTGGGGAATTTTATCTTTAAAAACTTCCTGACTTCCTTATTTGAATTCAAAATCTCAAAGAAAAAAATGCTCATGCCTTTTTTTAAAAAATTCCTCTTCATCCTGATTATAGCCTGGGCGCTCTACATTATTCTGAGGTCCATTATCACCTCTGTTGAATTTTCTTTTATCTTAAAGGGTTTTCTTGTCGAAATCGGAGGCATTCTTTTGTATCTATCTGTTTCTAAAATCAAATTCGCCCAGGTGAAGAGCGTCTTGGCCGTTTTCTCAGAGGGATTCCGCCGGAAAATGGCCATTGCCTTTATAGCCCTTGTAGCTGTGTGCAACATTCTGTCCGTGGCTCAAAATCTCGTGGTTGTTCCGGACCATCCGAATGTCCTTTTGATCCTCGCCGACACGCTCAGGGCTGATCACCTCGGCTGTTATGGCTACGATAGACAAACCTCTCCGAATATCGACAAATTCGCGGAAGAATGCCTGTTTTTTGAACAAGCATTCAGCCCTTCACCCTGGACGAAAACGACCGTAGGATCGATCATGACATCCCTTTATCCCCATGAACACAAAGCCTTTAGATGGGCCGACGATCTGAGCAATGTGCAACTGACCCTGGCTGAAATCTTCAGAAATAAAAACTATAGAACTTTTTCTGCTCAAGCCAATCGAATCATCACTTCTCGATATGGTTTTCATCAGGGATTTCAAGTCTATAAAGAAATGCTGAATGATCTGGCTGAAAACCTCACAGATGAGTTCCTCACCTGGCTGAACAGGAAGAAGAAAAGACCTTTTTTCGCTTATCTTCATTTTATGGATACCCATTATCCCTACCATGTCCCGGAAGATTACACGCGTACCTTTTCCAGGAAAGGCCAATCCCATCTCAACCTGAATGAGTTGGTATCTCAGGATATTCGTTTGTTGACCGAAATGGGAATGCCGCAGAGTGATAAGGATCACATCGTGAACCTCTATGACGATTCTATCCTTTATTTCGATATTCATTTCAATCGGATCCTTGATGCCCTTAGAGCCAATCAAATGTGGGATAATACAATTATTATCCTGTCATCGGATCATGGTGAAGAATTCTGGGATCACGGGAGTTTCGAACACGGCCACACACTTTACAACGAACTCCTTCACGTCCCCTTTCTGTTCAGATACCCTTCGATTCTTCCGGCTAAAAAAGTTCCTTATCCGGTTCAGTTGATCGATCTCTTCCCGACCATTCTCAGCCTTGCCGCTATCGACTTCGAACAGAAAATAAGTGGAAAAGATTTACTTCCAGCCATCCTGAATGATCGAGATCCAAAGAGAGTCATTTACTTTGAAGGCCTTCTTCGTGGAGGTGAGAAAAGAGGGGTGTACAAAGATGGGTGGAAGTTGATCCAAAACACGACTGAAAGATATAACAGCTCCTTCTTTGAGCTTCTCGGAAAACTCACAAAATTTATCTATCCTGAACTTGAAAAAGAGTACGAGCTTTACGATATCCGGGAGGATTTCATTGAGGCGTACGACCTGTTCAACAGAAGAACAGATATCTTTTCTGAAACCAAACGACTCCTCCAGGTTTTCATGAGGGACAACCTCCTTCTGCAAGAAGAAAAACAGCGCCAGCTCAATGAAAAGTTAAAGGATTTCAAATCGTTGGGTTATATCAAATAAAAATATAGAGTGAGACTCTATAGTGTGAGCAGGGCAGAATTAAATAAATTTGAAAGAAATTTGTTTTAGCTAAAAAAATGAAATTTTTATTTTTTAGAAGCTATCCTTTGGTAGCTGAATATAAGGAGGCATTATGAATTGCCCGTATTGTGACAGGTTTTCTCCGAGTTCAATCACATGCGTCCACTGTGGTGAAAAATTACCCGCGGCTTCCAAATCCAGGAAATCAAGCACATTTTCCTCTGGCTCCGGAAGTGGCTTTGTCACGAAGATTTTACTGGTGATCCTCGGGGCTCTTGTGATTTATGGAGCCTATTCAATGTTTTTCAAAGGAGGAAGCGACATCCCTTCTTACATGAGCGACGGCCCTGTGAATCTTAAAGAAATGATTGTCATGGGAGAGATGAATATCGTTGACCTATACAGTGATTACTACCCCCCATGCGTACAGATTGCTCCCTATCTTAAAAAGCTAGATGACATGAGAGAGGATATTGTTGTTGTTAAGATTGATATTAACCGGAGCGGAGTCTCGGGAATCGATTGGCAGTCCCCTGTGGCAAGACAGTTCAAACTGAATAGCGTTCCTCACTTTATAGTTGTTTCTCCTTCGGGAAAAATAAAGCTGCAGGGCAAGAAAGCCTATCAGTTTGTCCTGGATCAGTTGCGAAAAGAAGGCCTTATTTAATCGTGCAATAATAAGAATTATTTCCGGAGGAGGTCCTCTCTCTTTTGCTGACATCTAGAGACATGGAAGATGAGAAGGATCTTTTCCTCGGGAAATACCTCTTTTATTATTGATTTTCAAGCCTGAACCTGAGAATGCATTGGGGAATGTTTTCGCTCCAGTCAGGCCTTTCACTCCTTCTCTCTAATGGCGGATGTAGACTTTATAGGTATAAGTGACCTCCACTTCTTCACCAGCCTTAACCGGGATTTCCCAGGAAATGAAGGAGTTAAAATTGACTCCCCGTAATCCTTCGGCAACCTTTTCCACTTTGCCGTTGTGGCTGACTTCAAGAACCTCACCGGTGACCTTCTTTTTAATCTCCATAGTCACATCTTTGGATTTGGCATTATTGATGTACAATTCTCCCTTCACTGTCACCAGGTCGTAGGAGTCGCGGTAGAGCCTCACATCCCGCTGTCTCTCAATTTCGTATTCGTTCCTGTTTGTCTTGATGTCAGTCGCAATCGTCAGCTTCAAGTTGGTCTTGGTGGTCTTGGGTGTGTAATTGATCGTATCCTGGGCGAGAGGTTTCCATCCGCTGATTGTCAGGGCTGGCGCAGTGGTCCAGGGGTAGTCTGTGGAGTTTTCCAGTTTAATGGAATGC
>JABAOC010025512.1_pt1 | contig 13544 bp, 9 predicted proteins | sample 7062161 | NCBI WGS metagenome assembly JABAOC01 (sample SAMN14538625, study PRJNA623070) | marine sediment metagenome | biome: marine biome [ENVO:00000428]; feature: marine pelagic biome [ENVO:01000023]; material: deep marine sediment [ENVO:00002113] | place: India: Gulf of Khambhat ... | reverse complement strand
TTAAAAGCAGTCGGCGGGATTAGTACAGCAAACCAGGTTTTGCATTCGGTTAATTCTGGATTGGTTGAGACCCCGGGTATCTGGGGTTGGTCAGGACTTATCTCTTTCGCCCTGATCGTTAGTTTCGGTGTATGGGGGATGCCTCAATTATTAGTACGTTTTTATTCCATAAAGAATTTGAAGGTTTTGAAGATCGGTACAGTCATTGCCACAATCGGTACCTGTATGGCACTGCTACCTTATTTCAACGGAGCTATTGCTCGAGTTCTTTTTCCTGCCCTGGAAAATCCTGATTTAGCGATCCCAACTTTAACCAGGAATGTACTTAATCCTTTCGGAGGTGCAATCGTTCTTGCCGGAGTTATTGCGGCTGGGATGTCGACATTCGCATCGGTCTTGATAATTCTTTCGAGCTCCATGATTCAGGATATTGTTAAAGAAGGGTTGAAAAAGAATTTAACCAGAGAAAAAAGCTTACTTTACAGCAAAATCAGCAGTCTAGTGATCGGTCTTATCTCACTTGTTATCCCTTTTAAACCACCGGCTCTGGTTTTAACGCTTACGGCATTCGCCTGGGCTGTGATTGCCTCGACCACGCTCTGGCCTATCTTATTCGGTATTTACTGGAAAAAAACAACAAAAACAGCTTGTGTTGTTTCTATGATCGGAGGTTTTACAACTTCTCTGGTCTGGATGATTATTGGCAAACCGTATGGGATTCATGGATTTATTCCTGGGATTTTTGTCGGTTTCATTTTGATGATTTTTATCAGTCTTTTCACGTCCCAATTTAGCGAAGACCATATCAGTAGAATTTGGGGTTGACAGTATTTAAGTGCGGAGTCGAAACGCTCCCTTTTTTAATCAACCTGTTCTTTAAAGAAGAATTGAGAGCTGGAACCATTGAATTGTTCAAAGAACTGTCAAAAAAAATGATTTATTCATTTGCATGACTTCCTACAGAAATCCATTTTATTTAAGTTTGCCACTAAAGAATATAATCCTGATAAAACTAAATTCAACAAAAAATATGTTGACTTTATAACTTAATTTTATTATCTATGTACAAAGCAAAATATTCAGTAATTGTGCTAAACAATGAACCAATACCGAATGAGTTTAATTCCATTAAACGTAGGTGATAAATTGTTTAGTATCTTTTCAAAGCTCTCGAGCAATCATCTTCAACAGCTTTCTCAAGCGATTGCACAATTGTGTCAAAGTTACCTCTGGAGTTTTCTTGGAATTTACTCCATCAAACCGAAGCCAGAACCGCCGTGAATGAGTCGGAAATTTGATTAACACTATTTTATGAGATTTGCCTGTTGCGTTATTTTTAGGGGATGGGATAAATGAAAATGTTTGTTTAGCAACAGCATCGCTTTATATTTGAACAAATCGAGAATTCAAATGCACTGATTATTTTATCCAATCCCCTGAATGCCAATTCTGATGTCAGCTTTTAAGCGCATTTTTTTTACCCCTCTATTTTTTATAATTATTAAAATAATAAGAAATTATCTAAAATCAAGAATATATTTTGAGCCATATAAGCTAGTTAGGTAGTAAGTGATCAAAGTATTGTTTGGGCAAAAATCGAGAATATCATGTAAAAAATCGGAAACGAGAAGCATCTCTGTACTGAGACATAATCAGCAGTTGCTATTATTTTGATAGTGATTTGTTTAGAGATTATTATCATAAGAAATGTTTTTCCTGAGATATTGCTTGACGATCTTGCGATCTATCTCATTATCCTTGACTTACTTCCATGTTAGCCGCGGGTAGAGAAAGGAGAAACCGAGTGAGGTTTTAACAAGGAGTCAGTTGCTCGCAAAGGATTACCTGGAAAAAAAGCAGGGGGCCTAAATCCTTTGCGAGCAGAATGGATTTGAAGAAATATTTAAGGAAAGAATCAAATGAAAAATTACTTATTAGCAAAGATTATAGGCGTTTTTTGGGCAATCTTTTTCTCCGGGATAACATTCAGTCAGCCGGAACTACCTGAACTCGTTTTCCAGGGAAGCCATTCAGCGCAAATCAACACTGTGATTTTTACTCCGGATGGTAAATATTTGGTATCCTCAGGGCAAGGAGGAGACGTGAAAATATGGGAAGTAAATTCCGGATTACTCTGTAGAACAATCAGCGCTCACAACGGATGGCTTACTCCTGTTGCCCTGACTCCTGACGGAACATTTGCGGCCGTTGGATGCGAAGATGGTGCTATCAGGATTTGGAATTTGCTGAATGGTAAATTGGACCGAATACTCTCAACAAAATCTGAAAGCATTTATTCTGTTGCCATTTCCCCAGATGGTAAAATCCTTGCGTCTGGTAGTGCAGATAAAAAACTGCGAATATGGGATATTGCCGCCCGACGGTTGCTTGCAACTCAGAAAGCTCACTCATCGTTTGTTTCATCCATTGCATTTTCAGCAGATGGTAAATACCTGGCATCCTCCAGTTTCAACGAAGGTAAGGTTAAAATATGGCAAATTCCATCTGGAAGGTTACAGAATGTTTTTGAGCCTTTTAAATTCGAACATTTTAAAGGAGATGATATTCAATGGGTAGATCAGGTTTTATTTTGCCCAGTTAGTGGTTATCTAATCACTAGTGGGCACAGTATTAATTTTGATCCAAAGCCAGGAGAACATAGTGATGATGGCGTGAAGATATGGGATATTGCGAATGGAACCGTATTAAAATCATCATTGAACGAGATTATTTCCATGAATGCTGCTGCAATTTCACCGGATGGTAAAATATTAGCTGTGAATTCGGCTAATGCAATTTTGCTGTATGATTTAGGTATAGGAGAATGTTTAGGGAACCTGAAAGGTCATACCAACGGCATCGAAACACTGGCATTCTCACCTGACGGTACTATGCTTGCATCAGGAAGTAAAGATGAAACTATCCGGTTATGGGATGTTAAAAAAAGACAAATTAGCCGGGTGTTTGGGGCAAAGGTTTTGAATACTGATGCAATCGTCGTTTCTCCAAACGGGGATTTTCTGGCGTTCTCACGTGGACTGAGAACCCAGGCGGGAGCAGAAGGAGATCCCTACAATGTTGTAGAGTTATGGAATTTAAAAACCGGGCAGCCGGTGCAACATTTACAAGGAGATAGATACGGAGGTAACGCGATTAAATTTTCTCCAGACGGTTCTTGTTTGGGATTCGAGTGCTATGATGAGGGAATTGTCCTTTGGGATTTAATTTTAAATAAAAAGTCCGGCACGCTTAAGGCCATGAAACAGGGTTTTATTGACGATTTTGCATTTAATGAAGAAGAGCTCCTGGTGGCAAGAGATGGTGGATGGTCGAATATACTTTTTAGTCGCTGGAATGGATGGCGCTTTGGGTCATTTGTTCCTGTTTACCCGGAAGAAGAACGGAATGTCAAAAAAAAATCCGAGTTCTTACCACGAATTAAATTTTCGCAAAACGGTAAGATCTTTGCATCTTGCGGTTATGATACAAAAAAAATTCGTATTTGGAATTCTCAGGATGGCCGTTTGCTGAAAACTTTGGACGCAATAAAGCAAAGTCCCATGGTCTTTTCACCTAATGGTAGTCTGTTGGCATATATCGGTCGATACGAAAACCTGCAGTTACACAACCTTGACGAAACAAGGAATAGTAAAAAGTTTACAGGTAGCTATAATGTATTGGAATTCTCTCCTGATAGCCGGACTCTTGCAGCAGTAAAGACATCCATTGATTTATGGGATGTTAACAGAGGTCAGATTCGCTTGAGACTGTCCGGGCATCCCGGTGCGATAAATGCAGTGGCTTTTCATTCGGACGGTAGGTTACTTTATACCGCAGGAGAAGAAGGCAGTATCATGGTTTGGGAGTTAAATCGCGGGCGGCATCTTGCAACAATTCTATCATTTAATGAGAATGATTGGATTGTTTTCAGCCCGGAAGGTTTTTTTGACGGCACTCAGCAGGCCTGGCGCCTTGTAAACTTCCGGTTTCCCTCCGAACCAATGCGACTTTATGCCCCCGAACAATTTTTTAACCAGTTCTATCAACCGGACCTGCTGGCCGATGTGATTCGGGAGGGGAAATCAATCCGGGAAATCCTAAAAGACCGCGAGGATCCCCGGGCTAATCTGGATATTTCAGCTTACCGTAATTCAACGCTACCGGAAATCCGCATTGTTTCTCCGAAAATGCAAAGCCAGCCATTCACCACCAAAACAATTACAGTCAAAGTCCAAGCGAAGGACACGGGTTCGGGTTTGCGGGATCTTCGCATATTTCGAAACGGCACCCTGGCTCATATCAAACGCGGAATTTTAAGTGCTGATCCTCAATCCGGGTTTTATTATATTTCCGTTCCTATACAATTGGTCGCCGGCGAAAATAAAATTTCCGCTTATGTTTTTAATCATGATAATTTGAAGAGTAAAGAAGATGCGATTACGATTACGGTCGAAAAATATCTAAAACGCAAGGGTAATGTCTATATCATTGCAACTGGCATTGACACATATGCGGATCCCGACTATAATCTGAACTATGCGGTTGCTGATGCGGTGGCATTCACTGACAGTCTGGCACGAAACCTGGCCAATTTAGATGATTATAAATCTGCAATTCCGATCACCCTAATCAACGGCGAGGCAACTAAAAAAAATATCCTGGCCTCTTTATCTTTTCTTGCCGGTGAAACAAGGGGCGTTCCTGCAAGTATAGCCAGGAAACTAAAAAAGGCTAAGCCCGTTGCACCGGAGGATGTCGTGGTTTTTTATTTTTCCGGACATGGCAGCGCCTGGAAGAATGGATATTATTTGATTCCACATGAATTCGGTTCCAGCGGAACCACCAGCTTAACGGTTGAAAAAGACTATCCGCAGCAACTGGCGCAGGCAATCTCGGATCAGGAGCTACAAAATAAATTTGAAAAAATTGACGTGGGAACCGTCATGCTCATCATTGATGCCTGTCAATCAGGGCAAGCTTTGGAGTCTGAAGAAAAACGCCTGGGACCCATGAATTCTCGCGGATTGGCACAAGTTGCCTTTGAAAAAGGAATGTACGTACTTACTGCAGCACAGAGTTATGAAACAGCTCGCGAACTGGAAAAATTTGGACATGGTATTTTTACCTACCTGTTTTTGAAGGGCTTATCAGACTTCTGGAATGCTGACATTGATCCCAAGGATAAGAAGATTACAATTTATGAATTGTTTAATTATGTTTCGGGTCGAGTGCCGGGTGAAAGTAAGCAGGCATTAATGAATTATGCAAATAAAACGGGCAAGGAAATCGATTTTGGCTTTGAAACCGTGAAAGGTCAGTCGCCCCGGGCATATTACAGATCCTTGGAAGATGCAAAATCTTTCATTTTAAACCTGACAAAAATAAATGCAATATTTCCAATGTCAATTGAGGTTAAATAGTATCTTTATTCAATGTTATTTTCTAAAAGATGTGTGATGTGTGAAATCAACTTGTAAAATAGCAGGCATAGACACAGTGACGCAAATAGAGAGTTTTATGAAGGTAATTTCGAACTTTTCTTGAATCAACTCTTGCCAAACTTTAAATGATGGGCAAAAGTTGAAACCTGAATTGCAGTCGTCCGGCTAATAAAAGGAAATTGATACATGAAAAAATTTCTTGGGACAATTTGCTGTATTCTTGTCTTACCAATTTTTACCCAATCCACCAGCCCTTGCAAAACGAATACACTGATTACTCAAAGAACCCAAAAATTCGCCCTGCTTGTTGGTATTAATAAATACCGCTGGAGCAACAGAAAAACCTTTAAAAACCTGCACGGAAGTATTAATGATGTTAAAGCAATGCAGCAAATCCTGGTTAATAGATTTGCGTTCTCACCCACGAATATTCGTACACTTACAGACGATGAAGCAACTCATGACAGAATTTTATCTGAATTCCAGACTTTTCTTGTTAACCGTTCGCGACCAGGGGACATCGTTCTTTTCTATTTTAGCGGTCATGGCTCCCAGGTATCGGATGATAATGGCGATGAAGCAGACCAATTTGATGAAACACTCGTTCCTTACGACAGTCGCGATCCAGAGGAAAAGATCTTTGATATATGCGATGATGAAATATACAAATACCTTGTTGAGCTTTTCCAAAAAGGAGCATATACAATGCTCTTTCTCGATAGCTGTCATTCCGGATCAGCGGCAAGAGCAGGACGCAGTAATGCACGGGCAAGATGGATCCAACGAGATTTACGTAAAAGGAACCATGGAAATGAAGGTGGCGTACTTGATGCTGCCGGCGAAGGCCGGAATGGTTTCTTACCGGAGCTTCCAAATTACATTGCGATTACTGCAACGACAGATCAAACCAAAGCTTACGAGATAAATAAAGACGGAGAATACTATGGTGCCTTTTCCCTGGCGTTGCTGAATGCTTTGGGAAATCTTCCGAAGGATGTTACCTACCGCGAATTAATGAACAGTATCAGTAACCAAATGCAAATAATGATGCCCAGCCAGAAACCTCAATTTGAGGGTGATATTTATGGTAAATTATTCAACGGCAAATTACCCATCAAGGAGTATGTTCTAAGCGCATCCAAACTTAGTGAAAACAAGGTGGCAATTGCTGCTGGATCTATACAAAATATATCTGAGGGTTCGATATTTTACCTTTATAAAAAAGGTCGGGCAGAAAGCGCGGAGAACAATAATTTTTTTGGGAAAGTTACCATATCAAAGGTTTTTGCTGATAATGCCATTGGCGATCTTATTGAAAGTAAACGTAATTTTATTGAAGCAGATGCCGTTGAGGTTGAGCATAATTACGAAGATGTGAAAATTAGAATTCAATTCGAACATACAAATATACCATCTTTTATGCAAATTTTAAATGCAATAAAGAGAATGCAGGTGGTTCAAACTGTTAAAAAAGCGAATTACTATGATTTGAAAATTTATACTGATTATCAGATGATTATTATGGAGAATTTCGATGGTGTCAAATTGGGAAGAGACATTTCTTTGTCAAGTCCTGATGTAAAAGAGCAAATAGTGGAAAGAATACAAAAGCGGGCTAAATATCAGGCAATAGAAGCTTTATCCAACTACAAATCCCGATTAAAGGCCCGGATTGATGTAATTCATATTGAGACTAAACAGGGTGGATTGCAATTAGAAAAAGCAATAGAAAGATTTACACAAAATGGGGAAATTATTATCCATCCCGGGCAAAGAATCTTTTTTGAAATTACTAATGAATCCCCTTACGGTCAGAGTTTTTATGTTTATGTGTTCTATTTAGGCATGGATTATAAAGTGCAGCTAATTTATCCTGCACCGGGCGCGACCAGCAATCTTCTAAAGAATGGCGAAAAGGTTAGGACACAGTCGGGGATTGTAGGACAAAAATTGCATAGAAGAGACATCATAAAGGTGATTGCCACAACAAAACCTGTTAATGTTGCAGTTCTTCAGCAAACAGGTATTGATCGTAAAATTTTCACTTCTAAACTTGAATATTTATTACATGAAGCCTATATGGGAACGCGCAGTGGTGAGGATAATATTTTACCGTTGTTGGATTGGGGTACAAACTCAATCGCTACATACACAATTGAAAGATAATTTTACTCTTCAATTGCTTTATCATTTTGAATTCTTAATCAGGGATATTTGATTAATACGAATTAACGGAGGAAACCAAAATGGATGAGATAATTAAAATTTCGAGAAGTTTCGAACTCGTTATTGCGATGTTTCTCGGTGGATTCTTAAGTTGGCTTGGATACCGTCTCTTTGAAATAGGGGTGTCGGGTAAAGCAAGTTTGTCCGCAGAGCATGGAAAAATAAAATTTCAGTTATTGAACGCATCACCTGGAATATTTTTTGCGTTATTTGGATGTGTCATCATATTATTATCAATATCTCAAACAACAAAAATAACAGAACGTATTCGAGATGGTGATAAAGAAAAAGTAAAGTTGTTTGAAAAAACTGCTGATAGCGAGGTCACTAAGATGATGAATGAGTTTAAAATACTAAGTAATAAACTTTTAGCGATTGGTAAGGCGGATGATTTACAGAAAGCTATTGAAGCGCTCAAAGCATTTATTGAAATTAACCAGGTAAGTGCGGAAGCGAATTCGCGCCTGGCGCAGATTTATATTAATAATAACGAAAACATTACACAGGCAATTCGTCTTGCAAAAATTGCAACTCAATTACAACCACATAGAATAGATTTTTATCAAACACTGGCTGATGCATATATCAAAATTGATGACAAGGAAAAAGCTATTAAAACGTTGGAGATTGCCATAGAAATGGATCCTTATAACCAAGAGATTCAACAGAAGTTACAATTATTCAAAAATCCTTAAAAACTTTTGTTTTGATTTCAAAGAAAAAATTAGGTACATATTTGCCTAACTATGCTTGGAACTGACGCGAGGGCAGTTCGGTAAAAATCCGAACGGTTGGTGCAAAGGCAGAAGGTTGGTGCAAATCCAACGTTTTGTGGTTCTAAGCCCTCGCGCAGGTGAAGCTCACGTTAGGACAACCGTCATAGACGCAAATTCACCCATAATACCCACGGAGGAATCTATGTCCCACGCAGCCCAAAGCATACCTGCCCCGCAAAGTTGCTCGTCTCAGGATGTGATGGCCATGATTAATGGCTATTGGAAGACCCAAGCGGTCTATTGTATGGCTAAACTCGGTCTCGCTGACCTTCTTGCGGAGGGATCGAAGGGATCTGATGCATTGGCGCAAGCAACCAAGACGCACCCTCCCTCGTTGTCCAGGCTCCTCAGGGGGCTCGTCAGTCTTGGATTATTAATGCAAGGGGAAGACGGACAGTTCACCTTGACCCCTCTCGGTGCCTATCTACGGACTGACATCCCTGATTCCGTGTATATGTGGGCTATTGATAGTGCAGAACGGCTCTGGGAACTGTGGGGTTACCTGCTCTCCAGCGTGAAGACTGGCGAAACGGCTGCGCAACGAGTCTACGGCATGGAGGTCTTTGAATACTATGCCCAGGTCCCGGAAGCCGCGGCAACCTTCAATGCGATGATGACAGCCATCACGGAAACAGTTGCTGAAACTGTAGTCGCGGCGTATGACTGTTCACCTTTTCGGACCATTGTCGATGTGGGGGGCAGCCATGGACTGCTCGTCAGTGCCATTCTTCGGATCCATCCGACCATGCACGGTATCCTCTTCGACATGCCTCATGCCATGGAGGGAGCCAGGCAGAATCTTGCAGAGCAAGGGCTCTCCCAGCGCTGTGAAGTTGTCGCCGGAGACTTCTTCGAGGCGGTGCCCGGTGGTGGCGACATTTATATTCTTAAGAGCATTATCCACGACTGGGATGATGCACACAGTACGGTGATTCTTCGGAACTGCTATCGGGCGGCACCTGATGCGAGGCTTTTGCTCGTCGAGCGGATCATGCCAGCACAGGTGGAGCCATCCGCCACGCATCAAGCGTTGCACCAGTCCGACCTCAATATGTTGGTGGCACACGGAGGCCGAGAACGCACGGAGGCGGAATTCCAGGTGCTCTTCGGGGAGGCAGGATTTAGGCTCACGGCAGTCATCCCGACCACGTCGCTATACAGCATCATCGAGGGTGTTCCGGTGTAATCTATGAAATGGTCTATCGAACCAATATTTATATTTTCAAAATTTGGAGATAATAGGTTAGCAAGTAAAATTAATTAAAATAATTATTGACTAAGACCTAAATTATGACTATATTATGGTCGACAAGGATTTGTGATCGTTTTATTACGTCACTTTTTTTTAAAATTTAATGGAGATAGAAATATGATACAAAGTGAAGCTATAAAACCAATAAGTTATTTAAAAACACATGCATCAAAATTGATCCGTGATATTTCTAATAATCAAAAAACTATGATTATTACCCAAAATGGGGAAGCAAAGGTTATTTTACAGGATATAAAAGTATATGAAAAAACTCAAGAAAGCCTTGCTATGCTTAAAATATTAGCAATAAGTACCAAAAATTTAAAGGAAGGAAAAATAAAACCAATTAATCAGGCATTTAAAGATATACGGAAAAGAATAAAAGAAAGTAGTAAATAATGGCTTATGAAGTTTTAATTATAACCGATGCAGAGGAAGATATTTACGAAATTTATAATTATATAGCTACTTATGATTCAGTGACAAAGGCTGAAAATCTCATCAAAAAACTTGAAGAAACATGTCAGAGTCTTTCAGTATTTCCTGAGCGTGGTCATCTTCCACCAGAACTTGAGCGGATAAGTGTTTTTGATTATAAAGAAATTCATTACAAACCATATCGGATTATCTATCAAGTGATAGAATCAACCGTATATATACATTGTGTTTTACATTGTCGACGAGATCTACAAGAATTACTGGAGAAGCGACTATTACGGTAAATGCCTGCTAATATGTACTTAGACAAAAATATATTCATTGAAAGTCATGTCTACTCATCTCATCTTTGTGCTATCTCAAAGCTACTCCTATTTTTAATTTTCTTGAATAAGTTGTTTTATTTATTTTTTTTCCTTTATAGAATTGTCCCCAAAAGTTCAATTATTTCAGGTCATTATTAAAATTCAAATTACATATAAAGTATTATACTGAATCCAAATCTTTATCAAACCAATATTGTATCTACTCAAAAAATGAAGGTCAGGAGTGCAATCCCTTTATGGATTGCATATTTATGCAACGCATAAAGGCGTTGCACTCCTGGGGTTACCATTAAATATTGAGCGGATACCCAATACTTCTATTTTTAAAATTTGGAGATATGGTATTATGAAAACAAAAGAAAAAATGATTACCCGGAAAGAAAAAGATAAAACCAGAGATTTTGGTGTTTTTTATCGTTACGGCGAAAAAGCATCCCCTGAAATTTCACAAAGGGAGATCGAAAGACGACCATGTCTCAGGATTGAGAAAATAAGAGACCTCTATCTTGAGACAAAATCTTCTGCAACCATGGAGTTTCCCTATTGGTATACTCGCCGATGGTTTGAGCTGGAAGGTGAGATTCCAATTATAAGACGAGCCGAAGCGCTCAAGTGTGCGTTTTCGCATTTCACGCCATCGATTTTTCCCGGGGAATTGGGAAAAGCACATTATTTAAGGGGCTCTTATCCCATGCCCTGGCTATCTGAATCATATTACATGGCTGCCGAGGATAAAATGTATAAAGATGCATTAGAAGCAGGAAAGCCAAGCGCCGATACTGTGACTAAATGGGGAAAAGGAGGCGGCAACGTAACCGAAAGCGTTGGCAATGTCATATCGATTGCTGGAAAATTTGGACTCAGAAAAGAAGAGCTGCCCATTCTTATCGAACTTGCCAGAATGTGGAAAGATAAATCTGTGGACGATGTGGGACACAAATATGAGCAGATGGTACCGGGATATCATGAAAAAGAAGCGATTATGAGATCGGTCGTGTGCATGTTTGATTCAGGCTATACGCTGCCACAGGGTCGAGAAGTCATAAATTATTACTACCCGCTGCAATATGGTATTGATGGCATTATTGATGATTGCCAGAAGAAGATAGAACAAGTTGCTGGTTACCCTGATATGGATAGGCTCTATTTTTACAAGGCTGTTATCATCGGATTGCAAGGGATAAAAGCCTGGATATTAAATTATGCCGATGAAGCAAAAGGACTGGCAGAGAGAGAGGAAAATCCGCAACAGCAGAAAGAGTATTTAGAAATTGGTGAAAGATTAAAATGGTTATCATCTAAACCGCCACGAACGTTCCATGAAGCATTACAACTCTGTTGGAATTTTCATGTAGCCGTATTGAATGAGGATTGTATTTCAGGATTGTCACCCGGAAGGCTGGGGCAAATATTATATCCCTGGTGGAAAAAAGATATGGATGAGGGGAAGCTGGATAAACAACAGACAATGGAATTGCTGGAGTGCATGAGGATGAAGTTCACGGAGCTGGATTGTTTTGCGTCCATGGGAGTAGTTGGAGGCGTTCTGTCCGGTAATACCTTCAATAACCTCTGTGTCGGCGGAGTGACTAAAGATGGTCAGAGTGCTGCCAATGAGCTGGAAGCGTTGATTCTGGAATCTGGAATGACTTGCGCAACACCGCAACCAACGCTAACCATGCTTTACGATGAAAAACTGCCGGATGCATTCTTAATGAAAGGCGTGGAGTGTACCAAAATAGGGACAGGTTATCCTGCCTGGGTGAGTAATCAGACAGCCATGAATTTCATCATGAATAATTATGCGCCAGAAGGGATGACGCTGGAGGAAGCGCGGGCATGGTCTATTGGCGGCTGTTTGGAGACATCGGCTGGATCATGGATGCCGCTTACGTTGAATGGCAAAAAATATTGGCTCCCAGGTGGTTCAGGCACGGCTACCAGTGTGGGCGTTCATTTCATCTCAACGCCAAAAGTACTGGAGCTCGTTTTATTTGATGGCATAGACCAGAGAACTGCTGAAAGAGTTCTGCCTTCGCATGGCTATAAACTTGAGACTTATGAGTAAGTCTGGCAAGCGTTTCAAAAATATTTCAGCGAGACAGTTAAAGTACTTTGTTTATGCAACAATATCCAGCATGATGCGTGGGGAAAAATCACCCCGCCAATCATTAATTCCATGTTAAAGCCAGATTGCCTGGAAAAAGGAAAAGATATTGGACAGATGGGCTCTCGATACAATGCAACGTTCAATGTTGAAGTATGCGGGGGAGTCAATCTTGTTAATTCATTGGCATCGCTTAAGAAGAATATTTATGAAGAACGAATTTTCAACCCTGATGAACTGAAAGAGGCAATGAAACATAATTTTGGGTACAAAACAGCCGAAGAAGTTGGTTCATATTCTCTCATCGAACAACAGAAGACCACTGATCATCTTAAGTGGGCGAGAATCCACAACCTTTGCCTGAACGCCCCAAAATTTGGCAACGATGATCCTTTTGTGGATCAATTATTTGTAGAATGGGAAGACTGGTTCTGCGCTATGTGTGGGAACTATCGATCGTTATATGATAAGCCATTATATCCATGCCAGATTTCGGTTTCCACCCATGGACCCATGGGAGCAGCGACTATCGCCACCCCAGATGGTCGATTATCCGGGACCACCTTTGCCGATGCTTCGGTTTCAGCGTACCCGGGAACCGATAGAAACGGACCCTACGCCCTATTTAATTCTGCGACATGCTGGGATCACTCTCAATCACAGAACTCGCAGTTGAACATGAAAATACACCCTTCTATAATAAAAGGACGTGAAGGTGCTCGAAAATTCCTGGAGCTCATTAAAGCCTATTTAAGAAAAGGCGCTTTTCATATTCAATTTAACGTTGTTGATTCAAGGATGCTGAGGGATGCGCAAGCGCACCCGGAAAAGTACCGGGGACTCATGGTAAGAGTGGCTGGTTTCACCCAATATTGGGTCGAGCTTGGAAAGCCCATTCAAGATGAGGTTATTGCCAGAACACAGTATGAGGAGTTGGTTTAGGAGCTTGTTCCATTAAAACTAAGTATTTTATTCACG
>JABAOC010008089.1_pt6 | contig 13544 bp, 10 predicted proteins | sample 7062161 | NCBI WGS metagenome assembly JABAOC01 (sample SAMN14538625, study PRJNA623070) | marine sediment metagenome | biome: marine biome [ENVO:00000428]; feature: marine pelagic biome [ENVO:01000023]; material: deep marine sediment [ENVO:00002113] | place: India: Gulf of Khambhat ... | reverse complement strand
AAGATTGTATGGACACTTTTCTTCACACTCACCGCATGCAGTACAGCTGTCGACTCTGGTGCGCAGTTTGGGATACTGGTGCAGAGTCCATTTCTTGATGTTGAAAAAAGTGTAATAGGTATGCCACTTGAGGATTGTTGGGATTTCTACTCCATCTGGACATGGCATACACTTCTGGCACTCTCTACAGGACTCTTTGTATGGGAACTCTCCCATCCGGTAATCAGCCTCCTCTTGAGCTGTGAGCTGTCTGAAACCGGTCGCCGCCTTCACAATGTGATCAACTTCTTCCCTGGATCGCATTCCTGGGATGACTGTCGCAATGTCATGGGCGAGGACAAATCTGAGTGAGCGGTTCGCTCTTTCAAGTCCATCACGACCGAAGTGAAGAACAAACTCGGATGGATCAGGCCAGTCCAAACTAGGCTTTCCTAAGAACCTAGCGCCCCATTGAGGATACTGGAGAGGAGCACCACAGCCTCCCAAAGGTTTCATAATGATGACTCCAACGTCAAGTTCTTTGGCCAGGGGAATCAATTCCTCGGTCGCCCTTCTATCAAGAACATTGAGTGGAACAAGAACAGTATCAAACTTCCCTGTCTTCATGGCGGTGACTAGAACAAGAGGGTTATGGCCTGTGATTCCGATGAATTCGACTTTTCCCTCCTTTCTTGCATCTTCAAGTGCTTTGAGGGAGCCGTCAGAACTCATGGCTTTTTCCAAAACTTCTTCTGTGTCAATACCGTGCAGCTGAACAATGTCTATGTGATCCGTTTGAAGGTTCCGCAGGCTTTGTTTCAGCCCGGCTCGTGCAGCACTCTCTTTCGTTCTCTGGTGAGTTTTGGTCGCAATCACGACTTGATCTCTTACGTGCTTCAACGCGCTTCCAATCTTTTCTTCACTGTCACCGTAAGCTCTGGCAGTATCAAAGTAGTTGATGCCTCTTTCAAAGGAATATCTTACAACCTCTTCTGCTCTGTCCCGAGACAAAGCGATAATAGGGATTCCGCCAAATCCTGCGATGGAAACCTCCAAACCTGTTCTCCCCAGAATCCTCTTCTGCATCATGAATCACCAATATCTAACAGAGAAGAACACTATATAAGCCGTCTCGACACTCCTGAGATCTGCTTTCAGAACCGTTCAGCAGAGTTTTTTTAGGCTGTCAGCAGTGTGAGCCTTGTATTTTTCATGCAGCAGGCTTATTCTCTTTCTGCTGATGTAGGTCTTGTGAGGTCTGAAGCCACCCGAGAAACCTTTGGGGATGTGAAGAAGCTCGTGAATTAGGACCTTCTCCCGATCAGCTTGGTTGAGCTGATCATATCTTTCCTCAATAACCTCAATAAGGTATCGCGCGTGCAAGTCTAACGCCAGTTGCCAGAGTTTTTCCAGGCTGTGAATTCTGGCGATTATTCTTCTTGACTTTGAACCTCGGCTTCGAAAGCAGTAAATATATTTGGGATCTATGTGTTTGAAGTCAAGTTCAGCTGTTATTGATTGGACCAGATTCTGTACATCTGGAGCTTCGTAATACTCTATGGTCATTAGACAAGTTGTGAGAAGAACTGATAAAAAGCGTTTTTAGCAGTTTCATTCATATATCCGTCGAAGATGAATTGGGTTATTACGTGTATATGATTCTATGCGAGAACGGAAGCTTTTACACTGGGCACACTAGAGATGTAGAAGTTCGTTTCAGTCAGCACAAGAAGGGTCTTGGCGCGAGATACACCAGGATCAACAGGCCGAAGAGAGTTGTACATGTTGAGAAGTTCACCACGCGTGCAGAGGCTGTCCGGCGAGAGCGAGAAATAAAATCCATGACGCACAAGATGAAAATGAAGCTTGCCAGTTAATTTGGTGCTGCACTACATAATGCATATATTTTCTATTGGCATTTCTTCTTTCACGGTGGGGCTGTAGTCTAGCCAGGTATGACGACGGGCTCCAGAAAGATACTAACGGGTTTGCGGACCGCTCAAGAGGGATGACGAATTTCTGGAGCGGTGGAAGCTAGAGAAACCCGTAGAAGCCACGCGTTGACGTGGTTTCGGGTAGAGATCACCGGTTCAAGTCCGGCCAGCCCCACCAAGCTCTCTGAATTTCGGCTCATGTACCGAGGATGCACTAGGAATCAGTAGTATTCAGAGAGGGGCTGCTGTTCAGGAATTATGTCTTTGGTGAGTTTCTTCCATTGGTCTGATTTTATGAATCCGCCGACCTGCTCCTTGATTCTCTTTGCAACTCTTGGTCCAATCAATGGTAACGTGGTCAGTTTCTCGATGGGAGCGTGCTTGAGATCCAATATTGTTTCGAACCCTGAGTTGAATAGTATTCTGGCTCGTGCTCTGCCCACGCCTTCCAAGCGCGCGAGTGGCAGTAGCTCAGCTTTGACACCTTTTGTGCTGCGTTCTGTCAACTCATTGAGCTTGCTTACCAGATCTTTCTGTTTGAGCAAGGTCGCGAGCTCGCGGGAAGCGTATAAGAGCCATTTCGCAGAGTCAGTGAGCCTATATAGGTCGCCTGGCTGTACTCGAAATCGCTCAATTATCTGATCTTCTGTAACCTCGTCGACCCACGATTGCAGTACTCGTGCCAACTTTGCTTCTCCGAGGAACTCTTGGAAATCAAAACTGTCAGCAAGCTCGTTAGGTGGTTCAATCATGAACTCATTTCTGTGCTGGTCAACAAAGAGGGCTAGCTCATCAATCTCATTGGAGTAGGGGCGAAGTTTTGGGTACACATCTGGAGTGTGGGCAATAACCTGAAAGAAGCTGAGGTCAGTTATTATGTCCGCACGATTGTGAAACGCGTCTCGAACGAATACTGCTGAAACAGGATCAATGTAGAGCTCAGAAACTCGTCGGCCAAACTTCGTCGCCAAAACATCTTTCCCGTGAACCTCTATCATTTGCTCGTCATACAGAAATTTGAGAATTCGCGTGATCACCATCTTTATTGCTTTGGGATCATACTGAAACGCGTAGAATGTCTTGCCAAAAAAATCGTAAATGGCTTGCTCAGTACTTGCGTACTTTGCAGCAATCGTTGACAGGACATGAGGACGTAAGATACGTTCCACAGCAAGCTTGGACCATATTTGTTCAGGTTCCGACAACACGTAGCTTTCCATCAGATAGTCCTGTTCATCATCTGTTTTGGCCAGTAGAACTGCCTCACCGAACTTGTCGAATTTTGGTCTGCCCGCCCGTCCTGCCATTTGCTTGTACTCAAGGACACTTATCGGATAATAACCGTAACCAACTTCGTAGCGTCGATAATCATGGATTATCACCATTCTAGCTGGCAGATTTACACCAAAAGCTAGAGTCGGTGTGGCTGTCAGAACTTTGATTTTTCCCTCGCGAAACCCGTTTTCGAGAGCTTTTCGATGGGCACTTCCTAGCCCAGCGTGGTGAAAGGCGACACCTTGCTTGACAAGATCCTCAAGAAGTTCGCTGATTCTTGTTTTTTCACCTGTATTCCGGATTCGTTGACCCAACGCGTTTAACGCACGTTTGGAAGGCTTTGACAAGGAACTGGTGAGTTCACCGGCGAGATGTTTGGCTAGAGAGACCGCGTTTTTACGTGTAGATGCAAAGATGAGCACCTGACCTCCTGTTTTCACTGTGTGTAGGGCAAGATTCAGTGCTGCATTTGAAGCACGGTTGCCTATTTTGACAGCTCCTTCATCTTTGAATTGGATTTCCCTGTTTAGAAGGACTCCTTCTTTCAGCGAAACAGGTCGCCAGTCAGTGGCAACGTATTGTGCCTTGAGCCAGTTTGCGACTTCTTCAACGTTTTTTATCGTTGCACTGAGAGCGAGGATTTGGATTTCAGGATTGGTCTGCATCAGTCTAGCAAGCACAACTTCAAGAGTTGGTCCACGCTCTGAATCGTTGAGCAAGTGGATTTCGTCAGCTACAACGAGTGAGATCTGATCCACCCACTTCGACCTGTGCCTTAACAGTGAGTCTGCTTTCTCGTTTGTGGAGATTATTATGTCATACCTTCCAAGCCATGGATCGCTGCTGTCAAAATCACCTGTGCTGATCCCTACTCGGATATGGGAACCATCTGGCTTGGTGATCGCTGAGTATTTCTTGAATTCAGCGTATTTTTCGCTTGCCAATGCTCTCAGAGGGCTGAGATAGAGAACTTTCCCGTTTTGCTCAGCAACATGCCTGAGAGCACACAATTCTGCTGTCAACGTTTTACCTGATGCGGTTGGGCTTGCCAGAACGAGGTTTCTTCCTTCTAGCGCGCCGACTTTGATGGCTTCTTCCTGAGGTGGATACAGCTCGGATATGCCAGACGCTGCTACTGCTTCTTTCACTTTCTCGAGTAATGGTAGGTCCTCAACTCTCAAGGTAAAACACTTTATCGTCACACTTTACTCAGAAATCCGGGTCTTCGCTCATAAACGGTTCCATCTCTCACCAATCTTCCAATGAGCTTCTGAGCCTCAGGGGATTCGATCTTATACTTGCTTGCTAGCGTCTCTAGGAGAAGCTTCTTTTCCACCATTCCTGCCTCTTTTGACAGTTCCACAATTTCATCCATGATTATTCTTAGTTTGTCCTGCATGCTTTTCGGCTTGCCTACCATTATGATGTCTATGTCACGCATGTGGGTAGAAACATCGATACCTACTTCTTCAAGGGACTTGTTCATGATCACGATGGCGGCTTCAGCATCTTCTGCAGTGATTTCTTTTCTCAGCGCGATTCTCGCTCTTGCCTCCGCCAATCTCACCAGAGACTCCAATTGCCTCGCTGTAATTGCGATTGGTGATCCCTCGATCTTCTCGGTAACCTCTCTCATTTCAAGATAGAAGGTCTTGAGTCGCTCCAACGCATCGTCGGTGAGAACTGGTTTCACATTCTTGGCGTAGCTGATGTATTTCCGAAGCAGGTCTGACGAGATTGGCGTTTCCAATGGAACTAAACCTTTTCTATGTATTTCAAGAATGTGAGCTGACATCTTCTCATCAAGATCCTTCTCAGGGACATCTTTAAGGACAAAAATGAGGTCAAATCTTGAGAGAATTGTGACTGGTAAGTTGATGTTTTCCGTGACAGTTTTGTAGGCATCATATCTTCCTAGCGACGGGTTAGCTGCAGCAAGGATTGCTGTTCTTGCGTTGAGGGTGGCCACGATTCCTCCTTTCGCTACTGAAACAGTGTGTTGTTCCATGGCTTCATGGATAGCCACTCTGTCTTCTGGTCGCATCTTGTCAATTTCATCGATACAGGCAACCCCCTTGTCAGCCAAAACAAGAGCGCCAGCCTCAAGAGTCATTCCACCTCCCTTCTCTCGTAAAACTGCTGCCGTTAAACCAGCAGCAGTCGTGCCACGACCCGAAGTGTACAGGCCTCGGGGCGCGATCGCTGCAATATATTGAAGGAGCTGAGACTTGGCTGTTCCAGGGTCTCCTACTAGAAGAATGTTCAGTTCTCCTCTTATTGAAATATCCGCGAGATGTTTAGGAACGCCTCCAAACACTATGTACATTATAGCTTCCTTGATGGTTTCGTAGCCATATATTGAGGGCGCGATGGATCGCATAATGTTTCTATGAACCCAAGGATCTCTAGCAAGTTCCAGAATCTTTTTCTCTTCTTCAGGTGATATCAGACCTGTTTCAGGTTCTTTGCTTTCAATATCCAGGAAGTTAGCATCAAGGTGAAGACGGAAAACTCGAAGCTTTCCTGCAGCAGGGAAGACTGGGGCTTCAGCACGAACAATGCCAGTTATCGCAACATGATCCCCAGGTCTCGCCTTGTCAACGAGGTCTCTGCTTATCAGCTTCACATTCAATGTTCGTGGCAATTGACCTGGTGGCAAGTCTTCGGGGCGTTCTTGGATTCGAACTTGTTGATAATCGACGAACGTGGATTCTTCTTGAAGAAAGTCGAAGGGCCCCTTGCTCTGACACGTGGGGTTAGTGCATCGCAAGGGGGCTTTCAGAAAGGGGCCACTTTGCTCTGAATAGGATGGGGTCTCACATCTCTTGCATTTGAAAGCAGCGCGCATCACTTGAGGCTGAACTGGAGTTGCACGCACGATTATACCTTCAACCATTACAAGTCTGCCAATGTTGGCTGCTCCAAGCATCCGTAAATGTGTGGATTCCGGAAGGCTTCTGAATCGCACAGTGATTCGTTCAAGCTTCTGGGCATATTCACTGTCTTCTGTCTCCAATTGCGTATAGGCAGCTGCGTTTACATGCTCAAAGTAGTCGTCCGGTCTTTCCACGATGTTTCTGGCCAACTCCATGTCGAAGACCATGAGATCATCGAAATCTAGAGTCAAAGCCGTGCTGTTGGAAACTGATAGCTGCGAAATTCTTTCTCGATATTTCTGCTGCTTGAAGAAATCCTCGAAGCGTTGTTGAGGATCCAGCTCGATTTCTTCAGTCATTTTTATCCCCTGCTTGAAGAATCCTGTTCTTCCATTTTCTAATGGTTTCTTGAAGATTGTGGTATAACGTTCTCTCTTCAGGTGTCAGGTTCTCAAGTGCATGGACAGTCAAGGGAGGAGCTGTCGCAAGAGCTACTATTTTTCTCACTCTGCCGTTGACTATGTCTTGTGAGATCTCCCTTGATTTCTCACGCTCCTTAAGTTTGTCTGTGTTGTTCTGAGAGGATTCTTCAAGGTGTTTGAGGTAGCGTCTCAGCTTTGGGTAAAACTCTGGTTGAAGTGGAGACAGTCTATTTGTTGGCTGGACTCGCTCTTTCCAATGGATTTTATGTAGTTTCATCACATCCAATGTCTCCTCGTCAGGGAAACGAACCACATTCTCTTTTTCAAGTTCTTGAGCAACCCAAAACCGAACCTCATATTCCCTGCCCTCCGTGAAGGGTCCAGCTTTGAAGCCAGCTAGCTGAATCTCAGGCTCGTTTCGGTTGGCAATAACCTTGACAGGTTTGTTCTCAAACATGAAATCTGCATCATCTAAAGAGATATGACGCTTCTTTTGCAGTTCTCCATTCCCCCTCTGTTCAGCTTCCTGATGACAGAAGAAGCCGAGCTATATAAAAAGTACAGTCGAAAAATAGAGTGCAGCTCACTAGGTTTCTTCATATCTTGACGAACTTCACTTCTTGTGTTGCACGTTGTGCTAAATCAGTGGTTTGTCGATCTTTCAATATGAATTCCAAGATCCGCCTCACCTGCCCTAACTGAGAAAGATGAAGTCTAGTGGGAGCCGTAGGTTTCTCGTGTTCACATTTTCCTAGTCAGTTTCCAAGAATCCCTTCAGAAACACAGCATATTCACAAGGGTGTTCATTTCGAAGTAAGGACTTAATCATTTTGATCTTGCCTTTTCTCCCTCGAGTTACCCTTGATATAATATAATCTATTGTTTTGCGACGGGATTCACACAGCCAAGTCTTCTGCCCAGATTTCACTAGTTTGTAGTATGGGCACGTTTCATATTTCAGCGTGAACCCACCTTCAAAGTATTCAATGTCAACCTTGCGCGCGCGCGACCCTGAACGTTTTCATCACTTTTTTAGAAGAATCGAAAGAGAATTCGTGACTTCTGGCACTCGGCTGATCTTCTACAGTCTACTCATGATGGAACAGATTTGGGGTCAAGAAGCTGTGAAGACCTTTTTCAGCCATGTTTGCCCAGCGCTATATGCCTATGAAACATTGGCATATTGGCTTCTCATGAAGCATGCGACTCACCGGATTTTATAGCTAAAATCGAACATACAACCCAAATCGTGATAGATCTATCTAAAGAGCAAAGTGGAACATACCTGACCATAAAGAAGGGTGGAAATAGGTATACGCCCTCAACCTACTTGAGGAGAAAATACGGCGTAGAAGGCATAGAAATCGCTCTTGCGTCTCAGTAAAACGAGACTGCAGCCTAGACTGGACTTTTCTTTATCCCAGGTCCCAACACTTTTGTAGCCAGATACAAGAGCGATATCGAAGAAAACCTTTAAGAAGACGATAGTTCTTATTTGAATACTTCTACAACGTTTACGTTTGTAAACATATGGTTCAACACCAGGGCGTGGACGAATGGAGATGGAGCCTCAATACGACAAAATTGAAGCAATTGTCCAAAGATACTCCGCTGAAGAATCAGCTTTGATCGCGATACTACAAGAAATCGAGGACCTATATGGATATCTCCCTGCTTGGGCATTAAGACATGTTTCAAAGAAGCTGAACGTTTCACTTGTCCAAGTGTGTGGAGTGGCCTCATTCTACGACGGATTCCATCTCACTCCAAGGGGCAAAAATCTAATTCGTGTTTGTCTAGGGACTGCATGCTACCTTCGGGGCTCAGGACGGGTTCTAGAAGCCCTGGAGAAGGAACTATGCATAAAAGATGGTGAAACTACACCTGACTTGCAGTTTAGTCTCCAATCGGTTCGCTGTCTTGGCACATGTGCATTAGCGCCAGTAATGATCATTGGAGACTCCTATTTCGATAAGGTCACTCCCGCAAAAGTAAGCAAGGTTTTGAAGCAGGTGCAATCCAGGAATGAAAAGGATTAGTACAAACCAAGAGTTGGTGGCCCTTCGGAATTCCCTGCTTAAGCAGATTGATCCAAACACACCTTGTGTGAGGGTATGTATCGGAACAGGATGCAGAGCGCGAGGCAGTCTAGACGTTTTGGAATCGTTTCAAGATGCTGTCAATAGGCAAGGATTGGGGGAGAAGGTCAAGGTCAAACAGACAGGATGCCATGGTTTCTGCGAGAGAGGCCCTGTCATTGTAATAGGCCCAAAAGAAATCTTCTATCACGGAGTAAAGACGCGTGACGTGCCTGAGATTGTAACGGAAACTTGTTTACGCTCGAAAGTAATTGACAAGCTTCTCTACGAAGATCATTCAACTGGTCAAAAAATCCTGCGAGAACCTGATGTCCCCTTCTACAAGATGCAGACAAGACGGATTCTTGCCAATAACGGGAGAATTGACCCTACAAGCATATTGGACTATATCTCAGTTGGCGGGTATCGAGCCGTTGCAGAAGCCATCTCAATAAGACCCCCTGAAAAAATCATCACTGAAATCGAAAAGGCTGGACTCCGCGGGCTCGGTGGCGGTGGATTTCCCACTGGCCAGAAATGGGCATCATGCCGCAAAGCCGTTGGAGATCCTAAATATGTGATCGGAAACGGTGATGAAGGAGATCCTGGAGCTTTCAGTGACAGAAGCCTAATGGAAGCAAATCCTCACAGCATCCTAGAAGGAATGATAATAGGGGCCTACGCTATCGGTGCGAATCAAGGCTTCCTATACGTCCGTGCAGAATACCCGCTGGCTTTGAAACATCTTCAACTAGCAATAAACCAAGCTACCGAATATGGATTCTTAGGAAGGGACATCCTCGGTTCAGGATTCGACTTCAACATCAAGATAGCTAGGGGCGGGGGAGCGTTCGTCTGCGGAGAATCATCTGCCCTAGTCGCCTCAGTCGAAGGCAAGATGGGTGAACCAAGGGCAAAGTATGTTCACACTGTGGAACGAGGCCTATGGAACAAACCTACCAATCTAAACAACGTCAAGACATGGGCTACTATCCCATTAATCATCAATAACGGCGCAGATTGGTATGCGGAAATCGGAACCCAAAAGAGCAAAGGAACCGCAATCTTCTCTCTAGTCGGGAAGGTCAACAATACTGGACTGATTGAGGTTCCTATGGGAACTCCACTCAAGCAGATTATTTATGACATTGGCGGAGGAATACTTGACGGGAGAAGACTGAAAGCGGTTCAAACTGGAGGCCCTTCAGGCGGATGCATCCCTGAAGAACTGCTCAATCTCCCCGTAGATTTTGAGAAACTATCTGAAGCTGGGTCAATGATGGGATCGGGTGGGATGATAGTTATGGACGAGGACACCTGCATGGTCGATGTAGCTCGCTACTTCCTCGACTTCCTTCAGTACGAGTCATGCGGGAAGTGTGTGCCTTGTCGAGAGGGTATCAAACGAATGCTCGAGATTCTAACAGCAATCACTAAAGGTCACGGAAAGAAAGAGGACTTGGGGCTTCTTCACGAACTAGCGGAGATGGTTAAAGACTTCTCACTATGCGGTCTCGGCCGAACATCTCCAAACACAGTGCTGTCGACTTTACGATATTTTGGCAACGAGTATGAAGTTCATGTGCGAGACAAGAAATGTCCTGCAGGTGTTTGCAGGGATCTGATAGAATACCTAATCCTTGAAGACAAGTGCACAGGGTGCGGCGCTTGTTTCAAATTGTGTCCACAACAAGCTATAAAAGGCGAATCAGGAAAACTCCACTTGATAGACTCATCCAAATGCATTCGGTGCGGCATATGCCGCGACTCTTGTCCGTTCAAAGCAATAGTCACGAAATAGGAAGTGTATAAATGGCAACACTCAGAATTGACGGAGTTGAAGTTCAAGCTGAGGAAGGCACCACCATACTGGAAGTCGCAAGATTCTACGGATTCAACATACCTACTCTATGCTACCATGACGAGCTAACCCCATATGGAGCTTGTCGATTATGTATGGTGGAAGTCAAAGACAGAAAGAGAAGAAGAATCGTAGCATCCTGTCTTTACCCTGTGAAGGATGGCATAGAGGTCAAAACGAGTTCACGAAGAGTAGTGGAGGGCAGAAAACTGCTTCTGGAATTAATGCTTGCCCGATGTCCGAACTCGAAATATCTGCAAGATCTGGCTTCTCAGATGGGAGTGGAACAGGTCAGATTCAAGATGGAGAATGAAGACTGCATTCTATGTGGTCTTTGTGTCCGCATGTGCAAAGAACAGATGAGCGGAGGCGCAATAGGTTTTGTCGGCAGAGGTAAAAAGCGAGAAGTCAGCACCCCATTCCGCGAGGCCAGTGAAAAATGCCGGAATTGCGGGGCGTGTATGTACATCTGTCCGATAGTAGATCTGAATTGCAGAGGAAAAAGGACACCTGGTGAATTGTGCAACTCTTGTCTGACAATAACTCCGAAATGCTTATCAAAATATGATCAAATCATGTGTACTCTACAATCATGTGGAGCATGTGTACAAGAAGAGGAGAAATAGAATGACCTATTCAAAACCAAATGCGAGTGCAGCAACTCTGACGAAAAACCGAACAGAAAGATGCCCCGTCAGCGGACTCTGTGTAACGTGTGTAGATGGATGCCCAGGACCGTGCGAAGTGGCCAAATCAGCAATAAGAGGCGGAGAAGTAATCTATCCAGCACCATTCGGTGTAATAACCACTGGCTCTCAGAAGAATTACCCAGTAGATCTCTCCCACTTCAACATCATGGGAACAACTGTAGGAGCCACAGGCATAGAAGCAGACAGTGACAGAGCAATATTCCCGAACGTGAGTTTAGAAACTACCATTGGGCAAGGAAAAGGCATAAAACTGAAAATACCATGGTTCACGTGCGGGCTTGGATCAACCAAGATTGCGAAAGACAACTGGAAAGAACTGGCAATTGGCGCGGCGATTTCTGGTAGCATGCAAGTGATCGGGGAAAACGTCGTTGGAATGGACATCAAGTCCGAATTTCGCGACGGCAAAGTAACTCATTCTCCGGAACTAGAGTGGCGAGTGAAAACCTTCCAAAACTTCAGAGAAGAAGGATATGGCGCAATCGTAGTGCAATCAAACATAGAAGACACTAGACTTGGGGTTCTGGAATATGCGATTTCCGATCTAGATGTAGACGCTGTGGAGCTGAAATGGGGACAGGGCGCCAAAGACATCGGCGGAGAAGTCAAAATAAAAGATTTGGCCAAAGCGCAGCTCCTCAAGAAAAGAGGATACATAGTTCTTCCCGATCCAGAAGACCCAGCTATCATTGACGCCTTCAAAAGAAGACACTTTACAGAGTTCGAAAGACACTCTCGTGTAGGCATGGTCACAAAAGAAAGCTTCATCGAGCGAGTAAAAGAATTGAGAAGCTGGGGAGCCAAACACGTTTTCCTAAAGACTGGTGCTTATCGCCCAGCTGACGTAGCGAGAGCCGTGAAGTTTTCATCGGAGGCGGGAATCGATCTACTCACGATAGATGGGGCAGGTGGCGGAACTGGAATGAGCCCATGGCGTATGATGAATGAATGGGGATTGCCAAGTGTTGAAATCTGGTCACTGGCCTATCAATACGCAGACAGACTTGCCAAGAGAGGCGAATACATCCCCAGCATGGCTTTTGCTGGCGGGATCACACTTGAAGATCACGTGTTCAAAGCACTGGCATTGGGAGCTCCCTACGTGAAAGCAGTAGGTATGGCGAGAGCACCACTCACGGCAGTCATGGTCGGAAAAACAGTTGGAAACAGAGTCATCGAAGGTAACCTTCCTGTATATTACGGAAGATATGGAGGCACTATCGACGCAGTCTTCACCGAAGCTAGCAGTCTCAAAAGCAGATTCAAAGAGAGATTTACAGAAATACCTACTGGAGCAATAGGTCTTTACACATACAATCAGCGACTGGTGCAAGGGATGAAACAGTTAATGTGTGGTGCCCGAAAATTCTCAGTAGATCGAATATCCCGAAACGATCTGGTAGCCTTGACTGCACAAGCTGCGAGAGTATCCGGAATCAACTACGTCATGGATGCTGACAAGGAAGAAGTCGAAAAAATACTCGGATAGAGTGACAACTTCAGACACTCTTTAAAGTCTTAAGTAACCAGTCATATCAGAGATAGTGTTAGTCTTGGAAGTCGTGAGATGACTGGGGAAATCGGACCATTAGACGTTGCTCTGGAGCAATTGAGAATCGCAGCGGAGAAGTTGGAACTAGATACTAGCATTCATGAATTCCTCAAAAGCCCGAAACGAACTCTAATCGTGTCAATCCCAATAAAAATGGATAAAGGAACCATTCACGTTTTCTGGGGCTGCCGGGTTCAACACATAGATGCTAGAGGACCTTTCAAGGGCGGAATCCGCTACCATCCCTGCGTCGACTTGGCTGAAGTCACAGCTCTTGCCATGTGGATGACTTGGAAATGCGCAGTGGTTGACATTCCATATGGTGGCGCCAAAGGCGGCGTATGCTGCAATCCGAAGCAGATGTCCAAGGCTGAATTGGAAAGACTGACCAGACGATACACGAACATGCTTCTGGATTTCATTGGGCCACATAAGGATGTGCCTGCTCCAGATGTTTACACCGACGCTCAGACGATGGCGTGGATAATGGACACTTACAGTCGGTTCAGAGGATACAGTGTACCCGAATGCGTGACAGGAAAGCCAGTCATTGTCGGTGGCTCTGAAGGCAGAGATGAAGCCACTTCTCGAGGGATCATAATCTGTGCTCGAGAGGCTGCCAAGGCTCTTGGGATAAAAATGAAAGGGGCAACTGTTGCAGTGACAGGATATGGCAACGTTGGATGGAACGCGGCGAAAATAGCTTACGACATGGGATCGAGAATCGTCGCCGTAAGTGATTCTACTGGTGGTATCTTCAATGCGACAGGGTTAAACCCGTACAAAGTGTTCGAACATAAGAGAAAAACTGGATCGGTCGTGGGCTTTGAGAACGCTAAGAAGACGCTGTCAAATCC
>JABAOC010007023.1_pt1 | contig 13567 bp, 13 predicted proteins | sample 7062161 | NCBI WGS metagenome assembly JABAOC01 (sample SAMN14538625, study PRJNA623070) | marine sediment metagenome | biome: marine biome [ENVO:00000428]; feature: marine pelagic biome [ENVO:01000023]; material: deep marine sediment [ENVO:00002113] | place: India: Gulf of Khambhat ... | reverse complement strand
AGATAAACCATCTTTGTCTTGGGAGTCAGAGCTTTTTTTAAGGATTGGAGATCAAAATAGAAATTATTGTCGAGAGGAATCTCATTGACCTTTGCCGCTATCTTCTTTGATTCCCTGGGCAAGGTTTTAAATGTTTGCAGGGCTGTTACGAGTTCGCCGCCATCGCGGAGGAATGTCCAGGGAGCAATTCTTAAAAATTCTGTAGAGCCACAGCCGGCAAGGACCATATCTGTGGAGACTCCGTGGTAGGAGGCCAATTCTTTTATAAGCTGGGTGGCGCGGGTATATCGGTGACCCTCAGCGAGGCCTTTTTCCATAGCTTTTATGGCGATTGGTGAAGGGCCATAAGGATTTTCGTTTGCATTCAATCGAACGGCTCCCTCAGGATAACCCCAGTCAATCTTTTTCTCAGAGATAGGGGCGGCTTTTGAACGATAAGCCCAGGGATAACTGCTGAGGGGAAGGACCGCGGCACCGGCCGCAAGGCTTCCCATAAAAGCTCTTCTGGATATTTTCAAGTTTGCCATGAGTCTTTCTCCTTTCTAAACAAGTATTATTTGGAGAAGGGGATTTAATCCAATAAAAAATTTTTATGCTTTACAGGAATTTGGTTTTTTTGTGCAGTGGAGAGCGGAAATAGATTTTTTATTTTTTGCTTGGATATTAGCCCCTGACACGTTTAAGACATATACATCAGGAATGAATGAATGTCAAACTTTCAGGGAAAAGGAAATGCTTATGATTTTCTTCTGAAGTTTGAATCTTTATTCGTAATATGTAATAATGGACAAGAATGAGTTTTAGATTCTTCTGATCAAGCATAAAAAACCCGTTTCCGTTGAGCTTTATTCTTGGCGTTTTTTTATTTGCTAAGGAACTCAATTGTGGATAAAAAAGAAATTTATCAGGAAAAGATTAAAGCCCAATTAAAAAAGGCCAGTGCCAAGATTTATCAATTAAAGGCCAAGGCCGAAAGAGTAAATTTAGAGGGCGAAATTGATTATTACAAGCAGATTGAAAGAGTAAAAGCTATGCGGGATTTGCTTAGATTGGAACTTCAGGAACTGGAAGAAATCGATGAGGATCCAGGAGGGAATCTCGAAAAAAGAATACAGAATTCTATAAATGATTTGAAAGAAACTTTAGATCTTGATATCTAAAGATTCAAGAAAGAGAAAATTAACCTCTGTTTTGAGGGCAAGGCTAAGCGAAAAAGATGAAACTGGTTATTACAGGCGGCAGCGGAAAGCTGGGTAGCTATCTGGCACCCATGCTTGCCCAAGAGCACGAAATCTTGCTCTATGATAAACAGCGCCCACAGCAGAGCCAGTTCCCCTGGATGAAGGGCGAAGTAACAGATAGGCCTAAACTGAGCGAGGCCTTTCGGAATGCGGATTGGGTGATACATCTGGCAGCTCTGCGGTCCCGCTATAACCATCTTCCCCTGAAATTGATGGAAACAAACGTTTTAGGAACTTTCTGGGTGCTCGAGGCAGCACGGAGCGAAGGAGTGAAAAAGTTGTTATTCTCCAGCAGCGACGCGGTTCTTGGAATAGCCCAGAGCGTGAATGAGTTTGGTCCCGAATACGTGCCGATAGAGGAGAAACATCCCTTAAAGCCACAAGATCCTTACGGAATCAGCAAAATGCTTGGAGAGGAGATGTGCCGTTGCTTTTCGGAAGGATATGATATAGACATCATCGCCCTGCGGTTTTCGAACATTTTCTGTCCTGGGGACGAGCAAGTATATTTGACTGACTCGAAAGATCCATCAGCGAGGCGTAAGTCCTTGTGGGCCTGGATTCACGTGGAAGACGCAGTTTACGCTATTCAATGCGCACTTATGTCCGACCTGAAAGGGTATGATGTATTCCATATCGCGGCCGAAGATGTTTGTCTTTCGAATCCAGATATCCAGAATCTGGTGGCTGCTTATTTTCCTCAAACGCCAGTCAGAAGACCTCTTTCCAGCAAAGAAAGTCTTATTGATTGTAGTAAGGCTAAGGATATGCTAGGATTCCGACTGCGCAGGAGATTCGCCGATGTCGAAGGCATTGAATGTTCAGAACCTCCTAATAAAACTAATCGGGCGGTTAAGGGAGTGAAATTATAAAGGTAACGAGCTGATCATGAAGGTTGCCATAGTTTACAATCCGACGAAAATGCGTGCGACCGAAGATAAAATCCACGGATCGCGCCGTAAACTCCTATATCCAACTCTTAGCCGTGTGCGGAAGGCATTCGAGCGTGCTCACAACAAGGTTGTGGCTATTGATGGACGCGGCAACCTGTTTGCCAAGATCAGGCGAGCAAAGCCAGACATAGTGTTCAACTGGTACTCAATAGCTGGCAGAGTCCAGTCATACGTACCGGCGCTCTTGGAAAAGATGGGAATGCCTTACACTGGTTGCAGTGCTTTGTGCCATTCTCTAGCAATGCATAAGGGGCTGGCGGGTAAAGTGCTTCGATATGATAAGTTGCCAGTGCCGCAGTTCGCCCTGGTCAATCGAAAACAACGGGAGCCGTCTCGACGGGTAGAATTTCCAGTCCTAGTAAAGCCCTGCTCTTTAGGCGCAAGCGAAGGAGTATCAGAAGAGTCTTTTGTCTCCTCGGCCGAAGAACTACCTGCAGCCATAGATGCTGTTCTTAAAGTAGACAAGGAAGCAGTCATAACAAAGTACATCCCAGGCCGCGAGATAACCGTCGGCATAATAGGTAACAAGAAATTGCAAATATTGCCGATCCTGGAGAAAAATTTCGAGACAGAGCGAGCGCCTCGAATCTTTACGGAAAAGATGAAGAAGAAATCCACCCATTGGTACTATAACGTAACAGTACCTGAGATGAAAGCGGGTGAGGAGACAGCTGTGAAGAAGGCAGCGACAAGGGCTTATCGTTCGGTTGGCTGTACTGACTATGCACGAGTGGACATCCGCCTGGATAAACAAGGGATTCCCTGGATTCTGGAGATAAATACACTCCCGGGGATTTATCCCAAATTCAGCCCAATGGCCAAGATGGCCAGTGAAATGGGCAAGCCGGCCGAGTACCTGGCTCTGCGTATCCTGGAAGAAGCCGCAGAGAGGCAAGGTCTATAAGAAGCGGCCCCTGCGAGGGATTCTCCTAATTTAAGAGGATAATCTTAAGATTTCTAAGACATCTTCCTTTTTTAGTTTCTTAAAGTTGCCAATTTCGCCAAAATAAACCGCCTTTGCTGCCATCTCGTCAAATTTTTCATTATCTATGTTTACTTGAGAAAGTGTTTTTGGCATCTCTAAAGAGCTGAAAAAGTCCTCTGTTTTTTGTATCCCTAAGTTTGCTATATCTATTTTTTCTCCTGCATTAGGAATGTTCCATATGTTGTGAGCAAATTCTACAAATTTCTCAATATTTTCATGCATTACATATTTCATCCAGTTGGGAAACAATATTGCCATACCAATGCCATGTGTTAGGTCATATATTGCACTGATTTCATGTTCAATTTTGTGTGTTGCAAAGTCTCCCTTTTTGCCGAATGATAAGAGGCCGTTTAGGGCGAGACTTCCCGCCCACATTATGTTTGCCCTTGCTTCATAATCATTTGGATTTTTTAAAACAATCGGTCCGTACATTATGCATGTCTTTAAAATACCTTCAGCTAACCGATCCTGCAGATATGCTCCTTTTGTAGTATCAAAGTATTGTTCAAAAACATGGCTCATTATATCAACAATCCCTGCCGCTGTATGTGCTCGGGGCACGGTCATCGTATATGTTGGATCAAGTATTGAAAATTTTGGTCTTAGAAGGTTTGATGTTACTGCAAGTTTCTGCCGAGTTTCTTCGTTATTGATAACTGCACTCGCGTTTATTTCAGAAGCTGTGGCAGCCAAAGTCAAGATAGTTCCCGTCGGAAGGGCCTTTTCAACTGTTGCTTTTTTCATGAATAGTTCCCAGACATCATCTGGATAATAAAATCCAGCCGCAATGGCTTTAGAGCAGTCTATAACACTCCCTCCTCCTACAGCTAAGATAAAATCAACATTGTTTTCTCTGCATATCGCTATACCTTTTCTTACACTTGAGAGTCTTGGATTTGGCTTTATTCCAGATAATTCGAAATATTTCTTATTTTTTAAGGAGTTAATAACTTTTTCATAGATGCCATTTTTTTTGATACTCCCGCCGCCCCAAGCAAATAATATCCTGTTGTAGTTTTTAATTCTGCTTTCTAAATTATTTATCTGGTCTTTGCCAAAAAGAATTTCAGTCGGAATTAGATAGTCAAAATTTAACATTTTAAGACCTCAGATTAAATTTATCTTTATTGTTGATATTTTATTATCACCGAAAAAATTAATATAAAGAAATAAATTATTCAATGCGATTCTAATTTTATCATAGCCACTATTTTTTGTTAGCGTTCATTAAAGCCTGAAAATTTTTTTAGAATATATTATTGTGGGTAATAAGTAGGAATAGATCAGCTTCATGTTAAGAATTTATACAGAGGCCCCTTTGGTTTATAATCTTCAGGTAGTCGGGGAGCTGCTTGACGAGACGCTTTTAGCGAACTCCAGATAAAAAGGCGGTTTGACTCTTGATTTATTTGATGATAGATAATAAACGAGTCCTTCATTGAAGCAGTCGTAATATTTTATGAAGCCTCTTATCGGAGATTAGTGAAATGAAGAATTTGGATGATTATCTTCCTGTTGTTGGAGAAAAAGTCATAGGCAATATCTATCAACAAGCTCACCGCTTGATCAATAAACATATTGTCCATATAAATTCCACTGCCCAAGGAGGGGGTGTTGCAGAGATACTAAACAATCTTGTCCTTTTGATGAATGACGCTGGAATAGATACAGGCTGGAGAGTTCTGCTAGGCCCCCCCGATTTTTTTGCTGTGACAAAGAAATTTCATAATGCCCTTCAGGGCGGTCAAATTAATTTATCAACTAACAAAAAAAATCTCTATTTGAATATAAATGAGCGGTTTTCCAAATTTACTCATCTGGATCATAATTGTGTTATAGTTCACGATCCTCAACCCCTTCCTCTGATTAAATTTCACAGAAAAAGACAGCCCTGGATTTGGCGATGTCATATTGATCTTACTGAACCCAATAAGGAACTATGGAGTTATGTCAAGCCCTTTATTCTTCGTTATGATATGATGATAATTTCGAGTAAGCATTTCAAGAAGAATGATCTTTTCCTTGAGCAACGCGTTATTCATCCATCAATTGATCCTCTTGCTCCTAAAAATATGGATATATCGGATGATACTGTTTCAAAGATTTTTAAGAAGTTTAGCATCCCCACGGATAAACCTCTACTAGCTCAAGTTTCTCGTTTTGATCCTTGGAAAGATCCTGAGGGAGTACTAAGAGTGTATGAGATTGTCAAAGAGAAAGTGGACTGCCGTCTTGTCTATTGTTATAACATGGCTGCTGACGACCCCGAGGGATTTGTGATATACGGCAGAATAGAGAAGAAAGCCAGGAAGTATTTGGAAAATGGTGATATTTTGTTCGTACGTGGAGATAATCAGATTTTAGTAAATGCTCTGCAGAGAAAATCTTCTGTCGTCCTTCAAAAATCCACAAGGGAAGGTTTTGGCCTATCGGTTGCCGAGGCTCAATGGAAGGGAACTCCTGTTGTTGCCTCGAAAATAGGCGGAATTCCAGAACAAGTTGTTAATAATAAAACAGGATTCCTAGTAGATCCCTACGATTATGCTGGATGTGCTGATAAAGTGATTACTCTCCTCAAGGATAAGAAACTTGCCAATAGAATGGGAAGAGAAGGAAAAGAGTTCATCAGAAATAACTTCCTTGTGACAAGACACATAAGTGACTATTTGGCACTTTTAATAGACGTTTTTGATAATTATTAATATTATTGATCCTTTCTTCTTTCCCCATTGATTTCTTCTCAAGGGAAATATTTCAGGGATAATTTTACGTCTTTTTGAGTCAGTTTGATATTGTCTCTATTAAAGGGTAAAATATAAAATAACAGCCCCAAGAATTTCGTTATGAAGGGAAATAAGAAATCCGAAAGTAAAATCATTATTGTTTCTAATAGACTGCCTGTAGCGATAAGCAAAAGGAAAGACGAGCTGAAAATTCAACAGAGCCCAGGAGGGTTGGCGACTTGTCTCCGGGCCATCCAAGAAGAGGAAAAGGCTATTTTCGTCGGTTGGCCTGGCTATTGGCCTGCAAATTATAAAGAAAAAAAATCAGTTGAGAATGACCTAATAAATAACTACAAGAGCTATCCTGTCTTTATTTCTCCGGCAGAAATTGGAAAATATTATTATGGTTTTGCAAACAGAACTCTCTGGCCTCTTTTTCATTATTTTTCGACTTATTGTGCTTATGAAAAGTCAGAGTGGATTGCCTATAAAAAAGTGAATCAAAAATTTTTTCAGAAGGTTTTAGATTTAGCCGGTCCGAAGGATACTTTCTGGATTCATGATTATCATCTCATGCTTCTTCCTGCTCTTATCAGAAAGAGTCTCCCTCAAAGTTCAATTGGTTTTTTTCTGCATATCCCTTTTCCTTCTTCTGAGATATTTCGCACGCTGCCCTGGCGAGAAGAGATTCTCGAAGGTTTGCTTGGAGCTGACCTCTTAGGTTTTCATACCTACGAGTATGCTAGGCACTTTTTAAACAGCGCCTTGCTTTTGTTAGGATATGAACACGAGTTTGGATCGATCCTTATCGACAACAGGATTGTGAAAGTAGAAAATTTTCCTATGGGGATCGATTCCCTGGGTATGGAAGGCCTTCTGGGAGAGTCTCCAATACAGAAAGATATCAAAAAGCTTGAAGAAAAAATATGGACAAAGAAGAGAAAGATCATTCTTTCTGTTGATCGCTTGGATTATACTAAAGGAATCCCTCAACGATTAAAAGGCGTTGAGTTGTTTTTAGAAAAAAATCCCGAGTGGCACAACCGGTTTACTTATATCATGTTATGCGTGCCCTCGAGGACTAAAGTTAGGCATTACTCTCTGCTCAAAGAAGAAGTTGATTCCCTTGTCGGAAGGATTAACGGCCGGTTTGGCAGGCCGGGTTGGATTCCTATTCATTATATGTATCGTTCTCTTCCTTTCCATAAACTTTTGCCCCTTTATACTCTAGCCGATGTTGCTTTAGTTACTCCCTTACGCGATGGAATGAATTTGGTTGCTAAAGAATACGTCACTTCTAAAAAAGATAATAAGGGTGTTCTTGTGCTCAGCGAAACAGCTGGGGCTGCTTCTGAACTGGGGGAGGCCTTACTTGTCAATGTTAATAATAAAGAAGACATTGCCTCAGCCTTGACTCAGGCTCTTGACATGAGTGAAGAAGAACAGGCGAGACGGATGGAATTAATGAGAAAGCGGCTTTTTGAATATGATGTGGTGCACTGGGCCAGAAGTTTTATCGAGAGAATTAAAGATACAAAAAAAATTCAGTCCCATCGTGAACATCGAAAGCTTGATGCAAAGTGGGAGAAAAAACTTATATCTGATTTCAAAAGAAGTAAGAATAGACTTTTGTTCCTGGATTATGATGGGACATTGGTTTCATTTGGCGCAAAACCTGAGCAGGCAAGACCAGATATAGGATTAGTTAGGCTTCTTTTTTCCCTGGGCAGGGATCCTCGCAATACCTTGGTTATCGTTAGCGGGCGAGATCGGACAACAATAGAGCGCTGGCTGGGAAGGGTCCCTTGTGGTCTGGTTGCTGAACATGGTGCTTGGATTAAAAGAGACGCGCATCATGACTGGGAAAAGCAAAAAAATCTATCCGGGGATTGGAAAGAACAATTACAGCCTATTCTCAAGACTTATGAATTTCGCGTTCCAGGTTCTCTGGTGGAAGAAAAAGAATATGGGATTGCCTGGCATTATCGAAAGGCTAATCCAGAATTAGGTCAACTCAGATCGAGTGAATTATTTGATTACCTAAACGAATTTCTGGCCAATACAGATCTTCAGGTGATGCACGGCAATAAAGTTATTGAGGTCAGGGTTTCTGGAATAAACAAAGGTAATGGTGTAGCCCCCTGGCTTTCTGAGAAAAAGTGGGATTTTATTCTTGCTATGGGAGATGACTGGACTGATGAAGATTTATTTAAAATATTACCGGCAAAGGCTTATTCAGTCAAAGTAAGCTACGGACAGTCTCAAGCCAGGTTTTATTTGGAGTCACCCCAGTCAACAAGAAATCTGCTCCGTAGATTAACAAGAATTCGGAAGTGAGACGTTATTTTGATTTTATCTGATACCTGATTTATTAAAGTCGGCTAAAGCAAATAAAATCATTTTCTTGTTTTTTCTGCTTAAGTCTTTATTATAAAAACGAGAATGTCATCGATTGAAATGCCTAGGTTGATAATCTTTGATCTATTTGATATTATAAACATGAAAATGTTCAGAAAGTTTTTAAAAGAATCCCGCCTTTTTTAAAATAGATAACACTCCCAGTCTGGTTTCTCAATTAGGAATCGTGCATCATTTCATATCAATTATTCCGATTTGATTCCTAAGTCAGGGAGTTTAAATCATAAGAATTTGAAAAAGGATGCCGATATATGAAGGGAACGTAAGGTATGAGGTTTTTGCTTATGATTAAAGGAAATATTGATATAAAGATTGAAAGGAGGAGATAGTTTTGGCCTTCGTGGTAGTTGAAGAAAATGAATCTCTGGAAAAAGCTCTAAGAAGATTCAGGAGAAAAGTCCAGCGAGAAGCGATTATGAAAGATTACAAGAAAAGCTCTGTTTATTTAAAACCCGGTGATAAAAGGAGGATGAAAGAAGCACGGGCACGCAAGCGTATCAGAAGATATCTCAAACGGCAGCGAAAATTAGAAGATAGAAGTTTATAATTATTTATATTAGTTAATAATGCATTTAAAAAAAGGAGCAGGTACAAAGCGCATGAAATCATTGGGGAAAAGATTAGAATCTCATAGGAAAAGCTACTTGACCAAGAACAACTGAAGGCAATTCAAGGGGCTCTAAGAAGGAGAGACGCAGGGGAAGGCTGTATTTCCAGGATTGGAGAGTATGGCAAAAAGCAAGAATTGGGCACAAAAATATTTGCGATAAAGGATCATTCGGGACTTCTTTTTAAATAGTAATTATCCCTTTTTTTCTTTAGGATTATGGAGTTTCTTGATACCTCGGTAATCCAGGAGTTTTGTAAAACAGATAACGAAAAAATCGAAAACTTATGCAACATAGAGAAAAATCACAAAAGATCATACTCAGGCAAAAGATTACTGTTTTACAGGAAAAATTTCTAAATAACTTCTAGGAGTTTGAGCAGTCAAATTAGAGATGCCTATAGACGCAGAATTTGCATCTCCATTTAGAATATGAGATAATAACGCAGAAAAAATGAGCATGAAAGTACACATGGATATGAAGTTTACTTAAGTCCGGCTTAAATCCCCTTATCTTGTTGTTTTTTAGATGGGTGCTTTTTTGTTTTTCATTAAGGAGGTCTATTATGACACAAACAGTAAAAAAAGGAGATATAGTCAAGGTTCATTACACGGGGCGCTTTGATAATGGTGACGTATTTGATTCCTCCCAAGGTCGAGAACCGCTTCAGTTTAAGGCTGGAGGCCAAGAGATTATAAAAGGATTAGATGAAGCTGTGATGGGTATGAAGCCTGGGGAGAAGAAAAACGTTACTGTTAATCCTGAAGAAGGTTATGGTAATTATAATAAGAATCTTCTGATGGAAATGCCGAAAGAAAAAATTCCTGACGATATTTCTCCTGAAAAAGGTATGCAGCTTCAGCTTGTCAATAAAAAGGGGAAGGCAATCCCAGTCGTTGTGGCTGAGATCCTTGACAAATCAATTAGATTGGATGCCAATCATCCGCTTGCGGGAAAGGTGCTTTATTTTGACTTAGAGCTTGTAGAGATAGCCTGAATATAGAAATAGGATGTTGCCTCCAAAAAGGGGCATCTTTGCAAATATTTAAATGCAAAAGTTTACTTTTAATTCTTTAGCTTTTGCTGATCAATAACAAGAGCGTTATACAAAAAATAATAAAAATGCTTATTTTCAAGAAAATTCTTTGGCCAACCGATTTTAGTGAACAATCCTATGAGGCGTTTAACACAGCAAAAGAATTAGCCCTGCATTTCTCTTCTGAGCTATATCTAGTTCATGTTGTCACGCCAATGCCCCCTCTTGTAGAAATTCCGAGAGATCGTCCTGGTTTCAATGTTGCCTCATACAGGAAAGAGCTCCGTTCTTCCGCAGAAAAATCACTTCAGGAGGTGATTAGTAAAAAGATTGGAAAAAGACTGAAAGTTCATGCTGTTGTTGGCAATGGAGATGCAGCTGTCGAAATCACTCGCATTGCCAAAAGAGAGAATGTTGATCTTATTGTTATTGCATCTCACGGTACCACTGGCTGGCGGCGTTTCTATTTGGGATCGGTTGCTGAGAAGGTAATGCGGATTGCCTCCACCCCCATACTAACTATTCGAGCTCCTCATAAAGAGGAGTAATTTGTTTAGAGATTTGTTCATGAATTATGACAGAGGTTCGGCATATTTTAAGTAATGTGTTTGACCCCGCAGTCGGTTGTACCTTAGGCTGCGATTTTTTGCGTTTAATCTCTACAGAGCGAGGAAGACGTTTTCAACTGAGATTGAAACATGAGGAGGATTTAAAAGGATGAAACAGAACTTTACACCAGCCAAGGTGGCAGAAGGTAAAGTAGACTATAGCCTTGAAGAGTTTTTAAAGGACTTATGGGAAGACGTGAAATCCAATATGCCCCAAGAGGTCTTTGACCGTCTGCCCGAAGGGCACGAGAAAGACAGAAAATATAGTGAAGCGATAAGAGAGGTCTTTAATTTTGTATGTGAAATCTGTTACTTGGCTGTAGTTGAGAAATCCTACCTGAAATTAGTGCTTGAACAGTCTAACAAAGTGGAAAAAAGGCTTATAAAGAAGACGATTAAAGAGAACAAAAGCAATATTGATATGCTGCATGCCATCTTAAGGAAGCATATAGCAAACGGACTCGAGCAGGGATTGACGAAGAAACAAGCTGTAAAAGCAACAATTGAATATAGCAAAGGGTTAGTTTCTAAATGGAAAAGATAGAAAAATATGTGTAAGAAACGAACCAAGAAAGTTTTAGGATAAAGCATAATGAAAGATAAACTTTATCATGGATAAAGAAAGGGATAAAATTCGTCAGCTCATCTCCAGAGGAAAGAAGCAGGGATATATTCTTTTTGAAGAAATAGACAAAATATTCAACGATAATGTGGGAGATGGAAAAGACTTTGATGAATTCATCAACTCTATCGATGGCTATGGGATTAAGATTCTTTATAAACGAAATATGTTAAGTCCAAGAACAAAAAAGAGCAAAATTCTAAAACTCGGGAGTTTAGGGCGAACAACAGATCCCGTTAAGCTCTATCTAAGAGAAATGGGCAAGATCTCGCTCCTCACTCGCGAAGGAGAAGTAGCCATAGCAAAGCAGATGGAAAAAAGTGAGACGGATATTATCAGAGCTCTTTCTAACACCCGGCTTGCCCTCAATGAAGTTTTCTCGCTGGAAGAGAAGATAAAGGGGGGACTTGAAGCCATCCATGGAATGTTCGATTTCAATGAGGACCAGATTACAGAAAAAAAGCTTGAAGAAAAAAAGAAAGAAATTCTGGCCAAAATCAGGAAGATCAGAGATCTAAATTCTAAATTAGAGAGTGGCTCTTCATCAAAGAAGTGTTCTTTTGCCCGCGGGCGTTTTATCATTAAAATGAGCCGCCTTATCAGGGAAGTCAATATTGGAAAGGCTCAAAGGGAAAAAATCATCGACAATTTGCGGGAAAGAGTAAAAGTCATCAATGAATTGGAAGAGGTCAAGAAAGAGCTAAACTTAAGGCTAAAACAGGCCCGAGGCAAAAAGAAAAAGACTGAGCTGAAAAGCAAGGTGCAAAAAATCAATAGGCTCTTGAGGAAACAGCAGAAAGAAATCGGCCTTAATTCTCAAGGTTTAAGAAAAGTTCTTAGAGTTATCGCTACGGCAAAAAAAATCAGCGAACAAGCTAAAAAAAATCTTATATCAGCCAACTTAAGACTTGTAATTTCCGTAGCTAAGAAATACAGCCATCGCGGAGTCCCCTTTTCTGATTTGATCCAGGAAGGAAACATAGGTCTGATGAGGGCAGTGGATAAATTTGAATATCGACAAGGTTACAAATTTTCAACTTATGCCACCTGGTGGATTAGACAAGCTATAATGCGATCCATAGCTGACCAAGCACGGATAATAAGAATACCTGTGCATATGGTAGAAACTATAAACAAACTGACAAGGATATCGAGATCCCTTGTCCAGGAGAAGGGTAGAGAACCAACCTGCAAAGAGATATCGGCTAAAATGGGAATACCTGTCAGCAAAGTAAGAAAAATCATAAAATTCGCCCAGGAACCCGTTTCTCTTGAAACTCCCATCGGACAAGAGGAAAGCAGTCGACTTGCGGACTTTGTTAAAGATAAGACTTCCCCTTCACCTCCTGACGTATTCATTAGGTCTAATCTAAAAGAACAAATAGAGAATGTGCTAAAAACTATCCCGGAGAGAGAGGCAAGAATTTTAAAAATAAGATTCGGATTAGGTGATGGCAACGAACATACCCTGGAGGAAATCGGGGATCAATTCAAAGTTACTCGTGAGAGAATCAGGCAGATCGAAGCAAAAGCCTTGAGGAAATTAAAGCATCCTAACCGTAGTGAAAAACTCGAGTCATTTGCGGATTACTAGCGAAAATAAAGGGTATTTCTAAGATTTCAAATACCAAGCACTATCTTCTGAATTTTTACATTTAACTTCTTCCTTCATTTGACTTAACTGCTTACCGTTGTTATAAGTTCTGAAAAGTAGGTGAGATGAAATAAGTTAAAAATGAAAAAATTGATTAATTGCCAAGAAAATATATCTTTATCTCTTAGGTAAATTATCTGTGGAAGGAAACAAGCACAAATATCCGAATATCATTCTGATTGTCGTTGATGCTCTTCGGGCGAGAAATTTAGGTTGCTACGGAGGAGATGGGGATTCAAGTCCAAACATCGACAACATTGCGAATAACGGTGTACTTTTTGAAAATGTATACTGTAGCTGGAATACAACAGATCAAAGTTTAACTTCCATTCTTTCTGGAAGATATCCAAGAACTCATGGGATTATCCACCATGGTGACAAGGTAAAACCTGAAGACCTAAACGCATTTGAGACCTTGGAGGCAAGATTGCTACCTCAGGTTTTGCAGGAGAACGGATATGAGANNATATTTTTACTCTTCCCTATGTCCATTTAAAATATATAGCTGCCCATATTGGATTACTGAGAATTTACTCAAAAAAGAGAAGTTTTACAGCTCCCTCTTTATGGAAAGGTTTCAAAGACGTATTTCGAACATTTTTATTTACTTTTGAGCTGGCAAGAATCCAGAATGCCCGTTTCGTTACCGAGCTTGCCGAGGAGTTGATCAAAAGGTCAAGAAAGGAAAACTTTTTTCTCTTTCTCCATTATTGGGA
>JABAOC010020482.1_pt2 | contig 13577 bp, 20 predicted proteins | sample 7062161 | NCBI WGS metagenome assembly JABAOC01 (sample SAMN14538625, study PRJNA623070) | marine sediment metagenome | biome: marine biome [ENVO:00000428]; feature: marine pelagic biome [ENVO:01000023]; material: deep marine sediment [ENVO:00002113] | place: India: Gulf of Khambhat ... | reverse complement strand
TTCCTTTGGTGCAACAATACCCAATAGATTTAAACTATTTTTTAGAGTAATTCTTGTTGCATCAACAAGGGCAAGTCTAGCAACTCTAAGTTTTTTTTCCTTTTCATGTAGAACAGGGCAATCTCTGTAAAATTGATTAAATTGGGATGCAAGTTCAAATAAAAATGACGTTATAATGTGAGGTTTATTTCCTTTACATGCATCCTCGATAACATTGGGAAGCTCAGCTAATTTTTTTAATAAATTTTCCTCAGAATTATGTTTTAAAAAAGATGTATCAAAATCTTTAATATCATCTTTCTTTTTCGAAAGGATGCTGCAGGCCCTTGCATGAGAATATTGTATAAAAGGTGCTGCNNAAAAATTATTTCTTTTTCTGGTTGAACTTTTATTATATTTTAACGTAATGACCCAATTCCAACAATTTCAGCAATTTTTTTCATCTTTTTTTCTGTTAGCTCATTTCCACGTCTTTTTTTAACCTCTTCATAGGCTCTATTTATGCATTCATTGATAAGGTCATCAACAAAAACGACTCGTCCCCGTCTTGTTGACATTTTACCTTCTGGAAGTGAAACAAATGAATAAAAAATAGGTTTAGGAATTGTTTTTGCTTCAACTATATTCAATGCGATTTCAACTTGTTTAGATTCAAGTTTGTGGTCTTCACCAAGTACATTTATTAAAACATCTGCATTTTTTAGTTTCCATAGGTGATATGCAATATCTCTTGTTGCATAAAGAGTTGTTCCATCCTTTCTTAAAAATATGAATTTCGTGTTTCTACCTTTAATACCAAACTCTTTAAGATCTAAAAAATATGCACCTTTTTCTTTTCCGCAAAATTTTGATTTTTTAAGTTTTTCAACAACAGTATTAACACTTTTATCCCTTACAAAGTTTGATTCTGGAACGTATTTATCAATTTTAATATTAATTTTGTTTAAACTCTGTTTTATACCTTCGAGAACAGGTTTATATGCCTCATGAATTAATTTTATTGTTCTTGGATTACCCTCTTCAAGTTTTTTAACTAACTTACCTATTTGATCAGATACCTGATTATCTTCCTCCAAAAGTTTACTAGCTACTTGATAAAATCCAACGGTTTTATGATCAGGTTTATCATATTCTGATTTTGGGATATACTTTGGATCTAAATTATTTACACCCCATGCAAGAATTGCCACCTGTTTGCCTGTATCATCAAGATAAAACTGAGATTCTACGTTGTATCCTGCTGCTTTATAGATTCTGACAATTGTATCTCCAATTATTGGATTTCTTGCTCTTCCTACATGTAATGGTCCATTAGGATTTGCAGAGGTATGTTCAATAAGAACCTTTTCTTTTTTATTTGGAAGATATCCATATTTTCCTTTTTGTTCAAAAATAGACTTAAGAATTTCTTTATTTAACATATTTTTATTTAAAAAAAAGTTAACATAACCTGCTTTTGATTCAATTTTTTCAATCCATTCACTTTTACTAATTTTTTCAGATATTTCTTTTGAAATATCATTTGGTGATTTTTTAGCAATAGGGGCAAGTGAAAAACAAGGAAAAGCAAAATCACCTAGTTCTGCAGATGGTTTTTCTAGATAAATCTCACAACTATATGCTAATTTTTTAAGAGCCTTAGCTAATAATTTTTTTATTTCATCTTTAGCTTCATATATCGGATAAGCCATACAACCTCGAAATTATAATAATATTTTAAGTGTTTTGCATAAAAAAGAGAAAAAAAAGTGGATTTTACACTAGTAGACTTATTAGTGCCAAAATCATTAGAATTACTGGTGCAGCAATTGATATCTTATTTTCAAATGGTTTAATCTGAAATTCAGGCAATGCCACTTTATGTTCCTTTATATATACAATTGGAACTATGACAAGAATCATTGCTATTGTTGTTGAAAGAAGATGCCAAAACATAAATGGAAGCGCATTTGTATAACATAGAACAAAGCCTTCCCAGGTATGGGAATACCATCCGCCAAGAAAGGTTCCAAAGTTAGTCCATATATCATAAATTAAAATTCCAGCTATACCTACTCCTAAAATTCTAGGTATATGTCTAACTGTCAGACTTTTTTTCCTTTTTAAAAAGTATCCAAAAAGACCTAAAATTGCAAAGCCTGACCATGTAAATAGTAAAATCCAGTTATTTCCAATTACAAGATCTGTAATTATCATTACTGATATAGGAATTATAAATGTATANNTCCACCAAGCAGTATCCCACTTAAAAGGGAAATTATTGCAACAACAAAAAATAAATCTAACATGAACATTGGTTGAGTAATACCATTTAACGTTATGTAAATTGACGGGGATCCTTGAAGATTATTATGTAATAAAATTCTTATAACTGATCCAATTGTTATTAAAAATACAGCCAGCATTATCCTTTTATTATTTTCAAAAATTTTTTTCATAATTTAAACCTCCGACTCTAAATATTATTCTTCTTTAAATATTTTCTTTTTTATCTAAAATTTTTCAAACTTCCATTCAATTAAATCATTGTTTTCTACATAGATTTTATCTGCGCCCTCCATACCTAGCTGCCCATTTATATAAAATGCCCAGTAGCTATTGCTATNNAATCAACAGAATAACTACCAAATTGTTCCCAATAGGTTGTTTCTATTTTTATATCTCCATTCTGCTCAACTTTTAATAAAAAATCAAAAACAGTTGAATTATCCAGTGTGAAAACATCTGTATATATTGTTCCATCCCCAAAGTTGATTGTTATTGTGGTGGTAATTTCCCCTGTGATTATTTTATGTTTTTCAAAGGTGATAATCCCTGCGTTTATTCCACCTAGAAATAAAACTATTATAACAATTATTGGTATTAATATTTTTAAAGCAAATATTAGATTGATACTCTTTATCTTATTCATAAGCAGGTAAATTACATCAAAAGATTAAAATCTTACATTAGTGATAACGATCATTATCCAAATGAGCAAAAATACATTTTTTCGGGCATTAAGCAGCTCCATGAGAATTAACATATTAAATATTTTGACACATAAAGAAATGCATATTTCAGGATTAGCAAGAGAATTAGGAATTTCTGTACCTGTTACATCTAGACATATCAAAATTCTTGATAAGGCAGGATTAATTAATAAAAGAATAATTGGAAACATACATTTACTATCTATTAATTATAGAAATTTTGAAAATTCATTTGAGCCTTTTGTTGATAAATCTTCAATTGAAATTTATAAAAAAAGTAGTATTTTTGATGCTTTAAAACAAATTCCAGGCATTAATATAAAAAAAATTGGGAGTAATTATTACATAAAATCATTAGATATGGATGAAGGATACTATATTTATGAAGTTGATGGAAAACTCCCATCTAAACCTATTGATGAATATAAAATTGAAAAGAATATAACACTTGATATAAAAAAGTTAATATCTATCAAAAAGAAAAGAATAAAGGTAAATATTAAGAAAAAAAAATGAATTCTAAATGGATAATATAAGAAACATTTTTGAAAAAGTTTATATTATAAAAATATATAACAGGGAGTCAGGTGATAACCAAATGGCCATTGGTTTTGTTCTAATTAGTGCAGCACCTGCACGAGAACATGATGTATATAATAAACTCTCCAAAGTTCCGGAAATTGTTGAATTACATCCACTCTTTGGAGAATATGACCTTATTGCTAAAATACAAGCTGAAGATTTCGAAAGACTGGGAAAAATAGTTGTTGACAAGATTAGATCAATCGAGGGTGTAATAGACACTAAAACCTTAACTGGAACTAAGTTTTAGAGAGGAGGATGTTATATGGTAGACATGGTAAGCCAATTTTTAAGTATGTTGACGCTGGTTTTTGCAATTGCAAGCATTATAGCAGGAATTTTTACCGCATATTTTGGATCTGGAAAAAGTAGAGCGGTAGGTGGAATACTTATAGTTATTGGAATACTGGTTTTTATAATATTCCTGTTTGGTGCGAATTTATTGGGCGGTTTCCTTGGAACTCCTGAAGGCATATTGAATTTCCAAGGAACGGTTATCCAAGGTGTTGTGGCAATAGTTGGAGCTATTGTTGGAGCAGCAATTGCACTAGGAATATTTTTACTTGCCATTATGAAGGCTTAAAATTAATAGTAATTAATTCTTTTTTTCTTTTTTTATTAAATATAATTATTAAGATATTAATGTTATTTTAAATTGTTTTTAATTTCTTTTTTTTATCATATTCCTTTCTTCTAATCATTGCACAATCATAACATCTAATCGCATTATGATATATTGGCATTATTCTACCACAATCTATACATTTTTTTTTATAAATCATTTAATTGCCTCTGCCTTGTTTTAGATTTCTTTTTTTCATCTGAATTGAATTTGTAGATATTTTTCCATGCTTTTTTTACATGTTGACCAAAGCTTTCCATAAGCAATCAAACCCTATTTTATCAGTTTAATATGTTTTCAATATATTTTTAAAATTACCCTGTGTTTATTGAAAGTATTAAATTATATTAAAAAATAAGAATATTATTTGTCGCATGATTAAAATATCATGTCCAAAAACATCTTATGAATCCTAAGATCATCGGTTAGCTCAGGATGAAAGGATAATGCTAAAAATTTATCTTGCCAAGCCATTATAATTTTTTTATTAATTCTTGCTAAAACTTCACAATTATTCCATACCCTTTCAATTGCAGGAGCTCTTATGAAAACAGCATTATAAGGCTCTGAAAATCCCTTTATTTCTAAAAAATGCTCAAATGATTCTTTTTGTCTACCAAATGCATTTCGTCTTACCTTCATATCCATTACAGATAAAAGTTTAATTTCTCTTTCATTATTAGAAATTTCACTTGCAAGTATCACACAACCAGCACATGTACCCATAATTGGAAGATTTTTTTCTTTAATTATACTTAAAATTGCCTCAAAAAGTCCAGAACTATATAGTGCTCTAGAAATTGTAGTGCTTTCACCACCGGGAAGTATTAATGCATCTAATTTTTCAAGGTCTTTTTTATTTTTTATTACAAAAACATTACCATATTTATTTGTAAATTTCAATGCATCTTTCATTGTTTTTACATGTTCAGAAATAGCACCCTGAATGCCAATAACACCAATTGATAACTTATTTACCATCCTCTCTCCTGGAGAAGTCGTTCTTTTGGGATATCTTCTATTTCAACTCCTTTCATTGCCTCACCAAGGTTTTTACTTACTTCAGCAATGACCTGAGGATTTTTATAATTTGCAACAGCTTTAACTATTGCTTTTGCTCTTTTTTGTGGATTATCTGATTTAAAAATTCCAGATCCGACAAAAACACCATCACTTCCAAGCTGTATCATAATTGCTGCATCAGCAGGTGTTGCAATTCCACCTGCTGCAAAATTTACAACTGGTAAACGTTGAATTTTTTTAATTTCTTTTAATATATTAAAAATTCCTGCTTTAATAGTTCTATAGGGGTAATTCTCAAAAACAAAAACATTATCAGTTACCTTTTTTCCAGTTAAAGTAACAGTAGAATCAACATAATTTTGTGAATATTCAACTGCTAGTTTTTGTAGATCATTGTCATTCAATTCCATTAATTTATTAATCATTCTAGTTACCATTCTTTGATGTCTTATTGCTTCAATAATATTTCCAGTTCCTGCTTCACCTTTGGTTCTAATCATTGCANNACAAAAGGTATTGTAAATTTATGTTTATCGATATGGTAAAATGGATCTGCAGGTGTCAAAACTTCTGATTCATCCATCATATCTACTCCGATAGATTCAAGTGCTTGAGCCTCTACAAAATGACCGATTCTAACTTTTGCCATAACAGGAATACTTACTGAATCAATAATTTCAAGAATTTTTACAGGATCTGCCATTCTTGCAACACCACCTTGAGCACGAATGTCAGCAGGAACTCTTTCGAGTGCCATAACAGCAACAGCTCCTGCATCTTCTGCAATGCAAGCCTGCTGGGCATTTGTAACATCCATAATAACCCCGCCTTTTTGCATTTTGGCAAAACCTTTTTTTAATCGTTCAGTTCCAACTTTAAATTTTGAAACATCAAGTTCCTTCATACTAACAGACCCCTATATATCTAATTCAAATCCGATATATAAAACTCTTTATTAAGTAATATGGTAGATAAAATATGTGTTTATTTTTATTTACTCAAAGCTTCAATAACTTCTTTACCAAATGAAGTAATTCCATATAATCTAAAATTTTTCTTAGAACTTTTTTCTTCAACAATGTTTAAATTTAACAAAGATTCATCAACTTTATATCTAGTTCCCATACCTCTAATTGCACCAATTACATTTGTTGGAGTTGTTTTAACATGATATGCAATTTCAGATGTGTAACTACAACTAGGACTAATATCAAAAAGGTATTCTGCAATTTTTTTTCTGACATTACTTCTTCTTAATGACCTTATAACAAGAGGTCTTATTAAACCAAGAGATATTGGTTCATTGTTTTCGTTTAACATCCCATCCACTACTCAAACATGAGAATATTTTTCATTATTAATAAACTATTCTTCGATGTATATTTATCTGCACATTCATATGTTTATACATTAGCATTAACAAGAGAGAAAGTATACATTCTTCAACCTATTTACCTACATATTCATATATAAATTCAAATGCAAAAAAATGATTTATAAGAATGTTTTAATTTTAATACTGAGGATAGTTAGGATGCGGTATCTTCCAATGAAACATTTAAGCAGAGTTTTTTGTAACAATAATACTTCTTCGATTGGAATTGGTACAATGATTGTTTTTATTGCTATGATTCTTGTTGCAGGAATTGCAGCATCAGTTTTAATACAAGCAAGTGCACAACTAGAAAGTCAAGGCCTTAAAACTGGCCAGGATACAAAAACTGAGGTAAGTAGTGATATCGATGTGTTACGGATAATAGGGAACTATAACACAAGATTAATTGATGGGACAAGCTACTCAAGATTTCATAATATGTCAATAATAGTAACACCAAGAGGTGGTTCATATATTAGTCTAAGTGAGGTAATAATCGAAATATCAAATGGATCAAAAATGGTGGTTCTCAGTTGGGATAGCAATAAATATGCAGCTCAGTCATCAGGAAATGGAATATTTTCAACCCCTGAAGTTTTTAATTTAAGTGCTTCAAGCTTTGGAATTATTGTTATTGAAGATGCAGATGATTCATGCGGTTCAACAAATCCTGTAATAAATCATGGTGATAAGGCAGTTTTAACAGTAAATCTATCTGCATGTTTCAATGGTTTAAANNTAATATTGAAGGAATGGTCATTGGTGAATATGGTGGATCTCCTGGAATATTCTTATTTAGAGTCCCTAAAACAAGTTCAGCTGCTGTCGTTAAATTTTTATAAAAATAATTTTCAAATCAGTTATAATTACATTATTCTTTCTATCATTTCCAAAATAAAACCATCAGAATCTATTGCATACCTTGCTATACCAATTTTTTTTGCATAATTTTTCATTTTNNAAAAGTTGATCCCTTTTGTAACACTTCAAGCTCTAGAACACAATCTGCAAGTCCTTCCATCTTTCTTTCAAATATATCTCCGTGTATACCTTTAGTCATTACCATAAAAAGGACTCCTTTATTTTCTAAATTACTAATTTTTGCTGCTTGAATAGTTCTTATTACATCTTCCTGGGAATATTGTGTTAAAAAGAAATCAAGAGAATTAATAATTATTTTATCAGCTTGGTGATTTTTAATCTTATTTGAAACAATAGCTAAAAAATCTTCATCACTTTTTGCAACTTCTGGTATCCCTTGAGAACCAATCTCAATTAATTCCTTCAATTTTATCTTTGATCTTTGTTCATAAACACTTACTCTTCTTTGTTCTCCACTAAGAATTAGATGTGAATATTTAGTAGCAATATCTACAATTTCTATGTGTTCTTTACTCCAATTAAATCTCTCCATTGTATTAAGTATTTCTTCTTCTGTTTCTTCAGTAGTAAAATATAGCACATTTCCAGTTGTAGCAAGTTGTTTACATAATATTTCAATACTACTACCAGGTGATCCCAGAATAAGAATGGTAAAACCTTTTGGAGCTCCTCCCTCTAAAAGTCTATCAAGTTTTTCAATACCAGTTGAAACAAATTCATCATTGCCCATTTTTCACACTAGTTCAAATAAAAGAATCTCTAACTTTCAATATTTTATCATTTAGGTATATAAGTCTGTTTAGATATTTTTCCAGTCCCTCTTCCTCGATAGCAAGTGAAATTGTATTAATATTTTTTGCTCTAGTTCGGTTAATAATATGATAAAAAAATTCAGTTATTATTTCTGGATCATTATAGATTATTAAATTTGTCAAGGAATCTATAACCAAATATTTTTTTACTTTTTCATCAACCTCCCTAAAAATATTCATTATCTCAAGGCCTAATTTTTCAAGCATTGTTGGACTTTCAATAAAAATACAATTATTTTGAGGTTTTGAAATGCCTGAAGCTCTTGAAATACAATCAATAAATTTAATGTTATTTTTATTGTTTATATATTCATACTGATTAGTAAAACTTTCACAAGTTTTTGTAACAGATACATAAACCCAAGCTTCGTCTGGATGATCAGATATGCATTCAAATAATGCCTTAACTAAATCATTATAATTTGAAGCAGGTAATATAATTCCAATACATTGATTGATCCTTATTGCATTTGTTATTCTTTCCTTTAAGCCATCGATTAGGACATTTGCCATAAAATTTTCACTCTCTAGATTTAAGTAAAGGAGCTAGCTCAATACCATTTTTTGTTGAAATACTCATGGCAGATTTTGTTCTACTATGTGCTGATCCACGCATTTTTACAATTTGAAAAGTACGAATTAAATCGCCTTTTCTTTCAATATCTCCCAAAAATATAATACCATCAGATATGAATTCTTCTATTCCATATTGTGAATACTGAAATCTTCTTGGAGGAACTTCTGATGACAAAAGTGTTGTACAATTCATAGCAGAAAGAGAAGAACCCAGTTTAAAAATAAAATCACGAATCATTTCCGGTGTTTGAAGTCTGTAGCATAATGCAGTAATTGAATCAATAATCAATCTTTTTACATTTAATTCATTTGCAATATCTCTTAAAATATCGAGAAGTGCACCTGCATCTTCAACTGTGTATTTTTCAGTATCAAGACCAAGTCTTTCGCTGATAATTCTTAGATCAATTAAATTTACCATTCCTGATTCTATCAATTTTTTATCATAAAACTCAAATCCTTCCATATTCTTTGTTAGTTTAAATAAAGGTTCCGTAATTGTAAAAAATACACCCCTTTCTCCTTGTTTTGCTCCATTAATTAGAAATTGCATACAAAGAGTAGTTTTTCCAGAACCACTACTTCCCACAACAAGAACAGTACTTCCTATAGGAATACCATTGCCTAGCATAACGTCCATTTCTTCAATACCTGTAGAACATCTTCTTTCATTTTTAGAAACTTCATATACTTCTTCCATGCATCTCTCCTCTATTTTGTTGTCTATATTAGTATACAATTATTGGTTATAAAACTTGGCTATATTTTTAGCGAAGTTTTAATGTTAGAGCCCTGCAAAACATTAATAATTTTATGTTATTTATATTTATGCACACTAAAAGTAACAAATATTTTTTGAACGATTTTTTGATAAAATTTTTTATATGATAACTTATTTATTTAACAAAATTAAAAAATAAGTTTGAATTTTATTTTTTAAGCTACAATTAATTTTATCAGTTCCATTTTTTTACTTATTTTAAATTGCCGTATTAACTCTTTAATCCTTTGTGAATCTCCTTCCAAAACAAAAATCTCTAAACACTTATTATTTTTTAGATGACTATGAATTTGAGTTGTAGTAATTTCTTCAAATTTATGTTTTATATTTGATACAGTATTTTCATTATCATGACTATGAACTAAGAGCAGAATCGAATTTATATTTCCAGATAATTTTTCTGTATCTTTATTTTCAGAAATAAGTACTCTTACCCCTGCTCTAATTACCTCTGATCTGCTTGAATAACCCATGATTTTGTTGTATTTTATCGATTTCTTGAAGAATTGTATTATTTAGAGATATACTTATAATTGTCATAAAAAGCATTAATTAATAACATCTTTATATACTTGACCATAAAAATTAATAATAAATTTTATAAATGTTAATAATATTGTAGATAAATAAGAGGGAGATTTATAACAAATAAAAAAATCATATATTCAAGCATAATTTTCATTGGATTTATTACAATTTTTTTATCTGGCTGTATTAACAATTCATCTACAGAAAAAATAGATATTATCGGAGTATTAGTTACTATCGTTCCACAAATTGAAGTAGTTAAATTTATAGGTGGGGAATATGTTGATGTTACCGTTATGGTTCCTGCAGGTGAAAGCCCTCATTCTTTTGTACCAACTCCAGATCAAATGATTAAGATTGCAAAAGCATCTGTATATTTTAAAGTAGGATCAGGTGTTGAGTTTGAACTTGTCTATATGGATACTATTTTCGAACAANNCAAAATCCTGATATAATAGTTTTTGATTGCTCTGAAGAAATCGAGATTATTTCATTTGATGAACATTATGGACAAAAATATCATGATGAAAATGAAGGTGATAATGAACATGAACTTGACCATGAAGGAACAGATCCTCATATATGGACTTCTCCATCAAATTTCAAAAAAATAGGAAAAGTTGTATACAATGGGTTAATTGAAATAGATCCAGGTCATCAAGAAGATTATTACAAAAATTATCAAACATTTGTTTCAAAATTAGATAATTTACATACAAATTTAAGTAATATGTTAGAACCCTATTCTGGTAAATCCTTTATGGTGTATCATCCAGCTTGGGGTTATTTTGGTGATACATATAATTTAAAACAAATTGCTGTAGAAGATGAAGGTAAACAACCAGGACCTGCAGGGATTGCAGCAATAATTAACCAAGCCCAAAAAGAAAATATTAAGGTTATTTTTGTTGCTCCTCATTATGATACAATAAGTGCTGAATCTATTGCATCTGAAATAAATGGTAATGTTGTTTTTGCAAATCCATTAATGACGGATTATGAATTTACAATTCTTAACCTTGCAGAAAATATGGTTTCAGGATTTGAAAATAATTAATTATTCATTAATAAAAAAATTAAAAATATTCAAAATATTTAGAAATTTATAACGAGGAGTATTTTATTATAATGAAAAAAGATGTTGCCATTGAATTAAAAAATATTTCTGCAGGTTATGAAAATGAAATAGTTATTGAAAACATTAATTGTGAAATATTTGATGGTGATTTTTTTGGAATAATTGGTCCTAATGGTGGAGGTAAATCTACTCTTCTAAAAATAGTTTTAGGACTTATACCTCCAATTAATGGAAATGTTCTTGTTTATGGACAATTGCCAAAAATTAGTAGGAAAAATATTGGTTATGTCCCTCAATATTGTGAATATGATAAACAATATCCAATTTCTGTTTGGGATGTTGTTTTAATGGGTCGAAGAAGTATTCGTGGATTAAGTCCATGGTATTCAATAGATGATAAAAAAGCAACAGTTGATGCGTTAAAAAAGGTTAATATGGAGAAATACAAAAAACGANNAGTGGACTTTCAGGAGGACAAAGACAGAGAATTTTTATTGCTCGAGCTCTTGTTTCCAATCCAAAAATTTTATTACTTGATGAACCAACAGCTAGTATTGATAAAGATACACAGCTTAGTTTTTATAATCTTTTAAAAGAGTTAAATAAAAGTGTTACCATTGTTTTAGTCACTCATGATATTGGTGTGATATCTTCTTATGTCAATCGTGTTGCTTGTCTTAATCATTTTATGTTTACCCATGATGAAAAAATGATTACTAAAGAAATGCTTGAAGCTACATATAGTTGCCCTGTTGATCTAATTGCTCATGGATTGCCTCATAGAGTTTTAAATGATCATAGACAAAAGAAAAAAACTTGATAAAGGTGTTAATTTATTGATTGAAGATATATTTGAGTTAATGCAATTTTCTTTTGTTCAAAGAATGTTTATAGCTGGTTTTTTGGCAAGTATTGCTTGTGGAATAATAGGAACTTATGTTGTTGTAAAACGTATTGTTTTTATTAGTGGTGGAATTGCTCATTCCACATTTGGTGGCATTGGTTTTGCTTATTATCTTCAATATACAGGTATTTTTTTTATTGAACCATTAATGGGAGCTATGATTTTTGCACTAATATCTGCAGTAATTATTGGTCTGCCATTTATTCGAAAGCGATTACGGGAGGATTCCACAATAGGTATTTTATGGGTTGTTGGTATGGCTTTAGGAGTTCTTTTTTTAAATCAGGTTGACAGAAGTGTTATTATTGTTCAGGATCCAGTTAGTATACTTTTTGGAAATGTTCTTTTAATTAAAATGCAGGACTTATATCTGATGATAGCACTTGTTATATTGATAATTCTTATTACAATTCTTTTGTATAAAGATTTGCAGATTCTTACTTTTGATGAAGAGTTTGCTCGAATTACAGGAATAAAAGTTGATCTTTTGTATCTTATTTTGATGATTTTGATAGCTCTTACAACAGTTGTTTTGATTAAAATCGTGGGAGTAATACTTGTTATTGCAATGCTTATTATTCCCGCTGCAATTTCAAATCTTTTTACACATAATCTTAAAAATATGATGATTTTTGCAATAATTCTAGGATGTATTGTTACTTTTTTTGGGTCAATTCTATCTCTTAATTATGATTTACCGCCAGGTGCAACGATAGTAATTTCATTAGCGTTTTTATTTATGGTGGCGCTTTTACTAAAAAATTTAAAACAGGTATTAGTAGAACCCATAAGATAATTCTATTCAGATATAATACAAAAAAAATTGAAAAAAGATAATCAATTTTCACAGAATCAGGTTAAATTTTTTATTTGACAATAATATTTAAAAAAAATAAGAAGAGGATGAAAAGTTTTTAATCCTCTGTATAGACTATTACTGTTTTTGCATTTCCTTGTAAATTGACTACGAGTTGATCCTTAGTGGAACCTTCGTTTGTATAGATCCCATAGTACCAAAATAGGCTCATTCCCCATACTCCAATAAGACCGGTATCTTGCCAGAGAATTTCACCGTTTTTTTCTGTGTATATTGTTACAGTTACATCTGGTTCCCACCATTCTATTAACCAGAACAGAACAAAGGCACGTTCATCAAAAAACGGACGTATATAGAAGTATTTAAACATCACATATTTAAACAAAGAACCACCGCTTGGTTCAATGTCTCCGGATGCTTCAATGTAGCAGTCTTTGAAGACCTCTTTTTTATTACCTAATATTTGGGTTGCTGATGGGGATGGTAGTAGTGGAGTTATAAACAGCGTTATAATTATTATCCCAATTATTCTCTTTCTCATATTTCTTTCTCCGTTATAGCATTAGTATTAGAGTTAGAGATAATTTAATATCTACTGTTAATTTTTTGTATAAAAATAAAATAC
>JABAOC010021373.1_pt1 | contig 13579 bp, 8 predicted proteins | sample 7062161 | NCBI WGS metagenome assembly JABAOC01 (sample SAMN14538625, study PRJNA623070) | marine sediment metagenome | biome: marine biome [ENVO:00000428]; feature: marine pelagic biome [ENVO:01000023]; material: deep marine sediment [ENVO:00002113] | place: India: Gulf of Khambhat ... | reverse complement strand
CCGGATATGAGCTACCAGGATGCGCTCATCCTGGCCATGAAGAAGGAAAAAGCGGCGTTTCGGCTCTATCTCGACCTGGCCGATCAGGTTGAAAACGAGGACCAGAAAGCCCTGTTTTTGTCGCTGGCACAGGAAGAAGCCAAGCATAAACTGCGTTTTGAGATTGAATACGATGATGTTATACTAAACCAGAACTAATTCCCCCTGCTACTGCTGACATTTGTCATTATTGTGGAAAGTGGATTTCGAAGATGCATATTGATTCATATCAATTCGGAAAAATCGTAATTGACGGGACGGCATACAACGGCGATTGTCTTATTTCAGGCGGTTCTGTCCAGGCCGACTGGTGGAGAAAACAGGGACATTTATTGACGCTGGAGGATTTAGAGCCTGTAATCGCAGCCAGGCCAAAGTTTCTGGTAGTAGGCTGCGGAGCATCGGGACTAATGAAGGTTTCGGAAGACATCGGTCGGCTCTTGCGGGAGCACAGTATTGAACTGTTTAAAGCGAAAACAGACAAGGCCGTCGAAAAATTCAATGAATTAGCCGAAAAAGGCGAAAACGTTGCCGCCGCATTACACTTAACCTGTTAAACATCAATACAATTTTTCGATTGACATTTGTAAGCTCATTCTGATATATTGTTTAACGATAGAGATTGCGTCCTCATCCCTGTCATGTCAATTCGTTTGGCTTTTGAAAGAAAGTTCAATACAAGGTGTTTTTCCTTTCGGCACAGGGTGGGCCGGAGGAGGTCATCACATGACTTCGGCAAGAATTTCACGAGTTTGGGGGACAATCCTTTTAACAATTGCAATCTTCTCTCTAAGCTTACCTGCTTATGCCAAATACAGCGGCGGCACAGGAGAGCCTAACGACCCGTACCAGATCGCCACGGCAGAGGACCTGATGCTGCTCGGCGAGACTCCCGAAGATTACGACAAGCACTTCATCCTGACCGCCGATATCGACCTGGACCCTAACCTGCCCGGTCGAAAGGTCTTCGATAAGACCGTCATCGCCTCCGGCGCTAATTTGCCTTTCACCGGCGTGTTTGACGGCAATGGCCACACAATCTCGCGTCTGACCCTAACAGGCAGTTCTAATATGGGACTTTTCGGCTATGTTTGGGGACCTACCGCTCAGGTTAAGGATTTGAGGCTCGTTAAGCCGATGGGTTACTATAGTTGGAACGGTAGCTTACTTGTTTACCAGCTCGAGGAGGGAACCCTATCAAATTGTTGTGTCCAGAACTGCAACTTATCATGCAAGTGGCCGGGCGATGGCGTAGGCGGGCTTGTTTTCAGTAATAACGGAACAATCATAGGCTGCCACGTTAGCGGTCGAATTAAAGGTGGGCACAATGTTGGCGGGGGTCTGGTGGGATATAATCGGGCAGATGGCACTATTATATCCTGCAGTTCATCCGCCAGCGTCCAAGGACACCATGCGGCAGGCGGACTCGTAGGGGGCAATGAAGGGGGAATTAGTTTCTGCTATTCGACAGGTCCGGTCTCCGGACTTCAGGCCGGTGGCTTGGTGGGAGATAATGAGGGCATAGTCTCCAACTGCTATTGCACCGGCGATGTCCAGCGAGACGGTGCCGGGGGTTTAGTGGGCTGGAACAGTGGAATTGTCAGCAATTGCTATTCGGCAGGTAGTGTTTCAGGCACGCCCGGAACATCTGGAAGGAGTGCCGGTGGGCTGGTGGGCAGCGGATGGTTGCAGGGTGTGACCGCGTCTTTCTGGGATACACAGACATCAGGCCAGGCAACGAGTGCCGGCGGTACTGGCAAAAACACAGCCGAGATGCAAACGGCCGGTACATTTCTTGACGCCGGCTGGGACTTTATCGGTGAGACAGCCAACGGCATCGAGGATATATGGAAGATAGTGGAGGGTCTGGGTTATCCGCGTCTTTGGTGGGAGAAATACAGCGGCGGTGCGGGAGAGCCTAACGACCCGTACCAGATCGCTACGGTTGAAGACCTGATGCTAATCGGCGAGAGTCCCAAAGATGACGACAAGCACTTCATCCTGACCGCTGATATCGACCTGAATCCTAATCTGCCCGGCGGAGATTATTCGTTAATCTCGTTTTTCACCGGTGTCTTTGACGGCAATGGCCATACGATATCGTATTTGACAACCGATAATTATCTTCCGTGTCTTTTCGGCTCGGTTTTCGGTAATAGCACCGAGGTTAAGAATTTGAGACTTTTTCAGCCTACCGGTCTTGGTGGTGGCTTATTAGTTGGTCAACTCCATTTTGGAACTATATCGAATTGCCGTGTTCAAGACTGTAACTTGCGACGTGCTAATGGCGTGCTCGTGAAGGAAAACCATGAGGGAACCATCATAGACTGCCACGTTAGCGGGCAAATTATAGCTGGCGGTCATGGTGTGGGAGGGCTGGTGGGAAATAATTACGATGCGGGCACCATTACTCGGTGCAGTTTTTCTGGCAGCATTTGGAGTGAGTACGGCGGTAATGAAGGTTTTTGGTGTAAAGGCGGACTCGTTGGAGTTAATAATGGTGGTATCAGTTTCTGTTATTCGACAGGCTCGGTCACAGGAAATAGATATGTCGGCGGCCTCGTGGGCTATAACACCGGTGTGGTCTATTGTTGCTATTCCACCAGTTCCGTCAAAGAAGGCAATGTAGTAGGTGGACTTATGGGGTTCAGTAGTGGTTCGGTCACACAATGTTACAGCACCGGTTTGGTCAGCGGCAGTGAGTACACCGAAGATATCGGTGGACTGGTGGGGAAAGGCGGAGCGACAGCGTCTTTCTGGGACATCGAGACTTCCGGCCAGATAAGCAGTTCCGGTGGAATAGGGAAGACAACAGCCGAGATGCAAACCGCCGCCACATTCCTTAATGCCGGGTGGGACTTCGCGGGCGAGGTAACAAACGGCACAGAGGATATCTGGACTATCTGCGAAGGGCAGGATTATCCGAAATTAGCCTGGCAATTCGTTATAGGAGACTATAACGGCAATGGTCACACGGACTTTACGGATTTTTGCGTACTTGGCCAGCACTGGGTTGGAACCGATAGTAGTTTCTGATGCGGCGGCACCGATTTGACGGACGGCGGCCTGGTCAACTAGCAAGACTTAGTAGAGTTTGCTAAGAACTGGTTGGGTGGGAGGCGATGATAGCGTTAAAAAGGGCATTCGGAAGGAAAATTGTGACTCGTTTAGAAAAGGAACTTATACACATTATGGGGCTACCCCTGCTCCTGGAAGCGATCGTTCTGGTCGGTGTGGCTGGGCCTGCGCTTAGTAACAGCCCGGTGATAAAGCCCTCTCCATATTTGAAAAACCAAATATCGTTTCCTGATGACCCTTTCCGCATTGCAGGCACATCCAGCAACGAGCCGGATTGGATCAAATTCACCATCTTGCTTGAGCCATATGATCCGAACATCGTCTATTTCCAGGATGGACACGAGTACACCTTCCACTACCATTTCGCAACAGAATTGCTTGAGCCTTTCGTCGGCATGAGCAGGGAACAGTTCGACCGGGCGACTCTTTACCAGCTTGGCCGAAAAGCTGTTCTGGGAGCGGTCATCATGCCGCCCACCGTCGGGTATCCGCCGCCGCCATCCTATCCGGAGTACGGTATCCAGTTTGTTGGCCAGGATGCGTATTCTAAAGAAGAAATTGAAGCGCTGTTCAAGATAGTCAAGGCCAGCATCTTAGCTGGCCCGAGTGTTCAGGCATTTTACTTTCCTACATATGAACAGACGGCAACTGCAAGGGCGAATCACGATTGGTTTGAGGAGCACAACATCTCTATCAGCTCTGCGGCACGTTGGGCCGAAGGTAATGTTTGCTACTCGAATGGCTGGGCTATTGGCGAGTTAAAATACGTCGAGGGTACGGGAATCCACAATGCTTATCTATCCGGGCAGTTAGAACCGGACGATATCGTTCTCACCGATGGTGTTCCTGCAGAGATTCCTTTTGTTGCAGGCGTCATTTCGCTATCGCCATCGACTCCGAATTCACACGTAGCTATTCTTGCCACGACATTTTGTGTTCCTTTTATTCATCTGGCGGTGCCCGAAGATGCGGATAGGGCCTTACAATTGCTCGGCCATAAGGTAGCTTTGTGCTCCTTCGAGCATGAAGGTGCGTGCGATATCAGGCTGATTGACGCTGAAGGTGTTCTGGATGATGCGACTATTGCGGAAATTCTGCTGCTGAAAAAACCTGCCGGCTTGAATATCTCGCATACGACGCACTATGGTGCTTACAGTGCACCTGCGGACGAGCTTTTGCCCTCAGACATCAAATACTTCGGAGGCAAAGCGGCTAACTTTGGGATGTTGCGGACTTCCGTCCCGGATAACTCGCCCGTGGCAGTGGCGTTTTCATTTGACTTATGGAACGAATTTCTTGACCAGAGACTTTCGACCGGGCGAACGTTCCGCGAGGATATCGCCGTTCGCCTGTTATCTTTCATCTACCCACCTTCAAACATGATGGAACTTTCAGATGTGCTCGGCGATATTCGCGACCTGTTCAGGGATGATAGTGCGACCGGCTTTACGCAGTCCCAGAAAGATACCATAATCGGCATCTTACAAGACCCGCAGTATGGATTCGACACCAACAAGAACATACGTTTCCGAAGCTCAACAAATGTTGAAGACACTGAGCAGTTCACCGGCGCCGGTTTATATGATAGCTATAGCGGCTGCCTGGCCGATGAGCTCGACGACGACAGCCGCGGGCCATGCATCTGCGATCCGGAGAATTCCAGCGAACGTGGTGTCTTTAGAGCAATACGGAAAGTATTCGCCAGTTTCTACAGCGACAATGCTTTTATCGAACGACTGCGTCATGGGATCGTTGAAAACGATGTCGGCATGGCTTTGCTGGTTCACCACTCGTTTCCTGATGAAATTGAGCTTGCTAACGGCGTGGCTACGCTCCAGAGGAGTCACCCAGCTACCTGGGACATTCGGCTTGTAACCCAGGATGGCGCGATGTCCGTTGCCAATCCGGAACCCGGCTGTATTCCGGAAGAAGTAACAGTCAAAGTCTACTCGTTTGGCGCATTTCCTGCGCTCGTTAGGCAATCTAACCTTGTGCCCCTGGGTGCATATGTGATGCAATGGCAGCAAGACTACATTGACCTATCAAACCTGCTTGTTAAGGTTGGTAAGCGCTTCAGTGAAGTGACCGGCGAGAGCAATTTTCTGCTTGAGATGGAATATAAAAAGGTGTCGCCGGATGGCAGACTCGTGATCAAACAGGTTCGTGAAATCCCTCAGCCGGATACAACACAGACTATAACGCCTTTCCTAATCAACGAACCAGCACAATACTGTGCCTTCCAGGGTGAGTTCGGTGATGTTTTTGCCAATCATCGACTAAAATCCAGGTGGCAGTTTGAGACAAGGAGTTGTTGGCTTACCGAAACGAGCATGGCAGACAGCCTTTATACGAAGGTGGATTTTGAATACTTGGCGGACGGCAGAGTTTGTACTCTTACAGGAAGGCCCTGTGACTGGCCCATGGCCGGGTATAGCTTCAACGGGACAGATGCTACTGACATTTGGTTGATGCATGATTTGGCAAATCCACGTACATGCAAGCTATATACTCGGGGGGTGCCTTTATTTGTATCACAAGCTGACAATCCACTACTGACACTCTCAGATTTTGAGGCTCTGGAGTTGGAGGTCGAGTACAAATATCCTGTCCTGTCCTGGAATTACGAGGGCCCGAATACAACAACGATAGATATCATCCGACTGTGTCAGCCCCACCAGCCTCAAGCTGGTGATCTCTTACAGGAAAGGACGTTTCAGGGTGAGGCAGGTATACTTATAAAGACCTCCTTCTATTGGCCACCGCCGCCCGCGGGTATGGCGGCGGGCTATACTGCCCCGCTGGTTGGCTGGGTGCAGACCGTGATTGAAGGATACACCAGCGAGGCCATCATACTTCGTGGGTACTGTTCGCAGACCTATCGCCCGGAACACCATAACTTCGATGAGCACTTTCTGTTTGAGCCTCAGCTTGAACCCGATTTGTCACCCGTGGTTTTAGCCGAGCTTAGAAACCACAACATCCGGCTGATACATGTTTTTGGAGGTATGAGCGGGACAAAGATCAGTACATACGGTTATGATAACGAAGGAGTCGTGAGTCACAGTTTCTTGGGACATCGAAACCTCAGGCCAAGCCGCGAGTGATGGCGGCACGGGCAAGACCATAGCCGAAATGCAGACGGCCAGGACTTTTCTCTAAAGTCAGGATTATCCGAGACTGTGGTGGGAAGCCGCAGAGCAATAAGACCAAATTGCTCTGCGGAAATCCTAAATACGAATATCTAAATCCAAAACAAGCACAAATGACCGAAATTCTAAACCAGGAAAACAGGCGGAAAGCAATAACCGTTTTGGCAATTAGGATTTTAAGCTTCGAATTTTTTTAGTATTCAGAATTTAGTGCTTCGTGTTTCCCTGCTTTGGAGGAAAATCTGCGTATATCTGCAGTTTCAAAGTGATTGCCATCCATGCAGCCGCAGGAGTGATAATATTATTGCTCTGAGTGATTGGCGCTCTCTGTGGCCAGGAAACTGCGTATTCCGCGAAAAGCTATTCTTCGGACTTCTGCACTTCTCCGGTCATGGGAACAAACCGGACCGGCATAACATTCTTGCGGCGAATATTGCCATCTTTATCTTTGGTAATCAAAACCAGATACTGAAAACCTCTCGGACTGCCGTAGGGTAGTATCATTCGTCCACCCGGCTTTAGCTGCTCGATTAGCGGCTCAGGGATGCGACCGGCGGCAGCCGTGCCGATTATCGCATCGAACGGGGCATGCTCCGGCCAGCCAAAAAAGCCATCGCCGGCTTTTGTGAATACGTTTCGATAGCCGAGTTCCTTGAGGCACTTTTTGGCTCTCTTGGCAAGCTCTTCGACGATTTCGATAGAATAAACCTCCTGCGCAATCTCGGCACAGACCGCAGCCTGATAGCCCGAGCCGGTGCCGATCTCTAAAACTTTGGAATTGCGCGCGAGCTTCAGGGCCTCAGTCATAAAGGCCACGATATAAGGCTGACTGATAGTCTGCTCATAGCCGATTGGCAGCGGCTGGTCTGTATAAGCGAAGCGTTGCTCTGTCGACCGCACGAAAGCATGCCGCGGCACAGTTCTCATCGCCGACAGGACATTAGGATCCTTGACGGCCCGCGCCTCGATCTGCCAGTTAACCATTCTTGCCCTTTCCACCATTCGCTCGGTATAAGCCGGATGTTTGTGGATTGGGCGCAGCACTTTCTTATCATTTGGATCTTCCAGTTCCTTGGATGGTTTATTCGGCTCGGCAGGTGGCTGGTTCGGCTCAGTTGGCGGTTGATTAGGCTCGGCAAGAGGCTGGTTGGCATCCTCCTCATTGCCCTGCTGGGCAACAACGGTATTCGGTCCTGTTGTATTAAAGGCAAAATAGATTGCTAATCCCCCGAGCAGTACTAACAAAAACAGAAGTACGAAAATCCGTTTTCTGCTGGTCTCCGGGTATTCTTCAATCATTTTCTTTATTATCTCTTCTTAAACTTACTTTACTCACACAATGTTCTGGTATCTCGGTTGTCAGCGGTGGATATTATACCATGGATATAAAAGAAATCAGCAACTAATCTCTTTTAAAATGCTTCTTTTATATTTACCAAGGGTGGTTTCCGCATGTAGGGGCACACGGATATTGTACCTATTCCGGAGATTTCTGAACAACATTTGGCCTTTTTTTACCGAAGTAAATCATAATTTTTGTAAAAAAATGTCTTGCATAGACGATAATAAACCTTATAATTCGCTATTAGTATTGCGTTAACTAAAGAGTAAACCGTGGAATACGAGATATGAATACGCGGGTGTAGCTCAGTGGTAGAGCGTCACGTTGCCAACGTGAATGTCGTGAGTTCAAATCTCATCACCCGCTTTGTTATAGTTGTTGGTCGATAGTATTTAGTCGTTACATCTTTTCTTGCTTTAGTTAGGTTGAATTTTTTTCCAAATACCAACGACTAAATACGAACGACTAAATAGTATCGGTGAGTTACCGGCTAAATATAGTTTGGCGTTGGTCTCCGATACGTTTAGGTCCGGCTCTCATCAGTCATTTGTCTGAGATAAAAGACGCCGGATTGAAAACCACGAAGACCGGGCTAAGGGAATAGTTACCCTGAGGCCTTTTTTATTTAATGTTTGAGGGTAAAACAAAACCGTATGGAGCAAGGAAATGGCTGACGAAGAACAATCCGAAGCACTAAAGGAAGAAGAAACTACCGAGCTAAAGGCAGAAGAACAACCCGAAGAATCGAAGGAAGAAGAATCTCCGGTACCGAAAGATATAGTGACAATTGAGGATGCAGGCCCCTGTAAAAAGAAAGTCACTATAGAGATAGTTGAAGAAAAAATCAAAAATGCCACAGACAAACAATACAAGGAACTGGGCAAAGAAGCCATAGTGCCGGGCTTTAGAAAAGGTCGGGCACCACGCCGGCTTTTGGAGAAGAGATTCGGAAAAGAGACGGCGGAGCAAATCAAATTGACTTTATTGGCCGATTCGAGCAAGTCGGCGATTGAAGACAATAAGCTGCAAACCATCGGCGAGCCGGACATTGAATTTGAAAATATTGAACTGCCTGCCGAAGGCTCTCTGACATTTGATTTCGAGGTTGAAGTACGTCCGGAATTCGACCTGCCAGAGCTCGAAGGCATCCCAGTCACCAGGACAAAGCTCGAAGTTACGGACGAGCAGATCGACAGAGAGATTGAGCAGATGCAGAGATGGTCGGGTGTATGGACTCCACGGGAGGAAGGTTCCGTCGGGCTTGAAGACCAGATTATTGCCGATGCTGTTCTTAAAATAGAGGGAATTGAAGAAGAACAGAAGCTGGATAACGTCGAGATATATGTAAGAAAGAATGGTTTTGTCGGGGCAATCCCCGTCGAGAAGCTCGATAAGCTGCTGGTCGGGGCCAAGGCGGGAGAAATCAAAGAGACAAGTGTCGATGTCCCTAAAACTTTTTTCAGAGAAGAGTACCGCGGCAAAAAAGTGGACATCCGGATAGACATCAAAGATATCAAATGGCTGAAACCTGCTGAGCTTGATGAAAATTTCCTCAAACAGTACGAAGTCGAAAATATAGAGGAGTTGCGGGAAAAAATTCATGATACGCTCCAGAGCCGGCTGGAGGCACAAGGCCGAACAGAGATGACCGAGCAAATTTACGAATATCTGCTCGACAAAACCGATTTCGACTTGCCGATGAATGTTGTAGCCGAGCAGGCGCACAGCGTGCTGCAAAGGCAATATACGAACTTACTCATGCGGGGACTTTCCCGCGAGCAGATCAGCGAGCAGATGGAGCAGCTTCAGGCCGGCAGCGAACAACAGGCCCAACAACAGCTAAAAACTTTCTTCATAATGGATAAGGTTGCCGACAAGCTCGAGATTAATGTGACTGAAGAAGAAATTAACGGTCATATCGCTCAATTAGCCATGCAGAGGGGACAGCGGCCCGAGAGGATGAGAGAAGAGATGGAACGCAACGGCTCGTTAGCTCAGTTCAGTTTGGAGGTGCGCCAGGATAAGTGCATTGCTAAATTGCTCGAAACAGCACTAATAACGGAGAGAAAGCCCGAGAAGAAAGCTAAAAAAACCAAGAAAACCGCTAAGAAATCAGCGAAAAAGGCCGAAAAAAGCAGCAAAAAATCATCGACTAAATAAAGGGAGTAATGAATGTCTATTGAGCATCAAGCACAAGATACTAAGAAGAGATTCCACTTCGCAACTTATTGCAAAACGGAGACCACAAATATGGACATTTACAATCAATACGGCCAGTATCAACGCTATCGACAGATGAGTCTGGACGATATGTTGCTGGAGAACCGCATCGTCTTTATGATAGGCGAGATATCATATCAAAGAGCTGCCGAAGTCATCATGAAGATGTTGTATCTTGACAACATGAAGCGCAGCACTGAAATCAGCCTGTACATTAATTCTCCCGGCGGCAGTGTGGATGATACCATGGCCATTTATGATACCATGCGGTTTGTCAGCTCTCCGATTGCAACCTATTGTATAGGCAGGGCTCAGTCCGGAGCCGCTGTAATACTGGCAGCCGGTACAAAGGGCAAACGTTATGCCCTTGCGCACGCGAAAGTAATGCTGCACCAGCCATGGGGTGGAGTCAGCGGCCAGGCAGCCGACATCAAGATACAGGCCGAAGAAATACTCAAGGCTAAATCCATGATAAATGAACTGCTTGCAAAACATACCGGTCAGCCGGTCGAAAAAGTTGCTGCTGAGACTGAAAGAGACAGGTATATGACTGCCGATGAGGCTCATGAATACGGCCTTATCGATGAAGTCCTGAAGGAAGGAGAGAAAGAAGACGAAGACGAGAAAGAAAAGAAGTAAAACAAAATACGAGGAACAAAACATGAGCTTAAATCAAAATCCGGTGCCGATAGTCATTGAGAAAAGTGNNGCCTATGATATTTATTCAAGATTATTAAAGGACAGAATTGTCTTTCTCGGCGGGACAGTCGACGATGCAACGGCCAATTTAATCATCGCCCAGATGCTTTTCCTGAGCAATGAAGATGCCAAGAAGGACATTCACTTTTACATCAATTCGCCCGGCGGTTCGATCACAGCAGGGCTTGCAATCTATGACACGATGCAGTTTTTACGCTGCGAGGTTGCGACTTATTGCGTCGGGCAGGCAGCAAGTATGGCAGCGTTATTATTGGCCGGCGGCCATGCAGGTAAGCGGTTCCTACTGGCCAGCAACAGAATCCTCCTGCACCAGCCGTTGATATCAGGGCAATTGATAGGACCGGCTACCGACCTGGATATCGAAGCAAAGGAAATATTACGGCTGCGTGCTCGCCTTTACGATATATTGGCCCAGCATACCGGCCAAACTACCGAGAAAGTCGAAAAAGACTGTGACCGGAATCTCTGGCTCGACGCAGCCGAAGCGATCGAATACGGATTAGCCGACAGGGTACTGCAAAAGGCGCCCGAAATCGTCAGGGACAAGGAGCCGGAGCAAGAATAATGAATGCCCAATGCGCAAGATTAAAAATTGAACATAAAAATTCAAGATTGTGGAATCATTGCAAAACGATAATGACTTCGCCAGTTTTATATTCCGCGTTTTGCATTTTGATTTTATTCCTTCCGGTCACAGGCTGTGCAACCCCTGATGATAAAGAATCTCTTGCCGCGGAAATTGAGCAACTGACGCAAGAAAACACACAACTACAAAAGCAAATTGAGCAGTCCGACGCAGAGAACAAACAGCTAAGGCAGCAAGTACAGGTGCTGTCCGATTTACCTGATGGGGTTAAGCTCGAAAACCTCAATCGGATTAAGAGTATCAAAATTGGCAGATATACAGGCTTCTTTGATAAAGACAAAGACGGCAAGAAGGAAAAGCTGATTGTCTATATACAACCAGTCGATGAACAGGGTGACACAATAAAGGCAGTTGGCACCGTGGATGTTCAGCTATGGGACCTGAACAGAGCCGACAGCGAGGCTCTGCTCGGCGAGTGGCGCGTTGAGTCGAATGAGCTGAAAGAGCTTTGGTTTGCCACCATGATAACCATCAATTACAGATTGACGTTCGACATAACCGACATAATCGAGAGTCTCGAAGAATCATTAACGGTCAAAGTAACCTTCACGGATTACATGACCGGCAGAGTCTTCAAAGAACAGAAAGTCATTGAAGCCCCGTAGAAATAGAACAAAATTTCTAAATGGGACAAGCCTTTATTTAAACAGTTCGCTTGACCAGAGCTTCTGCTCTATCACACAGGTTTATTGGCTGATGATCTGGACTGCGCCGGGCATATCGCACCGTGCCGTATCGCCATACTCCGGCGTTACCACCACGTTCCACATTCCAGGCTCAGCACCTGTCAGATCGACCTGGCAGGTAATTGTGTTTTCGTCCGAAATTACAATGTCGGTCGCCTCAATTCTTGTGTCGTTGTCCCGGAATACAACCAGCTCGGAGTTGATGTTAATCAACCGCCGGTCCCCGCTGGCGGAATCTGTCTGGAAGAACTCGATCTCCTCTCCTCCGCCATTTTCATAGTAGTCAAGGATTAAGTAGTAACTTCCCGCGGCTGGAAAGTCGAAGGTCATTGTGCCGTCGGTTCGATTCTGCGTCACATCAGTTGTAGCCGGAGTGTGAGGATCCGCATATTCCCCGACCAGTTGACCGTCAATCCACAAGCTGAATCCCTCGTCACAGTTCACACCAAAGTATCGCACTCCCGGAGAAGGAGCATAAATATAGCCCGTGAACCGTACCGCGAAGTTGTCGGCGCCCCGTTGGAACGGCGGCGCGAACCTTTGTTCGTTGGTGGTGAATACTCCACGGCCACCGTTGTTCCAGAGGTTAATCCACTCGTGAACTGCGCTGATGGCGTCCCCAACACCGCGCGTTGGATCGTCCAACAGAAGTGTCGCTGCGTCAACAAGGTCAAACGCCTGATCGCTCTGGACGTAAAGGGCGTCAAAACCGACCTCTTCCGAATGTAGGGTTAGCGCCACTGAGGTGGCTGATCCAGGCTCAAAGCCGCTTCCGTTTATCGTAAGCTGTACCGTACCATCATTATACACTTGATTCGGTGTTACCGAGGTAATAACACAAGGGATGATGCGGGTTATCGTAATAGAATCCGTAGCACCAGTTACGGGATTTCCAACACCGGTTAATCCCTGAAGATTGAGCAGATTCGGGCCCTCTGCTATTTCGACATCCACTTCGAACACGCTGTTGCCCGAGAATTCTACGGGTACGGATATGCCGTTGACCGAAATCCCCGCTACTTCTATCGGGGCGACACCCTTAATAGTTACTGTCGATGCCGATGTAAAGAAATCGATGCCGCTATTGGTCGTTATTTCGAAGGTCAGAGAAGACGGGATCTGTGTCAATATATAGGACCGGCGACTGCGGACGAACTGTTTGATTCCATCGCGTCTGCCGCTGCCTTGCCTATCGGCAATTAAAGCGTTGGCAGCATCGTCAAGAAACTTGTCGAACTCCGTCGGTGGATTGGCCGTGCCGTAAGAGGTCTGCCACGGGCCGTTCACCAGTTCCGCACAGGCCTGCAGGTACATCCGCTGGTACTTGGGATGGTTAAGAAACTGATCGACCTCCGGAAACTGGCCTGCATTTACGGAGAACAGGTTTGTATTGGCTCCATCGCCCGATCCGAGCGTAAAGTCGATGTCCCAGGGCAGCAGGTACCACTTGCCCTCCAATGGGGCATAGTAGAAGTAGTTATTCTTGCCTCGGCGGTACCCGTAGCTGTCCCAGTCGCCAACGGCATGACGAAGCGCCAATACCCGAGCGAACTGCTCAGGATGGATAAATGATTCGACGTTCTGCTCGTACATCGTACTGCTCGAAGATGTATTAAATGCTGCGGCAAAATCCAAAAGATGTTCCCAGTTGTCGTTCTCGCGATGTGAACGCTTCTCGAATCCCCAGCGATATGTCTCC
>JABAOC010027265.1_pt1 | contig 13582 bp, 13 predicted proteins | sample 7062161 | NCBI WGS metagenome assembly JABAOC01 (sample SAMN14538625, study PRJNA623070) | marine sediment metagenome | biome: marine biome [ENVO:00000428]; feature: marine pelagic biome [ENVO:01000023]; material: deep marine sediment [ENVO:00002113] | place: India: Gulf of Khambhat ... | reverse complement strand
ATTGGGCGGCGACCCAGCACAACTTGGGAGTGGCGTACAGCGAATTATCCACAGGCGACCGGGAGGAGAATTTAATCCGGGCTATAGAATGTTATGAGAATGCGCTTCGGGTTCGAACACAGCGGGAATTTCCGTTAGATTGGGCTATGACCCAGTATAATTTGGGAATGGCGTACAGCGAATTAGAGTCAGGCAGCCAAAAGGATAATTTAGAAAAGGCAATTCAGTGTTTTAGGAATGCGCTAAAAGTCTGGACTGAAGAGAAATTTCCATATGATTATGAAACGGCGAAACGAGCATCAAGGGCTGCAATCGATAAACTTATAAAAAAAGTATTGGAAAAATAATTAGCCTGCCTCTCTGATACCGCAACTTTAATACCTATCAATACTTTGTCCCCCATGTGGCGCCTGAAGGATTGCTGTGCAATTTTAACTTGACATCACTAATGACTTAGCTATATGTTTCAGAAAGAATTTCGGGAAAGCGTAGAGAGGGATGAATTGATAAGGGACAGAAAAGCAATTTTTTTCTCCTGTAGAGATAAAATAAGTTATCCTTTTTCTCAGACTGATGACTCGATAATTCCAGAAAAGATTGAACAAAATGATAACTTGAGAATTGGCACTTTTTAACTAAATGTGAAAAAGGCTGAATGAAATACGAAGGGATAGAAAGAAAGAGATTTAAACGCCTCAAAATCCCGGGAGCAACCGTTAATTTCAGCCAGAAGCACTTTAAAAGAAGATATTCTGAAGAATTCTGCCCTGTTGTCGATCTCAGCCGCGGCGGAATTCGGTTCCTGTGCCGGGATCTTGTTTCAACCATCGTTACAAAAATATCGTTGCAAATATACATCCCAGGAGAAAGTTTTTATCTCAATCTCAAGGGGCGGATAAAATGGACTTCATTAAATCCTGCAGAGAATTATAAATATCAGATTGGAGTTCACTTTAATCCATTCGGGAAGAAAAAAGAACACAATCGACCGGAAAACTTGGAAAGAATAATTGCTTGGGAACGGAAACTATTAGCCTACAAAACACAAGAATAGAAAGAAAGGTAAGAGGTATAGGGGAATATATCATATCTAAGGTTTTTACCGCGCGTCATAATTTTGTGAATTTTCACTTGATAAAACCAGCTGTATTAGTTTACAATCTCAGAAGAGAAGAGAGCGGGGTCTCCAATAATGGTGCACAGCCACAGAAATAGTTCTCCTTACTTATTTTTTTCCATTCGGCTGAACAGGCATGCATATGGGCCTGAAGTTTCAGAATCTGGTCGATAAGGTAGAGGGACGTTTGAAAGTCAAGGGATATATTGCCGCAGTCATTCTTTATTTTTTCCTTAGAAATGAAAAATGAATAAAGAAATAGTGTTTGCTGACTTCTTTAAGAGTTTAAATACGGCCCTAAAAAATGCCTCAGTCTATTTTAAAAAGCATCCTGTGTTCATTAAATCTGTACGAGAAATGAAGAAACACATTGATACCCTTTTAGATTTTGTTTCTCCTTTAAGAATTAGTTTTACGTCTAAATCACTGGTGGCAGAGGAAATATATTTTGAGAAGGAAAAAATATTTGAGGAACTCGCCAAAATCTTCCATTTCCGTAAAATACAGAGCATTCAGGTCCGAAAGGGGATAACCATTGAAGAGCTGGTAATTTTCCTCACTAAGATCAATCTTCCTCCTGAAGCTATTCAGGAAAAGGGGGGCATAAATAACATTTTAAAAGAAGAAAGAATGTCTCATCTGACTGTAGAAGAACTGGACTATTCTCAGCTCCTGACGGGTGAGGGAGATGAAGTCGAGAATGTCTGGCTATATTTGCTGCAGGATGCGGTTAAACAGGAAAATTTACAAAAGATCATTGAATTTGCGGACAATTTTGAAGACTTTATGCAGGACCTAAGCACTGAGGAACTGGTCGAAAATGATGAACTCAAGGTAAACATTGACAAGCTTTTCACTCGTCTTAGAAGTCTGGAGGAAGATAAATATCGCAAGTGTTCAAAAGATCTGCTGAAGTCGATCATTAAAGACAAAAAAATTGTCCAGGAAACTGAATTCGACGATCTAAGGGGACTTTTTAAAGATTTAAGCAATGATGATTTCGCTTCTGTGCTGTTTGAAGAGATTTCAACCGATGATAGTTTTAATCCTTTGAGTCTTCAGATATTTTCCAAACTCACTCAAAAAAGAGATCAAAAAAGTATTGCTGATTCTTTCGAGAAGATCTCTCAGGAGCAAAAGGCTCTAAGCCATTCCCCTCAAATGAGGAAAAAAATCAAAGAATTATTGACTGGCTCTTCTGACGCCGTTATTTCAGAAGGATATCAAAAAACCCTCACCTCTATCCTCAACGAAATTTCATACGAGGGAGAATTAACTTTTGACCACGATTTACTCCGGGAAAATTTCCGCTTTATGCTTCTCTATTTTCTGAATAAAGAAAAAGATACAAAACGGGCGATTAAAATTTTAGATGAGATCCTGAGTGAATGGGAGAGCATAGTCAAGCAGGGAAATTTAGAGTTTTTTAAATATTTTGTCTCCGTCTTGGAAAAGAAAAGAAGTGATTTATCTTTTGACCCTATTTTTATGAAAACGAATAATCAAATTTTATACTTTCTAGCGGAGTACCGAGTTAATCAGGAAAATATTCCTTCAGATCTTAATGATGTCACAAACTACTTGAGAGAGACCTATCTCGGCATTAATACGTTTCTTGATAAAATATTTAAAGAAAATAAAGTGGGCCCTGTTATCCTACAATTATTTTTTCAGATATATTCTGGAAGTTACTACCTTTTTAAAAAGAACTTATTGAAGAGGTCCTCTGATACTGATTTCATTGAAGAAATGACGAAGAATTTGGCAAAAGTCGATTCGCCATCCTCTTTAGAGTCCTTGAAATGCATTTGTTCTTTTTGTAATGAGTCGATGAAAATAAAAGTATTGGAATCCATAGAAAAATTGTCCATACAAGATGAAGATTTCCTCTTCGATATTTTGAAAATGAGAGGGGCTCCATTAAAGAAAATAGCGCTAAAAATATTGATGAGTAGTGAGCATACAAAAAAGAGAGTGATTGAAGAGCTTTTTTCGATTCAATCTCCATTTGGCACAAAAAACAGGATTCTCCTGGAGAATATAGAAATAATACAAGATATGGAATTAGAAAAAGCTAGAGATAGATTAATGACTCTAAGTGAAGGGAAGTTTTTCTGGAATAAAAAACTGAGACGAGAGACCACAAGGGTCCTGGAAGAGTGGGATGCAAGACAATCTTAAAGATACTCTATCGCATTTGATGTCAGCCATTCAGGCTGCCAAGATTTATTCGGTAGACCATCCAAAATTCGAAGAATTTATTGATCAAGGCTATAAAAGCCTTCAAGATATGTTAAAAGAGAATGCCGAATTGGTTATCGGTATTATAGAAGGGGAATTATCCGTTGGCAGTGAAATATTTTTTGACCTGAGTCAGAAACTAAAGCCGCTTATTACTTATTTACTGGAGAGAGAGATTGAGAGAATTGCTTTTCATCGCGACTTGAAGAGGGAGGAATTGATCAGTTTTATTTCTTTTTTAACAGCTCCTCAGGGAGATAAAAAGCAAGAGACAGAGCAATCCCTCCTCCTCCTGGGAATAAAAAATATCAAGGCAGGGAGACTTAAAGCCACAGAAATAAAGGCCCTTTCTCCGGAGATGAGAGATAAGGCCAAGAGTTTTCTGGATAAGTATCAATATTCTTTAGAAATAGTCGATAAATATACGGAATCATTGCTCAACGAGGAAAAGCTTGACGGTTTGGAGTTGAGGTTCAGCGTGAACAGCTTCGTGGAAAATTTATTTGGAATGTACCAGGAGTTTTTAGACCTTACCCTGGTTAAAAGTAAAGACATCACAACTTATATTCATCTTTTAAACGTGACTGTTCTTTCCATGTATATTTCTTCCAAAATTGGTTTTTCCAAGGATGAGGTTTTGGACCTGGGGATAGCGGCTTTATTCCATGATATTGGAAAACTCTCTATTTCCCGAAGATTACTCCAGAAAAAAGGAAAATTAGAAGCAAGAGAATTTTCCCGTATGGAACATCACACAAATTTAGGAGCAGAGATTCTCCTTAAATACTTAGATACCTTGGGAACATTGCCCTCAGTGGTGGCTTTCGAGCACCACCTCAGGTATGACTGTAAAGGTTATCCCAAACTCCCTTTTCCTCAAAAACCCCATCCGGCCTCCCTCCTCATCTCCCAATGTGACGTTTATGATGCCCTTGTCCAGAAACGACCTTATAAGAAAAGTTATCCACCTCTTAAGGTTTATGAGATAATGATGATGGGCGAAGGAAAATCTTTCGATCCCAAACTTTTAGATAAATTTTTCAAAATAATCGGGATTTGGCCGGTCAAAACTATTGTCACTTTGAGTGATGGAAGGATTGCCGTCGTTAGAGAACAGAACGAGAACGATATCTTCAATCCCAAGGTTATGGTCATTTCACCTGAAGAAAAAAAGGAATTTATCGATTTATCAGAAGCAGGGCAAAATGTAAAAATCGAGAATTCTTTAGATCCATACAAGGAAGGGAAAAAGTACCTTCGTTTGGTTGATTCAGAGCAGTAAATCCTTTTTATTCGCTTAAGCAAACACAATCCCCAAAAAAGCGTTAAATTTTTTTAATTCCTTAGATTGATATTTCGATGTATTCAACTTTTGTGGATGGCTCGGGAATTTCCAATCCTTCTTTTTTCAATCCTTCGGCATGGAATTGAATGGCGTCTCTCATCCGTGAAAGCGTTTCTTCCTTGGTCGCTCCGGTTGATACACAGCCTGGCAGATCTGGGCTGTACGCAGAATAGTTCCCGTTTGCTTTCTCTATTATGACAGGATACTTAAACACTTTTTTTCCTCCCATATTTTAAACCCGCTTGTTTGAATATGCTGTTGCGTGTCCCTTTAGCAAGTTCGTCATTTAAATGCGCAGCAATAGTGACTGCGACCGTTTTGGTATTATTTTTAAGTTGCCTATGACTTCCTTTTGTTCTTACCATGAACCAGCCATCCTGTTCAATAATCTTTATGATGTCTCTGATTTTCAATTTTTGTCGAGTAAATAAATTGCTTTACTTAACGGCTATGTGATGATGATGGGATACTTTCAAAAAGGTTTTTTCGTTTCTATATTTTCAAAGACGTTGGTTAAATGAGTTCTTCTCATCATTATGAAATATCAGGGAAAGGAATGTATTGTCTCGCGATACTCGTAGTTATTTCAGTCCAAGCGTTTCCCAGACGGTTTCATCGATTGTTTCCAGAATCGGAGTCGGCATGACGTTAGACATCATCACATACCCGACCCCGAGCTCGGGTATGAGCGCAATATTGGCGGTATACCCCAAGCTGTTTCCCGCATGCTCCACAACCCGGTAGCCATTCCAGGATCGAATAAACCAGCCCAGTCCATAACTCGATCCGGGTATCAAGGCTCCTTCGATCTGTGTCGTCCACATCTCTTCAATTTCCGCTTTTTCGATCAGGCGCTTCCCCTTATAAACACCTCCGTTCAATAAAAGTCTCAGGAAATTCGCCATGTCTCGGGCGCAGGAGTTGATGCCGCCCGCGGGTGAAACAACATCCATGTTTAAAAGCATAGCTGGCAGACAATCATCTTCCCCTTTTAAATAACCTTTTGCCATATTGCGGGAGTCCTTGATCTGTATGATTGAAGTCGTGGTGTTTGTCATGCCAAGGGGTTCAAATACTCTTTTTTGCATGAGTGCATCCCACTCCAAACCCGCCGCTTTACCCGAAGCTTCTGCGGCCGCCACCATACTGATATTGCTGTAGTTGTTCTTTGTCCGGAAGATGTCCTTCGGCTCGAATGCGGCCGCTGCCTTCAACAGAGCCTGACGCGAGGTGCGAATCGGGTCGCTCTTTAAATCCCAATCCGGGTCCTCCCCCCAATTGATGGCTTTCTGGATCAGTTCCATGTGAAAAAAGCCCGTGCGGTGAGAGAGCAGGTCACGAAGCGTCACCTGGTCTTCTGGATGGCTGCTTTTTATTTTGAGATCAAAATACGGCAGATACGTTGTGACCGGATCATCCCAGTCCAGGGTCCCATCCGAAACCAGCATGGATACGAGTGTGGCTGTCAGAGGCTTTGAACTCGAGCCGATGGGGAACACGGTCGTCTCTGTGACTGGGATTCTCTTTTCCAGACTGGTCCATCCCAGTCCCTTGCTCATGAGGACTTCATCGTCTTTGACCACAACGATGGACAAACCGGGTATCTGGTATTCCTTCATTTTGTTTTCGAGGGCTAAACTCAGTTCCTCCAGCGATTTTTTTGAGATCTGATCGTTGTTCCCTTCATCTTGATCTGGTTGGAGTTGTTCAGACTGCCCACACTGAAAAACGGCAAGCGACAATAATACAAACAGAAAGTTGAATCCCTTCCTCATAAAAGATTTTTTTTGCCTCATTTCCTTTCTCCTTTACAGGTGAATTATTTCATTGGATATTATTCTTTACCGGATATTCCAGAATATAAGGCAATCCCGACTCAAGCGAAACCCGATAATGACAACTGTTTCCGATTCAATGACAAACACCGTTTACAGGCAGGTAAAGACCGTTCGTCATTTAAAAATTGATTTTTCCCTGGAGCGTCCGTATAGTGGATACATGTTCGAACATCTGGGGAAGGCAATAAAAAAGACCTGGAAGAGTTCTCTCCTGCTGCGTCATTTTGTCTTCTGGAGTAGCGCCTTCTTGGCCTTTTTTTTAACCGTTTTATTTATCGAGAATTTTGGGACAGCCTTGATGATTGCGACCTTTGTCATTGTCCCGGCCCCAGTCCCTGTCTATCTTCATTTCTTATCCATGAGGCTCTTCTTTGAGAAACGAAAATATGTCTATTATGTGATTTCGCTGATTTTCATTCTTGTGCTGTCCGGATTCTTTTTCGAGCGTTTTTTTTATTTCGTTTTCAATGACCCGGAAGGGCATACTTCTGGCATTTCAATGGCATTGTTCTTTGTTGTTCTGACTACGGGAATGAAATACTTCAAAGAGGGCATCACGAAACAGTACCGCTTCCAGGAAGACAGGTTCAAGCAGGTGCAGGCAGAGCTGACTCTCCTGAAATCACAGGTCAATCCACACTTCTTTTTCAACACTTTAAACAACCTCTACGCTCTGAGCTTGGAGAAATCCGAGCAGGTTCCCGATGTCGTCCTGAAACTCTCCGATCTCATGCGCTATGTCCTGGACAGCAGCAATAAAAAGACGGTTCCTCTGGAGGATGAAGTTCAGTTTTTAAAGAGTTATATCTCTCTCGAGCAGCTCCGGCTGCCGGAAAAAACGGATATTCGGGTATCCGTGAAAGGGAATCTACAAACACACTCCATCGTCCCTATGCTCCTCATCCCTTTTGTCGACAACAGCTTCAAGCACGGACTGAATTCGTCGATCGGAGATGGCTATGTTCATGTCAATATCAACATGGAGAGAAAAAATCTGCATTTCCAGGTCAAAAATAGCAAGCCTCAACCGGAATCCAGGAATAGCTCGGAAAGGCCGGGTATGGGACTGGAAAATGTGAAGAGAAGGATAGCCTTGCTTTATCCTAACAAGCATCAATTGAATATTGCTGATAATCCGAAAAGTTACTGTGTCGAATTGCTCTTGAATTTAAAACCATGAAGATTCAATGCATGATCGTTGATGACGAGCCTTTGGCCCAAAAGGTTCTTGAAAAGTACATCCATTCCTTTCCGTCGTTGGAGCTTGCGAGCAAATGCCGCAACGCTATCGAAGCCGCCGCTTATCTCCATGAGAACAAAGTGGACCTGATATTCCTGGATATCGAGATGCCCGGGCTTGCGGGAATGGAGTTCCTGAAAACAATGGTCAACCCACCTCTGGTCATAATCACCTCAGCTTATTCCGAATACGCGCTGGAAGGTTATGAATACGCGGTAGTGGACTATCTCCTGAAACCCATCGCCTACGACAGATTCCTGAAAGCTATCAATAGAGTTCATGAACGATTAAAAGGGAAGAGGCCGGAAAGTCCGGTTACACGGAAAAAGGATCGGGATGATGTGGTTTTTCTCAAATGTGACAATGTCGAGCATAAAATCAAATTGTCGGATATCAAGTATATTGAAGGATATGGAAATTTTGTAAATGTTCACACTCAGAAAAAGGTGATACTCATTTCAGAAAAGATGAAGACCATTGAGGAGAATCTATCAGGCACAGATTTTATAAGGGTCCATAAATCGTATATCGTCTCGCTGCCCAGGATCGATAGGATCGCAGGGAACAAAATACACATTCAGGAGGATGTTATCCCCATCGGGAGGTTTTATAAAAAAGACTTTGATTCAGTATTGAAATTACATCAATTATCTGCTGATAAATCAGAGGGTGAATCTAGCTGAACAGCGAATTTGCTGAAGAGCAGGCCCATTTGAAACACTCTGCTAACCGTTTATCCACTCAAAACGTTGGGGCGGAGATGACCGGCATAGGCTAAGAGGTCGATGCGCTCGTCTGTCCGAACTATCAGGGCCGAAAGCATGCCCCCTGATTTTTCTTCGGGCAGAACAAAGACAACTCCATGTTTTGAGAATGAGGGCGCCTGGTTAAATCGAATAGGGCCATCAACTTTCCCTTCCTTGTAATCTGATTCTCCAGAATTAAACTGGATTTCTGGAAATAGTTGTGAAACTTCAAATTTTTTGACTGGATAGGATTGATACAGGAATTCTGAAAATGCTTCCTTTGACATATTAATAGTTGTAAATTACAATTATTGTATATTAAAACTAATAGATTGGAGTCACAGATGGAAATTCAAAATATTCGTGATTTTAGAAAAACATTGCGGAAGTTTGAACGGATAATACACATCCAACTCAAAGATTGTTGCAGCGGAGTTTCTCTCGCCCAGTGTCATGTCCTCCTGGAAATTGAAGAACAAGGTCAGGCGACAACCGGACAGCTTGCCGATCTGCTTGGCTTGGATAAAAGCACTTTGAGCCGGACAATTGACGGACTGGTGAGTATCGGATTAATTGAGCGTTTGCCAAATCCTTCAGACCGAAGAGTTACGCCGTTAATTGTCAAAGAAAAAGGTAAAGATGTATGTGAGAGAATAAACAGAGCCGCAGACGGTTATTATGATAAGGTCTTCGCTCGTATTCCAGAAGGAAAACATAAAGTTGTCATCGATAATTTTGCCCAGCTTGTGAAGGCCTTCTTGGATTATGAAAACCAAAAGAAGGCCGAAGTGGAATGTTGCGTTTCTATAGACAACTAAAAATAGCTAAAACGAAGATGGACTCTAATGCCTGTTTTTTACTTTCGAAATGCAGGGATGTTCGGATATGGACAAATTGATCATTGTTCCTGTTGTTTGTCTATTGATCTTATTCTTCTTATTTTTATTCGGGTAGGTAGGTAACGTTCAGGCGATCAAAGAGGTTAGTTATTATTGGAAGAAGGGATATTTTAAAGACTTGTAAATTTCGAATTAAGAAAGGAGCAAAAAATGAGAAAGCTAGGCTCGGTAATTTTATCTTTGGTGACTTTCTTTTTTTTAATCAATTTAGAAGTAGACGCAGCAGACAACAATAAAAAGGAATCTATTCTTGTTTCAACCGATTGGCTGGCTGAACATGAGAATGATCCTTCGCTGTTGATATTGCAGATTGGAAGAGAGATGGAGTATGAAAAAGGGCATATTCCAGGGACAGTGTTTTTTGCGACACAGGGAATTTATGAACGTTCAGCCAGCGGTATGGACCATGAAATTCCATCGGTCACAAAGCTTGTGGCAGTTTTTGAATCGTTAGGAGTCAGTAATGATTCTTATATAGTCATTTGTTATGAAAACGCTTGGGCCATTCCATCGGCAGCCCGTGCCTATCTTACTCTGGCTTACCTAGGCATGGGAGAGAGAACATCCATACTCGATGGCGGACTTCCCCAGTGGAAGGCCGAAAAACGCCCCATTACTTCAGAGATTCCAACAATATCAGCCGGCAATTTTACACCTGATAAGAGAGACAATGTCATCGTGGATACAGGTTGGGTAAAAGAGAATTTAAGAAGCCCCAAAGTTGCGATTATCGATGCTCGGCCCGAAGCTGCTTATACCGGAAGATATAAAGATAAACGGTTCTCCAGACATGGGCACCTGACTGGAGCATTCAATATCCCTTTCACCGAGCTAACATCCGAGAAATCGCCGCACAAATTCAAAAGTGTCAAAGAACTGGAAGATATGTTTTTAAACTTTGGGATAAAGCCGGGTTCAACAGTGGTCTCTTACTGTGATACGGGTGTCTGGGCTAGCCTGGTTTATTTCGTAGCCAAGTATCTCGGTTACGACGCACGATTTTACGACGGCTCGTTCCAAGAATGGAGCGCCGATGATTCCTTGCCTGTGACCGGACTGGTGAAAAAGTAATTTTAGCGCTTGCTGCATGACGAGGAGCTTTCATTGAGTTCAAAAGTTCGAAAAATATTAAGGAATCGGTCAAAGAAGACTGATAGAGAAAGATTAGAGAGGAGGCCTAAGCCGTATTGGAATCCCTATATTGCTGGAATTGGGTTAGGACTCACACTGCTTTCTACTTTCGTCATAATGGGGCGAGGTCTTGGGGCTTCGGGTGCCTTCACGTCGTTTGTTTCAGTTGGAGTTGATGCTGTAGCTTCAGAACATGCGGCGTCTAACGGGTTGTTCAGTGAGTATCTTGGGAATGGCGGAAGACATCCGCTTATGGATTGGCTTGTTTTTGAAATTCTGGGCGTGGTTGTCGGCGGTTTTATCTCTGGATGGATTTCAGGCCGGATAAAAAAGGAAATAGTCAAAGGTCCTCGGATTTCATCTGGCGGAAGATTACTTCTTGCCTTTACAGGCGGCGCCATTATGGGTTTTGCCGCCAAATTGGCACGCGGTTGCACCAGCGGACAAGCGCTAACAGGCGGCGCTTTGATGAGTGTGGGAAGTTGGATTTTCATGATTTCAATTTTTATTGGGGCTTATGCGGGAGCATATTTTATGAGGAGGCAGTGGACATGAGCGCGCCATTATATAAATTCGGTTATTTCGGACCCGATTTCAGCTTGATCGTTGCCTTTATTATCGGTATCGGCTTCGGATTTTTCCTCGAGAGAGGCGGTCTGGGAAACTCGAGAAAATTGGCTGCCCAATTTTATTTTACAGACCTGACAGTATTCAAGGTTATGTTTACGGCCATTATTACGGCCATGCTGGGATTGTATTGGCTTTCATGGTTTGGCTTTGTGGATCTTTCGCTCGTATATGTCAATCCGACCTATGTTCTTCCTCAACTGGCCGGGGGATTGATTTTTGGCGTTGGATTCGTGATGGGAGGATTATGCCCGGGAACGTCTTGTGTCGCGACAGCCACAGGAAAAATGGATGGGATAGCTCTGTTGCTGGGGATCTTCTTTGGAATCTTCCTCTTCGGTGAATCATTCGAACATTTTTACGGTTTTCTCTATTCAACCTCATGGGGACAAGTAACATTCCCTCAGATACTTAATATTCCTCATGGTTTGGTCTTGCTCTTTATCGTCATTATGGCCCTGGCAGGCTTTGTCGGGGCCGAAGCTCTTGAGAAAAAATTTTCAATGAAAGTGGATAAGAGGTGATTTGAAAATGAAAGCCTATTTTAAAAATATCACCCTGGATAAAAAGTTGGCTCTGGTCGCATTACTGCTCGCCGTGTTTGCCGCCGTAGCCGGGAATCCGTATAAGCCTTTTGAAATGCCGGGTAAAACAATTGAGGAAAGAGATGTCGAAGGAAATTTGGTCAAATTTTTAGATGCTCTGCTTCTGGCTGAATGGATCATGGAAAAGAGGGATGATTTTCATCTCGTTGACTTAAGGTCGAAAAAAGAATTCGATGAATATCATATACCTCACGCATTTAATATTCCTCAAGTTTCTCTTAAACGGGAAATGTTACAGGGAAAGGAAAAGATCGTCTTTTATGTTCAGGAGGAAGAGTTTCCGCATGCGGCTTGGAAGTTATTCAGCGAAAAAAGTGACGACGAGATACTCGTTCTGAATGGGGGTTTAGAAAAGTGGAGGGAAGACGTCCTTTTCCCGGACCTTGTCAGAATTAGCGTACGGGATGAAAAGTTTGCCCAAATGATGAAAAGGACCAGCTTGTATTTTGGAGGCACGCCGAAGATAGGGCAAGATCCCAAAAAACGATTACAAAAAAAGTATTTAAGAGAAGGATGCTAGATCAGCAAGAATGAAAAACAGCATAGATTTTGAATTTTTAAGGAAGGAGACAATAGGCAGTGATTTCTTCCTTGAGACACCTTTTGGCAAGAGGCTTCTGACTTATGCAGATTATGCCGCCTCGGGGAGGTCATTGAGATTTATTGAAAAGTACATGATGAACCTCCAGAAAAGTTACGGGAACACTCATACAGAGGATGATTTTACAGGTGGATATATGACCAAACTTCTGCACCAGGCGGAAGAATTGATAAAAAAGGCATTTAACGCAGAAAAAAATGGCTATATATTCCCCATCGGCACAGGAACGACAGGGGCTATCTCTAAAGCGCAAGAACTCCTTGGGGTGTACGTGCCCCCAGTGACGAAGGATAGATTCAAATCGCTCGTTGATGATTACATTAAAGACAATAAGGATAAGAGAGCTTTAATCAGGGCTGTTAAAACTCACATTGAGAAAAACTCGCCTGTAATATTTATAGGCCCTTATGAGCATCATTCTAATGATATCATGTGGCGAGAAGCTTTAAGTGAGGTCGTTGAGATTGATTTAACACCTGAGGGAGAACTGGATCTCACAGATCTAGAGAAGAAAGTATCTGATCCCCAATATAATAACAGGTTCAAAATTGGCTCTTTTTCCGCGGCTTCAAACGTGACAGGACTCTTATCACCCGTGTATGAGATATCGAGGATCCTGCACAAACACAACGCTATTGCTTGTTTTGACTTTGCTGCGTGTGCTCCTTATGTAGAGATTGATATGAATAAGGACGACGAGTCTTATTTCGATGCCGTATTCGCATCCCCCCATAAATTTTTAGGAGGCCCTGGTTCAAGCGGAATCCTTGTCATCAATGAAAAACACTATAGACATGATCTCTCCCCCGTTTTCGCAGCAGGAGGAACAGTAGATTTTGTAAGCTCCTCTATATATGATTTTACTAAGGATGTTGAAAAAAGAGAAAAACCAGGCACCCCCGGTATTTTACAGATCATAAAAGCGGCATTATGTATTGCCTTAAAAGATGCCGTTGGTGTGGATAAAATTGAAGCCAAAGGACGAGATCATGTCCAAAGAGTATTTAGACGACTTTCGAAGAATCCGAATATCGAAATTCTTGGAAATAGCAACCCAAAAAAACGAATAGCCATATTTTCCTTTCTTATCAAACACAAAGATAGATATCTTCATCCCAAGTTTGCCGCGAAACTATTAAACGACTTATTTGGAATTCAAACTCGAGCCGGTTGTACCTGTGCGGGTCCATAC
>JABAOC010001150.1_pt3 | contig 13585 bp, 11 predicted proteins | sample 7062161 | NCBI WGS metagenome assembly JABAOC01 (sample SAMN14538625, study PRJNA623070) | marine sediment metagenome | biome: marine biome [ENVO:00000428]; feature: marine pelagic biome [ENVO:01000023]; material: deep marine sediment [ENVO:00002113] | place: India: Gulf of Khambhat ... | reverse complement strand
GATGACGGCCAACCGCTTCGACGTCGTGACGTGGTTGGCCGCTACTAAGCCGTGGGACTTTTTTATGTTCGTCGAGATGGGGCCGGACCGGCTGCACCACGGCATGTGGAAGTACTTCGACCCGGGCCACCCCAACTACGAGGAGGACCCCCGCTACAAAGATAAATTGAAAGAGTATTACATATATTTAGATAATAAAGTCGGGGAGTTCCTCGGCGTCCTGCCCGACGGCGCGCACGTCATGGTCGTCTCGGACCACGGCATCAAGCGGATGGTCGGCGGCATCTGCTTCAACGACTGGCTCATGCGGGAAGGTTATCTGGCGCTCAAGGAGCCGCCGCTCGAGCGGACGAAGTTCAAGTACGAACTCGTCGACTGGGATAAGACGAAGGCGTGGGGCGACGGCGGCTACTACGGCCGGTGCTTCCTAAACGTCGCGGGCCGCGAACCGCAGGGCACCATCCCCGCGGGCGATTACGAGAAAGTACGGACCGAGCTCAAAGAGAGGCTGGAGGCCATAACCGACGAACGGGGCGTCAACATCGGCACGCGGGCTTTTAGGCCGGAGGAACTTTACCGCGCGACGGGCGGCGTGCCGCCGGACCTCATCGTCTACTTCGGCGACCTCGACTGGCGGTCCATCGGCTCGGTGGGCAACGCCGCGGTCCGCGTCCACGAGAACGACACCGGCCCGGACGACGCCAACCACTCGCAGCACGGCCTCCTCGCCTGGGCGGGCCCGGGCGTCGCGCGCGCGCGGCGCGACGACCTCTCGATATACGACGTAGCGCCGACGGCCCTCGGGGCGTTCGGCCTCGAGGCGCCGGAAAGCATGATAGGGAAAATAATCGGCTGAGGCCGCGATGGCCAGGATATTACGAAGAGTAGTGGCGTGGGCGGCCTTCGCGGCCGCGGTCGGGTTCTTCTGGGGGGCGACGGAGGCGTTCATCAACTACCGCTGGGCGCCCAAGGGCGTGTGGCGGCCCGATTTGTGGTTACCCTCGACGTACAACCGGGTAATCTTCTACGCCGTAGTAGTCGGGGCCTTAGCGGTCCTCGCGGAAGGCGTCAAAGGTCTAATGGCGTTGATAGGGCGCCGGGGCGGCGGCGAAAGGCGATGGCGCGGGCCGGTCGCCGTCGCGGCCGTCGTCGCTTCGAACGCGGGTTGGTTGGTTCTGGGCCTGATAGACGGTTACGAGCTCAACCTCGGCGTCTTAAAGCTCGACGTACAGGAGGCGGGGCCGTTTTTCGCGTATTGGGCGTACTACGCGGTCGCGGGGGCGGGACTGGCGCTGGGGCTCGGTTTCGGCCTGGGCGGGCGGCGGTGGGCGCGCGCGGTCGGCCGATACGCGCAGGTCGTGGGCGCCGCGTTGTTCGTGGCGTTGATAATAAGCCGCTTCGTAGACGGGGCGCGACGACCCCGGCCCCGAGGCCCGAACGTCGTACTCATCGTGCTGGACGCGTGGCGGGCCGACGCCTTCCGGCCGGACTTGACGCCCAACCTTTACGCGTACGGGCGGGAGAATGCGCTGGTCTTCGAGCGCGCGTGGTCCAACGCGACTTGGACGCTGCCCGCGATGAGGACGGCGTTCACGGGCCAATATCCCGACAAGAACGTGACACGCCGGCGTCGCAGGGCAAAAGTCGAATGCCCCACTTTGGCCCAAAGTTTGCGCGCCGCGGGATACGAAACCGTGGCGTTTTCCGCCAACCGGATCCTCAACCGCGACAGCCCCATAACGGACGGTTTCGAAAATTTTTACTTCACGGATTGGCTGCCGTTCCTTCGCGAGGTCCATTTCTACGATACGAATTGGTACGCCCCGGCGGTCCGGGAGCTCTTTCACGGAGAGCCCTCCTACAAGGAGAGCCTTATCCTCACGGGTATGCTACGCTCGTATCTCAGGCGGCCACACCGGCGGCCTTACTTTTTATGGGCACACTACATGGACCCCCACGGGCCCTATATGCCGCCGCCCGGCTATTACGCCCCCGCGGACGAGAAATATATATTGGACTACCGCCCGTGCGTGCGAAAGCGCCGGCACGCCTTAAAACGCCTTTACGACGGCGAATGCAAGTTCGTCGACGACCTATTCGGGTCTATCCTCCCACTCCTCGCCGCCCAGACCCGGACCATTATCGTAATAACCTCCGACCACGGCGAAGAGTTCTGGGAACACAAAATGCACACCTTCGGCCACGGCAAGTCGGTTTACGACACGTTGACGCGCATCCCCCTCATAATCTCTATACCCGGCAAAACCCCCGGCGTCGTCAAAACGCAGGTGAGCCTCGTGGACCTGGCGCCCACGCTCCTGGTCCTCGCCGGCCGCGAGCCGCCGCGGACGATGCAGGGCCGGCCTTTCTTCACGCCGGACGGACGCGCAGTCGCCGGGCGAAGGCCCGTATTCATCGGGAGCTTTTTTTTCAAGTTATTAGAAGGCAAACCCGAACGCCAAAACGCGGTCGTCGCATGGCCCCGGAAACTCATCGTCTATCACAAAAGGCCGTCCGCCCCGGGCGAATACTACGACCTTGCCGCGGACCCGGCCGAGTCGCGGCGCCTGCCGGAAGACGTCACCGCGGCCCGTCTCCGCGAGTCGTTAACCGCTTGGCAAGCGGGAGTAACCCGCGAATATGAAAGCCCGGATTACGAGGGCGCCGCGGCACCCGACCTCCGGGCGCTGGGTTATATCCGGTAAAGACGCCGGCTGCGGCCCGGTAGAGAGCAAACGTGCGCGCTTCAGTAACCAAAACGTTAAAAGCAGCTTTCGCCTCGGCGGCGTTCTTAGCGGCAGCCGCCTTCTTCTGGGGAACGACGGAGGCGGTCTTGAACCACTTTTGGCCGCCCCACGCGACGTGGCAACCCGACCGGTTGCTCGAGTCCATATACGGCCGCTCGGTCTTCTACGCCGCGGTGGTCCTGGTCGCCCTCCTGGTCGCGGCCGCGGTCGGCCTCGCCAAGAGACTCGTGACGAGAAAAAAGCGTGCTCCCGCCCGAGCGAGGTGGCGGGGCGCCGCCGCCGTCGGCGCATTCGCGGCCTCGAGCGCGGGGTGGTTTGTCGCCGGCCTGCTACGCAAAGGGAAATTAGACCTCGGGCCCTTAAAACTAGACCTGGGCGAAGTAGGCCCTTTCTTTGCGTACTGGGCTTTCTTTCTCGTCCTGGGGGTAGGGCTCACGATAGTGCTGAAACGGTTCGCGGCCGGGCGGCGTTGGTGGCGGGCCTCGGGTAAACTCCTTATGACCTGGGGAACCATCGGGTTTGCCTTGGCGGTCTCGAGCCGTCACGTCGAAGGGGCGGGTCGACCCATACCCCGCGGCCCCAACGTCGTCATGATCATCCTGGACGCGTGGCGGGCGGACACCTTCCGCCGAAACCTGATGCCGCACCTCTACGAGTACGCCCGGAACAACGCGCTCGTCTATAGCCGGGCGTGGTCGTGCGCGCCTTGGACTATTCCCTCCATGGGCGCCGTATTCACCGGCCAACACGTAGACTCGCACCGCGCCCGCTCGGGGCCGCGCAGGGACTACGTGAGCCCCACGCTGGCCCAAGTCTTCCGCGCCGAAGGCTACGAGACCACGGCGTTCGTCTCGAACCGCTTGCTGGACCGTCACCACCGCCTCGTGGACGGCTTCGACCACTACGTCTTTTGGGACTGGCCGCCAATCCTCAGCGCGATTTGCTTCTTCCATACTAATTGGTACGGCGCCGCGCTGAGGGAAATCGTCCACCGGGACGCCGGCTCTCAAGCCAGCCGAGCCCTCACCGTGCTTTTAGGCCGTTACGTCGCCCGTCGGCACCGCCGCCCGTATTTTCTCTGGGTCCACTATATGGATCCCCACGTCCCCTATACCCCGCCCCCCGGGTATTACGAACCCCGCGACGCGCCGTTCATAAAAGAGTATTACCCGAAAATGAAAAAGCGCCGGTTCGCCCACCACCGCCTATACGAGGGCGAATGCGCGTACGTCGACGACCTGCTGGCGCCGATGGTCCTCCCAACGTTAGCCCGCGATAAAAACACGATCGTCGTAATAACCAGCGACCACGGCGAGGAGTTCTTGGAACACGGGCACATCGACCACGGCAAATCGGTCTACGAAAGCGTCACCCGCGTGCCACTCCTGATCTCGGTCCCCGGCAAGGCGCCCGCGGCCGTAAAATACCCCGCGAGTCAAGTCGACCTCGCACCCACGATCCTTCGGCTGGCGGGGATAGCAATTCCCAAGACGATGCAAGGTGAACCCCTGCCGATGGAAAGCTCGGCCGGCCCCGCCAAGCCGGTCTTCGCCGGGAGCTCATTTATCGTAACCTCGGAATTCAAACCCGATCGGCAAGACGCCGTAATCGTATGGCCTTGGAAGCTTATCTTGTACCACGACCATATGGACGGCCCGGGTGAATTCTACGACCTCAGCCGCGACCCACACGAACGACAACCGTTGGTAGAGGACGACGTCGCCGAGTTATTGCGTCGGCAGTTGAAGGGCTGGAAGGAGGCGGTGGCCGAAAGACGCTCTCCGCGTTCGCTCGAGGATTACAACGAGGCGGCGGCGGACCTGCGGGCGCTCGGGTATATACAATAAAAATACCGGAGACCGCACAACTTCCCACTACCGACGCGCCAAACCGAATCGCCGCAAGGCGATGATTTTTTATTGATTATTGACTTCGACGGGGCAAGCTGATAGTATTCCGAAAATAACGCGAAGAGGAGAAGAGCACGCCCGAGCTAGTTGGTTACGCCGCGCTGGGTTTGGTCCAGGGTTTGACGGAATTCTTACCCGTTTCGTCGTCGGGGCATCTCGTCCTGGCGCAAAAATATTTGGGGATCGAACCGCCGGGGATCGTGCTCGAGGTCGCGTTGCACGTCGCGACGGCGCTCGCGATCGTCATATATTTCCGGCGGCGCCTGAGGACGATATTCGCGGCCTCCGCCCGCGGCCCGGGAGGTTGGCTCCGGTTCGTCGGGCTCGTAGCCGTGGCGTCGCTCCCCGCGGCCGCAGTCGGCATCGTTCTCGAAGATAAAATCGAGCCGCTCTTCGAAAGCGGCCGGGCGGTCGGCGCGGCGTTGCTCTTTACCGCGGCGGTGCTCGTAGCGTCGTCCTTTCTCAAAAGACGCGACGCAAAGCTCGCGGCGTTGGGCTTCGCCGCGGCGCTCGCGGTAGGCGGAGCACAGGCGTTGGCCGTCGCGCCAGGAATTTCGCGGTCCGGGATGACGATCGTCGCGGGCCTCGCGGTAGGCCTCGCGGGCGCAGAAGCGGCCGCGTTCTCGTTCCTGCTTTCGGTCCCGGCGGTCTTGGGCGCGGCCTTTCTGGAGGCGGGTAAAATCGAAGGCTTCGAGGGGAACTGGGCGGGGTTGGCGCTCGCGGCCGTCGTAGCGTTCGCCGCGGCGTTGGCGGCGATATACGTCGTCCTAGCGTCGGTACGGGGGCGCGGCTTCGGCTGGTTCGGCGCGTATTGCGGCGCCCTCGGCCTGTCCGCCCTTCTCATTTAATCGAATTTTACAAAAGTAGCAAGCACCCATATGATATACTCCGACGAGGGCGGGGCCGGCGCGGTAGGCGGCTCGGGCGCCACGTCGGAAGGCCTGTCATAATTAAAATATACTAATTACCTCAAGTATGGCGAAAATCAGCGGCAAAAAAAGGACGGACGAAGGCTTCAGGTACGGCCGGCAGCTGCTCGGCTTCGTCCTCGTTATCGCCGCCGTCGTTTGCGCGCTAAGCCTCGCCAGCCACGACGCGAACGACCCCACGGCCTTAAGCGCCGCGGGCCGACCGGTTGAAAATAAATTGGGCATCGCGGGCGCGTGGCTCTCGTTCTGGCTACTCGAGACGCTCGGCTTGGCTGCCTTCACCCTTCCTTTGTTTTTCGCGCTGTGGGCCTATTTCCAATTCCGGGGCGGCGTGTCGCTCGCGCGGGAGTTCAGACTTATCGTCTACTCGTTGGCCGTGTTCTTCGGCGCGGCACTTCTGGCCCTAACGGCGGGCGGCGACGACGAAGTAGCGTTCGGCGAGGCCGTAGGGCGGGGCGGCGCCGTAGGCCTATTCCTTCGCAACGCCGTCATATATGCCGTAGGGAGGTTCTTCGGCCTCGCACTCGCGGGCTTGGCCTTCGTCCTCGCCGGCGCCTGGGCCCTGGCGGGAGTGACGCCCAAAAGGTTCGCGAACGCCGCGGCCGCGACCTTGAGGTGGGCCGGCGGAGTCGCCGGGGCCGTCTTCAAGCGCGAGGAAATCGAAAGGTACGAAGAGGAAATCGACGTCGCCCGGGCCCCGGCGCCTCCCGAAGAAGTCGCGGAAGAAGCCGTTCTCGAGCCTGCCCCGCCGCCGCCCTCGGAGGCGGCGCCCGCGGCGGCACCCTTGTTGCGGCCCCGCGCCGGCTACAGGCTGCCACCGCGCGACCTCCTCGCGCCCCCCGAGCCGCCCAAAGAGGAGATATCGAAAGACTACCTCAACGAATGCAAGAAGCGGCTCGAGGCCGCGCTCTCATCCTACCACGTGGAAGGGCGCGTCCGCGAGATAAAGGTCGGCCCCCGCGTATCCCGCTTCGAGGTCGAGCTCGCGCCGGGCCAGAAGTTCGGCGCGATGAAGTCGCTAGAAGAAGACCTGGCGCGCAATATGGCGGTGCCGGGCATCACCGTGGCCAGCCTGGCGAGCCGGGGAGCCGTCGCCGTCGACGTCCCGAACCCGGTGGCGTCGCGCGTCGTCCTGCGGGAGCTGTTGGCCACCAACGCGTTCAAGAGGGGCCGTCAACGTTCCAAATTGACGGTACCGTTGGGGCGGCGCCACGACGGCCAGGTCGTCACCGCGGACCTAACGAAGACGCCGCACCTCCTGGTCGCGGGCGCCACCGGCTCCGGCAAAAGCATCTTTTTAAACTCGGTCGTAACGTCGCTCCTGATGACGGCGACGCCGGAAGAGGTACAATTCCTCATCATCGACCCCAAGCGCGTTGACCTCGCCGTATTCAAAGAAATACCGCACAAACGCTACGATAAGGCGCTGTTCACCGAGGTAGAAGAGGCGGTGACGGCGCTCAAGGCGGTAGTGCGGCGGATGGAGGGGCGCTACAAACTCCTCGCCGCGGTAGGCGCCCGCAACATCGACGCGTATAACCGGCTCTTCGCGACGCCGGAGGGAAAACGCCAGCTCGCGGAGCGGATACCCGCCGACGCGGACGAGGAACAAGGGCGGCCTCTCCCCTACGTCGTCGTCGTCGTCGACGAGTTGAACGATTTAATGGTCCGCGAGAAAGCGCGCAAGGTGGAAGAACAACTCGTCCGGTTGGCGCAGATGGCGCGGGCCGTCGGCATCCACCTCGTCGTGGCGACGCAGCGGCCTTCCGTGGACGTAATCACGGGCGTCATCAAGGCCAACTTCCCGAGCCGCATTGCCTTCAGCGTCTCATCCCAGGTCGATTCCCGGACCATCCTCGACCGCGCGGGGGCGGAACACCTCCTCCCGGAAGGGGACATGCTGTTCCTTCCCACGGGCGCGCCGGAGCCGGAGCGCATCCAAGGCGCGTACGTCGGCGAAGACGAGGTGCGGCGCGTGGTGGAGTTCTGGGCGGCGCAACAAGCGCCCGAAGGTTTGGCCTCCGTACGCGAAGTCGCCGAAGAGCCGGAGTCGCCCGGGGCAACGTACGCGGAATACGACGACGAGCTCTTCGACGAGGCCGTGGCCTTCGTCGTCTCCCAAAAAAAGGCCTCCGTCTCCATGCTCCAGCGCCGCTACCGCATCGGCTTCGCGCGCGCCGGGCGCTTAATCGACCTCATGGAACGGCGCGGCATCGTGGGACCGGACGAGGGCCCCAAGGGGCGCAGGGTCCTGATAAAATCCCCGGACGAACTTGAGGATACGGGGGTCGGCCCGGGTGACGAAAACTTTATCTAAACCGGTTATCGCGTTCTGGCTCGTCGCGTACGCCGCGGCTCCGACCGCGGCGGTTTGGCCTTACGACGAGCCGCCGTCCGTCAGCGCCGAGGAACTGCTGCGCCGCGTCGCCGAACGCTACGAGACGCTGGGCGACTTCCGCGCCGACGTCGCGGTCGTAACGTCGTCGCCCTTCCTGGACGAAACGTTGGCGAGCGCGGGGGTGCTTTACGCGCGGCCGCCGAACCTCCTGCGCGTCGAGCTGAGCGAACCGCTCGAGCAGACGGTCATCTTCGACGGCGAGTTCACGTACGCCTACGCCGCGGGCGGCAACCAGGTCATCCGCTACGGCGGCCCGGGCCTCGCTTACCTTACGAACCTGCCGCAAACGCTCGAGGACTTCTCGGCGCAATACGACATCACGCTACCGGCGGAAACCGCGGGCCGCGCGTACGAACTACGCCTAAATTTAAAAAAAGAACCGGCGCTGTTCCGCAAGATAAATATATGGGTGGACCGGGCGCGGCTCGTGCCGCTGCGCGCCGACTTTTACGACGACGCCGGCAACCGCACGTCATACCGCTTCTCGGAATACCGGTTCAACCAGAACTTCCGCGCCCGCCTCTTCGCGCTCGAGCTCCCGGCCGGCGCCGAAATCGTGGACGCGGGGAGCCAATATCGACCGTGACGCGGAAGTTATTCGTAATCAGCCTGGGATGCGCGAAGAACCTGGTCGACGCGGAGGCGGCCGTCGGCGCGCTCCTGCAAGACGGCTACGAGCTCACTTTCGACGAAGAGGTCGCGGACGTCGTCCTCGTAAACACCTGCTCCTTCATAAAACCGGCTCGCGAGGAGGGTCGAGAGGTTTTGGCCGACGTCTCGAGGCGGATGAAGGCGGGCGCCACGCTCGCGATTACGGGGTGCTTCCCGCAACTCGCGGCCGACGCCCTCGCGCGAGAATTCGAGCGGGCGGACGTCATCCTGGGGGTGGACGCGGCCGCGGAGTTGGCCGCGGCGTTGCGGATGGTCCGCGCGGGGCAAAGGGTAATAAAAATCGGCCCACCCCGGCCGCCCCTCGCCGGCTTAGCCGCGCGACCCCGCCTCACGGCCCCGCACGTCTCCTTCGTCAAAATCGCCGAGGGCTGCGACCACCCCTGCACCTTCTGCACCATACCTCGGCTGCGCGGCCGCTATCGGTCCCGCGACGCGGACGACGTCGTGCGCGAGGCGGAGCTCGCCGCGGCGCGGGGCGTAATCGAGCTCGTGCTGTTGGCCCAGGATACGAGCCGCTACGGCGAGGACGTCGACGGCGGCGTAAACTTGGCGGCCTTGCTGCGCCGCCTCAGCCGCGTGGGTATCCCTTGGCTCAGAGTCCTCTACTTACACCCGGCGCGCGTGACGGACGAGTTGGCGGGCGCCTTCGCCGAGCTCGAGGCCGTCGTGAATTACGTAGACGTGCCGCTGCAACACGTCGTCCCTCGCCTCCTCGAGGCGATGGGACGCCCGGCGTGGACGCCCGAAGAGACCCTTAGGCGCCTCGAGCGCATTCGGGCGCTCGTCCCGGGCGCCGCGTTGCGGACGAGTTTCATCGTGGGATTCCCCGGCGAGGCCGCCGCCGACTTCGAGTTACTGGCCGGGTTCGTCGAGGCCGCGCGCTTCGACCACGTGGGCGTCTTCGAGTTTTCGCGGGAGGAGGGGACGCCCGCGGCCGCGCTGCGCGGGCAGGTCGCTCCGGAGGTCGCACGCGCGCGCCGCGAGGAGCTGATGCTCCGCCAGCAAGACGTGGTTGCGGAACGGTACGGCGAGCTCGAGGGAGAAACGTTCGACGTCCTGGTCGACCGCGTGTCGCCGGAGGGCGTCGCGGCAGGGCGGACTTATTTCCAGGGGCCGGAGGGCGACCCGGTTACGATACTTACGGACGCCGCGGGCCTGAGGGAGGGGCGGTTCGCGCGCGCCGAAATCGTGGGGCGGGAAGGCTACGAGCTGGTCGCGAGGGCGGCCGGGGTGGCGCGCCGTGCTTAATTGGCCGAACTTACTCACGTTACTTCGAATCCTATCCGCGCCCGTCTTTCTAACTTTCCTCTTATCCGACTCACACGCAAGCCTCGCCGTAGCGTTCTTCATCTTCGCGGGCGCGATCACCACGGACCTTTTGGACGGCTACCTCGCGCGACGCCTCGATTGCGTTACGGACTTCGGCAAGATAATGGACCCGCTGGCGGACAAGGTCGTCGTCGTAACGGCGCTCATAAGTTTCGCGAGCCTCGGCACGGTCCCGCTCTGGATGGTCCTCGCCGTCGTCGTGCGCGAGTTGGTAATAACGGGCTTCCGCGCCATCGCCGGCGCGCGCGGCATCCACATCTACCCCACGACGCTCGCCAGGTGGAAAGCGGCTTTTCAGATGGCGGCCATCGCGGGAATACTAGGCCACCCGGTAGTGGCGCGCTGGCTCGGCGGAAAATGGCCGGCCGCGCTCGACCCGCTCGTCGACGGCGCTGTTACGCTTACCCTCTGGATCGCGGTCGTACTGACGTTGTTCACGGGCCTCGGTTACCTTTGGAAAAACAGGCAGGTAGTCGCGGGAATCTTCATCCGGTAAATAGAATATGGCAGGACCTTTCCTACGCCGGCTCGCGACCTTCGTCGCCTCGGTCGGCTACCTCGGCTACTCGCCGGTTGCACCCGGTACGGTTGGGACGCTCGCCGCGGCGGCGGTATACTGGTGGCTGGTCCCCGCCAACTACTGGGTCTTGGTAGTCGCGGCCGCGGCAATCGGCGCGGGCGTATGGGCCGGCGGGGCCGCGGAAAAGGTTTGGGGCGGCGACGACCCCCGGCGGGCTTGCATCGACGAATTTGCGGCGTACTTCGTGGCCGTCGCCTTTTTACCGAAGGCATTTTCGTACGCGGTACTCGCGTTTATCCTCTCGCGCGCGCTCGACATAGCGAAACCCTTCCCGGCGGGCCGCCTCCAGCGCGTACGCGGCGGCGTCGGGATAATGGCCGACGACCTCGTCGCCGCGGTATACGCCAACTTAACCTTACAGGCCTTACGGCTTTTGGCGCGCGCCCTCGGCGCATCCGCCGAAACCTTTCCGTAAGGGGGAAAGTTGTCGCCGACGATAGAAGACGGAGTGACCCAACTCGCAATCGTCGCGGCCGCGGCAGCGGCCGGAGGGGCTTTGGCGTGGCTCGCGCCGCGGCTCGCGCGACGCGGGGCCCCCGACCGCAGCCGCGCGCGCACCCCCTTACTCCTCGGCGCCGCGATCGCGTCGTTCGCCATTATCTTCACGTGTCTCGCCAACAGGAAGTTCGACGTCTTCTGGGCCCCCGCGGTCGACCTGGGCATTCAACACCACGTATTTTGGGCCGGCGGCCGGGGCGGCTTCCTATACCAAACCGTTCTGTTCGCGAAGCCGCACCTGAACCACTTGATGTTAATGAACCAGTTGCTCTCGCCGCTGTCGTCGTTGTTCCCCTCGGTCCGCACGCTCCTTGTCATCCAAGCGTTGGCGTTGGCCTCGGCCGCGCTTCCCGCTTACCTCATCGCGCGCCGTCATACCGCTTCCCGCTATCTAGCGCTGGCTTTCGCGCTATCTCCTCTGCTCTTCGCGTCGGCGCAGTGGGTAGCCCTTTACGATTTCCACCCGCGCGCGTTCGCGCCGGCGCTGATACTTTGGGCCCTGTGGGGGACGGAGACCGGGCGGTCCCGCCTCGCCCTCCTCTCCTTCTTTCTGACGGCGCTCTTGATCGAAGAATTGGCGTTATACACCTGCGCCGCGGGTTTATTCATAGCCATAGGATTGAATAAGAAAAAGCTGGGCCTGGCCGTCGCCGCGTTTTCACTCCTGTACTTCCTGGCCGCCACGTACGTCGTCTACCCGCAACTTATGGACTTGACGGACGTGGCCTCCAATCCCATCCTCCACACCTTCGGCGTCGCGGCCTCGCCGGCGGGACTGATCGCGTACGCGGCGAGGCACCCGCTCGTATTCCTCGCCCGCGCGGCCGAGCCGGCGCGCGCGACGTACCTGCTCCATATGTTAACGCCGTGGGCATTTCTGCCCGCGGCCGCGGGGTGGGGATTGTTGACGTACGTTATGCCCGTAATCTACGCCTTATTCTCCCGGATACCGAGCCACCACGGCATCCAATACCAATACTCGATGCCGCTCTTGCCGTTCCTGGTTTACTTCGCCGTGAGGGCGTGGGGCCGCGTCGAAAGGGGGGCCGCCCGCCGCCGGCCCTCGCTCGCGGCCTGGGCGCGGCGCGCCGCCGCGGCGTATCTAATCATCGCCGGCGTCGCCTCGAGCGTCGCCTTCGGCCCGCTGGGCCGCCGATATAACCCCTCGTGGTACAACGCCGAGCCGTGGGCCCGCCGCTTCCCGAAAGTGGCGCGCTTCGTCTCGCGAGACGACTCCCTCGCCGCCTCCATGTTTCTCCTGCCGCATTTCTCCCGCCGATGGCGGATCTACCTTCACCCGCACAAATTCAAATACGTAAAAGAGCTGTTGCCCCGCGAGGTCATCATATCCACGGCGCGCCTCCGCGAGACCTGGGCGACACCGCCGTTAGTGACGGAGAAACGAAGTCGGATTACGCTCGTCCGCCTGCTGCGTGACCGGCGGTACGGCTGCGTGTACGCGGACGGCGACTACGTCTTGCTGCGGCGAAGCGCGACCCCCGTAATCTCGGCGCCGGCGGCCTTCGAAAAAACTTTTCAGATTATCGAGGGCCGCAAATTGGATTACAACGTCGGCGTCCCGATCTTCGACGAGCGGGCGCGGAACCGGCNNCGCGGTAAAGGTCAATTACCGGCTGGCGCTCTCCAACGTCACGCAACCTTTCGCGCCCGCCGCGGAGCTGGTCGTGGTCGAACGCCGCGATTCGGCGCGGCCGGCGGCGGTCGCGGTCCGCGAGGTAATGCCCGCGGATTTGCCGGCGGACGGAGGATACGGCTGGGCCTCCGCGGCCTTCAAATGCCGAAGCGGGCGCCGGTACGAGTTCCAATTATACCCGCTGGGTAACGGCGACCTCTTCCTCGATTACCTTTACGTCGAAGCGCCGAGGCTCTCGCTCGAGTGGGCGTTCCGAGGGCCCAAAAATGACGAGGAAAGAGAGATGTTCGCCGAGGAGAGCGCAGCGCTCCTCGCCTACTACGAGGCCGCGCCCGACGGGTACGAACTGAGATAAGGGCCGAGGTGAAATTATGGAAGCGACCGTCATCGCCGTCGGCGACGAGTTGCTAATCGGGAAAACGGTGAACGAAAACGCGACGTACCTGTCGCGGCGGCTCGCCGCCCTCGGCATCGCGACGCGCCGCCAGATCGTCGTGGGCGACAGGGACGACGACGTCGCGGCCGCCCTCGAGGAAGCGCGCGCGCTCGCGCCCTTGGCGATTACCACGGGCGGCCTGGGCCCCACCGCCGACGACCGGACCCTCGCCGCGGCCGCGAAACACCTCGGCCTCGAGCTCGTGCTGCATCAACCGACGCTAAAGGAAATAGAGCGGCGATTCGCGCGGCGCGGCATGAAGATGCCGGAAGTCAACGTCGGCCAGGCGCGCGTCCCCGCCGGCTCGCGCGTGCTGGGCAACCCTCTCGGGACCGCGCCGGGGATAATAATCGAGGAGGCCGGCTGGGTATTGTGCTTGCTGCCGGGCGTGCCGGCGGAAATGGAGTACATCTTCGAGCACGGCCTCGTACC
>JABAOC010009646.1_pt2 | contig 13587 bp, 15 predicted proteins | sample 7062161 | NCBI WGS metagenome assembly JABAOC01 (sample SAMN14538625, study PRJNA623070) | marine sediment metagenome | biome: marine biome [ENVO:00000428]; feature: marine pelagic biome [ENVO:01000023]; material: deep marine sediment [ENVO:00002113] | place: India: Gulf of Khambhat ... | reverse complement strand
ATCAGTGACAATCATGGTATTCTTCATGGAGAGCCTCTCTGGCAGCCGCACAGTGGCCAAAAAAGCGGCGCTCTTGAATTCAATGAGATTGATGATTGTGTCGAGACCGGCTTTGTCTTGAATCCGGCCGGAGGTGCGTTCAGAGCCTTTGCGTGGATCAAAGGGGCAGCGCCTGGACAGGTAATTATCTCTCAAGCGGATGGCATTGGTACCGGGGATATCTGGCTCGGCTCCGATGCATAAGATGGAAATCTTATGACCGGGTTAACGCCTCCTAAGGTCGGCCGGTACGTTCCGCTGCCATTAATATCGGAACCCACCATTACCGACGACCAGTTGTATCATGTCGGCTTTGTTTGGGACAGTGCTTACAAAATCCTTTACGTGGACGGCGTTGAAGTCGCCAAAGATAAGGCCGTCCAGAATCCGCTGAAATAAGCGAACGGCGGCCCGTACATCGGCGTCGGCAAGAACCTCGTAGCCGGCACATGCTTCACACGTCCGATTGATTATGTTCGTATCTACAACGTAGCATTGACAGCAGAGGAAATCGAGGCACCGGTACAATATCTCGCTATTGTTCTTCGCCGCGTGTTATGTCCCGACGTTCCAGAAGCGGCAGATCATGGTCAGCAGCTCGTCATTGGTTTTGATGTCGTAGAAGGCCTTCAGCAACGTGACATCATCGGCGGCCATACTCGCAAAGCGCATGCGGAAATCCGCTTCGGTAACGGGCGTCTGCTCAAAGAACTTCAGGCATTCCCACGCCGCCCGCTGCTGTGCGAAACGGTCTTGCTTCAAATCAGGCTCCATCCGCATCGTCCGGCAACGAGCCGACTCGACGTTCTCAATAATAATATCTGCATTCATTTTCCGCTTTCTCCCTTTTTATTTTAACCTTTTTACCTTTAACTTTTTAACTTTCTTTTCTTATCCCAGCCCTTCTTTGAGTATTGCCATGAACATCGCGGCGGGATTGTCACCCTTCCGGGCCCGCTTTGCGTAGTCCAGTACACGATCGAAAATCTCGACTGTGAAACGCCCGCTGGAGCAGCCATCGATAAGCCAGTCAGTGACATTGCGAAAGCACGCGCGGTCCAACCGGCCAGCAGGTGGAATAATCCTGCTAAGCGCATCAATAAAAGAAGCGCTTTTAGCTGTTCACAATGAAGCAAATCCAAAGTACATGCTGAGTGATCAGCCGTATTCGTAATATCTTTACTTACCTTTTCGTTTCCTTTCCTTAGCTATAGCGATCCCAATAGGATCGCTATGGCCACCCCATCTTTTGCTGGCTCCTTTAAGTCCCGCTTCAGCACAGACTTGTCGAAAGTGTTTTGCCTTTTTCAGTTCTTTCATGACGCGTTTATGCCGGATTATGCCTTTACGGAGCTGGAACTTTTTCGGGACTTTCTGGAAGATTTTTTCGAACTCTTCGACGCTCCCACAGTTGCAAATCCTACTCAGTGCCTCCGGCTCAGACGTGCATTTGCCGTCGTTGGAAGTAAGGTACAGAATCAGGCTGCAATACACGCCCCCTCTCGGCCGGCGTGAACTGAACAAAGTCGATATCTGTCAAAAACGCATCGCTCTCTAACTGAACATATTTAATCCTCATCTTCAATACCAAACCTTGAATCATTAGCTTCAAAAATCTGGGTTCCCGTTTCGCGATGCCTCGTCTTCGCTCGGCATGAAGATATCTCTTTTCACCCTGAGCGGAGTTAAAGGTTGAAAAACTGGGTCCCCCTTTCACTGGACATTAAATAGTCTCCAAACGGTCTTTAATTACTCTATTACTGTCTTTGATGAAACATCGAGCTATCTCTGTAAGGGACGCGGCGTTTCGGGAAGCTTTGGTTTTTCCGGCAAGGGGCTCGCGAGCCAGTGATAGCGCCTGCTCAATGATTTGCTGTTGCTCGTCGTTCAGGAAAAATACCATCGGCACGGCAAAGCTTTTGATGTTGATCTTAGCCGGTGCAGACGGGATTTTTAAGTTTCTAAGCTTTTCAATCTGTGAGCGTGTGAATGGCAGAAGCTTCGCCATATCGCGGGCGTGCATGTTACGGTTGATTCTGTCCAGCAGGGCAAGCTTTTTCTCCAGCACGTCCGAGCCGCTCAGGCGATTGAGTGTGGAAAGCAGGATGTCGGCCTCGGCATCGTCCACGTCCCAGACGACGGCATCAACGGTCTCATAGCCGAGTTGGTGTAGTGCCTTCCAGCGATGATGGCCATTGATAATCTGGAACTCGTCGCCGTGCCGCCTGACCACGAGCGGCTCGTAGCGGCCGGTCCGCTTGATATTGCAAACCAGCCGGGCGAAGTTCCTCTTGCTCATCCGATTGGGATTGCCGGGATGGGCAATGAGCTTGTCGATTGGAATACTTGTAACTCGATTTTCGATTTTAGTTTCTCGCATTACTTGTCCTCCTTTGTGAATTTTGGATTGAACCAGATGTAATAGACGGGCCTTGCGGTGAGCTTTTTCAGGATGTACCGCGTTCGATCGAGGCCGGGCGGCATGTCTCTGCGTCTTCCGTGGCTTTTGAGAAAGTGTCGGACCTGATGCTCGATGAACTGAGCTTCGCAATCGCCAAGCCGGTCGAATTTGTGCTGCACCTTCTCCGTATCAAGCAGGTCGGTCTGTTCGATACCAATGATGCTCAGCGCCTCGATAAATTGCACGCTGGCTGCGGACGACTTTGCTTTGTAGGCCTTCATCCCGGCCCTTTCGAAGAACGGATTGACCCATCCCATCACGGCCAGTGCCTCGACGATGGGGACATTGACAAGGGGCATCGTCTCTCGGACCAGCCGGCTCGCCAAGCCGAGGCCGCGGAACCGAGGCTCGATAATCACCCTGCTGATCCGGCGGATATTGGCGTTAACCAGCGCCAGCTGCGTGCTCCTGTCGAGGCCGGCAAAGGTGTGACTGGTAGCGATGTTTCGGAGCTCCAGCACAGCCGGTGCAGTCGAATAGACGATGACACCGACCGGCGTTTCGAAGCTTGCCCGGCTCAGGACGAAGATTGCCGAGGAGGGTCCCGGGTGACCGCCGCGATAGTGATAACGGGAAAGCCGCTTGTAATCGTCCAAGCAGCCAGGCACGATTTGCAAATTCTCACATACTGTACAGCTTTTCATTTTATTTGCTCCTCTTACGCTCATAGATGACCTCTGCCGGCCCGGACAACTGCTTGATAACAAGGATATCGGGCGCCAAATCGAGCAAGATGTCATCCCGGCTGGAAGCCAGGATGAAAGTCATGTCGGTACTTTTCGTGAACTTCCGCAGGCGATACGAAATCACCGCTGCTGTCACGCTGTCCAACTCCGAGCAGAATTCATCAGCGAAGACAAACTTTTTTTCTGAAGCCAGAGCCATCGCCAGCCTAAAGCGGTATTGCTGGCCTGCACTGAGATTTACCGGCTGATTGAGAATGCAGAAGCAGTCGTTCAGGCCGGCAACGCTTAGAAATTGCAGGCTCTTGGCCAAATCTGCTTCAATGCAGTCGATAAGCGTCCTGTCGGCAGGCAGAGGAATCTCGGCAAGGTTAATCTTCTCGCCCGCTGGGACGACTTTTTCAAGCTCGTTCAAAAGTACGCTCTTGCCGGCACCGGATGGGCCAGTGATATAGACGATGTCACCGGCATCGATTTCAACCCGGCACGTATGCGCGAAATTCTGTTCAGTGAGCCTTCCGAGTGAAAGGCCGAACATCCGGCAGACCGAGGCGACCCTGTCGGTAACGGTGCCCCGCCATTTGAATGTCTTTGAAATGCTGTAAGTCGCCATAGTTTCTCCCTCGTATTGTTAATATTGCTGGCAAAACTCAATATTAGCCGGTCCGGCGCTGCAGTTCGTTTACTATGCTTCGGATTTCGATTAGGGTGTCGCGAACACGATAATAGCTCCAGCGTCTCTTTGCCGCGATCCGTCTCATCGACAGGCCCATCAGGTAGTAATCCTTCGCGATGGCAAGCTGGAGACTGGTCAGTTTGTCACGGTACCTCAGGCAGTCGATATACGGGCCATTTGCCAGTCGCTTCGAGATAGCACGAATCCTGCGGGCGATGCTCGTCTCGGTGACACCACGGATGCGGGCTATCTGCCGGATGCTGTTGCCGTGCTCGATATACATGGTCATCAGCAGCTTATCGGTGCCGCTTAGAAGATTCAGTCTGCTCCGCAGCATCTCTATCCGGCTTCGATACAGGCCCTTAACATTAATTGTTTGCTCTGCAATATTTTCATGAATTCGTTTCATTTCCATCCCTCTTTCCCGCCTGCTAACAGGCATTTATCACCAAACAGCAATAAACACACTTGTTCCGACATCGATTCCACAATTGAGCGTGATTTATCAATAAAATTTGTTATGTAAAAATCATACATAATTATAATTTTAACTTAATAATCAACTATGTCAAATATTTTGTTAGATTTTTAAAAAAATTTTTTCAAGTTTTTTCCAACCGTGGATTTCTACCCTGAAACCGCACTTTTTTTGCTTGAATTTCCTTACCTTCGTGGCATGATTAGATAGAGAAATGTGAAGAATTTAGATTCGTATTCGGAGTTATATGCCATGAAAGCACTGGTTTTGAAAGAAGTCAGGCAGCCGCTTGTTTTACAGGAGCGGCCAAGTCCGGAGCCTGGCAGCCGGCAGGTCATCGTCAAGCTCAAGGCGGCGGCTCTTAACAGGCGCGATTACTGGATTACGCAGGGACTGTACCCGGGGATTCAATGCCCTGTAATATTGGGCTCGGACGGTGCCGGGACCACAGACTTTAATGAAAGACAAGTCATCATCAATCCAGGCTATAACTGGGGCAGCCAGCAAAAGGCTCAGAGCGGCGACTTTAAAATCCTCGGCATGCCGGACGACGGCACGTTCGCTGAAGAAATAGCCGTGCCTAAGGAGCAATTGTTCGCCAAACCGGAACATCTGAGCTGGGAGCAGGCGGCGGCACTTCCATTGGCGGGCCTTACGGCGTACCGGGCGCTTTTCATACAGGGCAGGCTGCAAAGCTCGCAGACCGTCGTTATTACAGGCATCGGCGGCGGCGTGGCGTGCATAGCACTTCAGCTTGCCGTCGCAGCAGGAGCAACCGCCATCGTGACATCATCCTCGCAGGCCAAGATCGACAAGGCACTGTCTATAGGAGCGGCTGGCGGATTCCTCTATACCGCCGAAGGCTATGCCTCAAAGGTCAATGAGCAATACGGGCCGGTCCATCTGATCGTAGACGGGGCCGGAGGAGACGGTTATGGCGAGCTGATAGACTTGGTTTGCCCCGGTGGGAGAATCGTCAATTACGGAGCGACAGCGGGCATGCCCGGTAAACTGGAGCTACGGAAGGTATTTTGGAAGCAACTGCATCTGGTCGGCTCGACGATGGGCTCACCGGACGATTTCGCTGCCATGCTCGATATGGTCTGCAAGCACAAAATCCAACCCGTCATCGATGAAGTGTTCGCTCTGAGCGAGGGCAATAAGGCGTTTGAGAAAATGAATGTCTCATCACAGTTCGGCAAGCTCGTGCTGCGAGTCAGTGATAAGTAACGAAAGAAATGAAGGTGTTAAAATGAGCGGTACAGGCGATAGATTCCAGCAGGAAACCAAGTATAACCCAGGAAAAATGCCCGGCCACAGACTCGACTGGACAGCAAAGCCGGATTTGTATAAGGAGTATCCGGAGGCCGAGAGGATCGAGCTGCCGACGTTCGAGCCGGGCCAGCCAATGAGCCTGGATAAAACGCTGCGACAGCGAAAGAGTATCCGCGACTACCAGACCGAGCCTATCAGCAAGCGCCAGCTCGCGTATCTGCTATGGGCCTCAACCGGCATCCAGCGTGTAGAGAACGGTTATGAATTCCGCACAGCACCGTCGGCGGGCGCTCTGTATCCGATAGAGTCCTACGTGGTCGTTAACAACGTCAAATCCCTTGAGCCCGGCGCCTATCACTACTCCATCCGGGCTCATCTGCTCGAACAATTAGCCCAGAGAGATCTACGGCAACAAATCGCATTGGCGGCCCTCGGCCAGGGCATGTGCGCCACGGCAGCGGCAGTTTTTATCTGGACTGCAGTATTCGAACGCTGCAAATGGAAGTACGGCCAGCGGGCTTACCGGTACATTTATCTCGATACCGGGCACATCGCTGAGAACCTTGCTCTGGCTGCCGTCAGCCTGAACCTTGGCACATGTGAGATCGGTGCCCTCTACGACGACCACGTAAACGCAATCATCGGCATCGACGGGGCCGAAGAAAGCACCATCTGCATGGCCGCAGTCGGCATACCTCAGTAACGATAAGAGTCATTGATGAATAGGAACTGCCCCTCCAACAAAAGATGTACACAATAGTAAATCTCTCACTCCGTCACAATTTCCTGTATAGTAAATACGGCTTTTTCAGGAAAATCGTGTATAAAGAAATAATTTACTTTTAGATTAGCTTTTTTCCTTAGAACATCTTTGCAATACCGGCTCCTAATCCCCATCCGTCAGAAGTAAAAGAGAATTCTGCCGTCAAATCACAATCTTCGGCAATACCCAAAACAGCACCGACAAGGCCACCAACATTGCCGTCTTCCTCAATATTTGCTTTTTCCATATCCATGTAGTTCAGCTCGAGGAAATTTCGTTCAAAGTGATATTCGCCGGACAGATAATAATAAAATGGTCCGCCATAAAGTTTCCATCCGCCCATATCAACTGTGGGTCCGACTACTAATAACATATCATAGGTATCAAGACTAACTTTGTCCCTCCGGAGCCCGATTCCAGAAATATCGTCAGTTTTGCTCATGCTGGTATCCAGCCAGTTCATATGAAACGCAGCGCCCCAGTCAATTGTATCACTTTTTTTGAATGTAACCTTTGCACCCCAACTCCAGGCAAAATCGTCGTCGAAATCATATCCGGCCGTATTATCTACAATGAGCCAATGGATATCACCTTTCGCTTGCGAGAGACCAAGCCGTGCATAGATTTCCCACGAATCCGCTAAGCCGCAGTTAATACCTAAGTAGTGACGCTGTACACGAAAGTCCTCGATCCTCAACTGGCCCTCGCCGGTGGCGGTTACGACGCCATCGTCAATCATAAACCATTGCTGTCTGGTTTTGTCCAAATCCTGCGTGGAATAGGAATAGTTATATCCCAGACTCCACTGTCCTTCATTCAGCTCCGCCGTCGGGGGACCCATGAAGTTAAGCGCAAAAGCCTGCGCAGACAGAAAGGACAGTAATCCCATGACCAAAAACAGCCTGATTTTCATAGTCTTCTCCTTTCCAAAAATAAAATACTTAAACGATACAATCCGAATAATCCTTTTGTCTGTGCGACTGAGCCATCCATTTCCCAGCTTTCAGTCATGATTTTATATCTAAATCTTGCCTATATTGCCACAAATAAAACTTTTTTTATGCAAAAGATGTTCCGAATTACCCTTTATGTCATTGAATTAACCAGTTCATTTGATCGGTAGGCACTTTCCCGATAAAGGATTTTAATTTAATGTGAAATTGACTCGACTGTACGTTTTAATTAAATTACGCTCTATTCGAGCCGCCCTGGTAAGAAGGCCAGGTCCGGGTATGAGGAATTATAGATGCGTGATATGGATGAGCTTTTCGCCGCATTGAGGCGGTCAAAGTTTCGCAGCCGGTTTCGGCTCTCCGGAAATGAAGCTCAATATCTCAGGGATAAGGATTTAGCAACAATCCTCCGGCACGCTCGGTATTTCGTTACCAAGCGGCTGGCGGATGCCACTCCCGCTAATGACGGCCGACAGACACCTATGAGGAACCATCCGGTGTTTGTCGCTCAGCACGCGACCGGCACCTGCTGCCGGAAGTGTCTGGCCAAATGGCACCACATACCGAAAGGCAGGTCGCTCACGCAAGAACAAATCGACTATATCATCGAGGTTTTGAAGCGCTGGCTGGCCCAGCAGAACATTCAACAGCATACTTTCTGCCGAGAATAATTTTGCTGAATATTACCCAAAAAAATCTTTGCATTCGGACGCCGGGCACCTATACTGGATTTTCCAAAGAGACAGGGAAATGTTGCTTGAAGGAGTTCTGTGAAAGATTAAGACAATGGATATGATGCCGGGAAGGAGCCCCAAAGTAGTTGTAGTTGGCGGCACGTATGTGGATATGGCTATACGCTGTGGCCAAATCCCATCGCCTGGTCAGAAAGTTGCCGGTTCTGCCCTCGCATACACGACCACCGGTCCGGGGCCTAATCAAGCTGTAGAAGTTGCATTGTGCGGCTGCGAGGTGTACCTGATAAGCAAAGTCGGCGGAGATCCCTTCGCTCAAATGGCCAGGAACAGCCTGGCCGAGTACAAAGTTAACACAGAATTAGTCTATAGCGCAGAAGCCAAGAACACCGGCCTAGTCGTTACGTTAGTGAACGCCGAAGGCGAAAATGCATCCTGTTATTACCCCGGCGCCAATGGCGCCTTACAAGCCCTGGATATTAAAGAAGCCGAACAAATAATTTCCGAGGCCGACGTCTGTTTGATTCACGGCCAATTGCCACAGGAAGCAATCGTCAGTGCCCTTCGCTGTGCCGAATTGTACGGCGTCAAAGTCATCCTCAATCCCGCCAGGCCGCTGGAGCAACAGGGCCGGACGACCAGCGATCTACCAATCGAATATTTCAAAGCAGATATTCTGATTCCGAATCTCTACGAAGCTGCCGATATCACCGAGCAGTCAGCGGCAAACATCCGGACCGCCAAGCTCATCGGTTCGGACCTTGTAGCCCGCGGCATAGGCTCCGCCATCATCACAATGGGTAGACGAGGCTGTATGGTCGTTGACAGAAACAGTGCCGATCATATTCCGGCGTTTGAGATCGAATTGGTTGACCATACCGGCCGGGGAGATGCGTTTGCAGGAGCGTTAGCCGCCTATTGTGCCGTTGAGAACGATGTACGAGCTGCAGCCAAATTTGCCTCGGCGGCCGGGGCGCTGGCCTGCACGAAGTTCGGCTCGATTGAAGCACTACCAACGAAGGCTGATATTATAGAGTTGCTGCAGAAAGAGGATATCGGTTAACGGTTACGCACCGGTCTGCGCGTTGCTGTTAATTCTTCGGCTTGATAAGCAGATACTGTGGGCTTTGTTCGGCGTGTAAGTTCAGGTCTTTGGTTTTCCAGTTAATGATGACTTTACCGCCATAGATGCCGACGAGTGTGACTTCCGTCGGTTCGATCGGCAGAGTAACATTATGCCTCGGACCTAAGGTCCAGAAGGTAACGGCCTCGCGATTGCCGTTGGTCAGCTTAAAGGCGAAATCATTTTCATTGCCGAGATCGATTCTCTGCTTTATCGAATAGCCGGTAAGAGTGGACGACAGAACCTTAGCGGCAAGGTACGCCGCCTTGGGATTAAGGTCATGATGGACAGTACCGAAGTGATGTTCCCGCTCGTTGGGATCCGTGCCGTCGTCTTTCCAGTCATACCAGATGCTCACCGGGATTTTCTGATAGGAATTTATCAGGAACATTCGGACCAAGTAATCGGCCTGCTGCTGTTCGGTCAGGCGGGATTTGTCCCAGTTGATGTTTGAGTATCCCCACTCGCCGGAGATGACAGGAATCTGTTTTCCCGCCGGAGCGTAACGTCTGATGAGTTCGCGGAGCTTCGCGTAATCGGGGATTACCGTCTCCGGCGGTTGCGAACGATATGGATGGACGCTAAGGACATCGATCCAATTAAGAAGCCCATTCTTAAAACAATCCTCAAACCATTTTAATGGTATCTGCGAAGTAGCGCCGGCAACAACCAGGCCGCTCGGATCGGCACTTCTGATGCGCGAAGCAGTAGCTTCGACGAGCTTGCAGTAATCATCCACACTCGGCTGCGGGCTCCAGAACTGTTTAATGTTCGCTTCATTCCATATTTCCCACAAGATGCCCATGCCAGCATATCTTTTAGCAGCGGCTTCGGCAAAATCTGCGAAGCCTTTGCGGCCAGCTTCGGTGCGGACAGACCTGTCCGTCTCGTATAGTTTGTTGCTGTAATCGAGAATGTACAGGACACGGATGCCGAGTTCTTTGCATCCGAGTGTTAAAGAATCATAGCCCGATTCCTTGAAATCATATTCGCTTTTGGCCTGCTCAACGCGCGACCAGACAAGGTCCATTCTAATAAACTTGAATCCCGCCTCGGCAATCATTTGAAGATCGCGCGGCAGGCCGGTGAAGTGGATATTGACGCCGAAGCCGTCGGGAATAGCCGGCCCGGGCAGTGGCTGGGCCGCCTTAGCCACCGGCAAAAAAGCTGTTATCATTGGAAAGAAAATAACCGCGAAGACAAACAAAAGCCGAATATGAAAAACCGAGTCCGGAGAACTATTTGACTCCTGTATGCTAAATTCTATATTCTGACTCTTATATCCTGTATCCTGAATTACACCTATCGGATTCATTTTTCACCTTTCAATCTAAGCCAGCAGTAATATACAACATACGTAAACATCTGTCAAACACTAAACTATCCAGTCCAGTCTTTGCCGGTATTGTTAAAGCTGTCCAGAAAAAATCAGGGCTGCAAGCATTATACTTACAGCCCTTTTAAGTTGATAACCGAAAGATGTTTCTATTCGCTATCTGTACCTATATTGAGCAACTCATTATTGTACCTCATATGTGAAATACATTGCCCAATTATCGCCCGGGAATTCGTATTTGTAGCCGTCGCTGTCTTCGTCGGGCCAATCATCTGAAGGAGGAACAGGCACACCCGCCCAAACAGTATCATCGCCACCACAGCAAGGCGCCGGAATTGTGATGATTATGGGCTGGAAATACCATCGCCCCGTAACCTGTTCACCAGTTACAGGATCATATTGTGGAGGCTCTGCCGGTATATCCGCATAGGGCTGCAGGATAATAGCCACAACATCGCCACAGTTGGGAACATAACCCGCTCCATTTTCTACGGCTAATGCAATGATTTCATCTACCCGGCACTGAGACCATGGCCCTAAACCGGTTAGACCAGTTGAGATACCTGTCAATTCCCAGATAGCTCGCTGAATGTCTCCATAGGTATATGCCTCTCCATTACAGGGAACACCTTCATGATCAACTAAATCGCCGACGGAGATGTAGTTCAAGATCCAGTTGACCAAATCCATATTACTATACCCGTCCTCGTAGCTCGAAAATACCAATGCCTGTAGCGGCGTCCCGCGAGGATAGTCAGGTTCCAGGCGAATACTTTTACCCACATCGATACACCATGCATCATACAGACCGTCAAGTACTGTTCCGCCACTGACCAAAGCGTCGAAATAGCTGTCATCGTCCACACCGGAATCTCCGGCCCAAAGCACGCTGACGGTAACCTCATCCGGCAGAAAATCCAGCACAAGCTCATCACAGTCATCGGAATATTTAACAACACCGTGAGCGGCGATATAAAGTGTTGTCGACGACGTCCAATAATGACCAGGGTCGAGCAACTTACCACTCTTCGGATGATAGACAGGGTCAGCTTGTAGTGGTATTGTGTAAGTCCACTCTGTTACAGGGCCATGCGGATCAGAGTACTGGAAACCGCCGGGATTCGGATTACCATTATTCTGAGGAATATTATCGGGTAACGTGGCTATATGTAGGTGCGTCTCAGTTAATACTACATCGCCGGTAATGGTATATTTTACTACAAGAAATCCGTTAATCTGAGATACCGTAACCTCTCCAACTACATTCGCCCCATTCTTCGGATTGCCCGCAATTATGTCTGCCCCCATAACTGTTCCTGCCGTTAATATGGCAACAAGTGCCGTAATTGTCAAGACTAACTTTCTCATTTTTTTTCTCCTTAAATCTGTTTTGAATTCCTTTTCCTGCTGCGGACCAGGAGCATCTGACAATCTGTTCTATTGCTGGTCCTTTAATACAAATTACATTTGCTACATATTGTTAACTTACTGCCGGCGAACCTCCTTCCTCCCCGCAAGGTGTTTGTATGGGATCTATGCCGTGTATACGCCCCGGAGTATTTCCAGGAAAACTCACCTTTCCTGGACAGCATAATGGGAAGAAATTTGTGAAGATAAAGCCATCTGTGGACAATATTGGCTTCTTAACCCACTCATCCTTGAGTTTGATGTCCACTTCTTTTTACTCCTCTTCTTTTGCTCTGTAATAGCAAAATGCTACTTATCGTGGAATTCTCGCCGACCCGGCATATTTGAATGTTTAGTATATTGCCTATCCCGGTTTTAATAGCCTAACATATGAGAATTAGTGGTTAAACCATACACAAGCGGGATGAGTTTTAGACCACTCTTCCACGAATATGAGGATTCTACACAACTGATGAACAACATGTCAATTGTGGTGATTACGTATTTTTGCCTTGTAGAAGGTTCAGATAATGAGGACTCGAAGGCAGAAAATTGCGTTAAGATGGGTAAAATACTTGTCAATTTTCGACCAAAAGCGATGGTAGTTGAAGACTAAAATTGGAAAATTGAAAAAATTTTTTATTCCATACCACACAAGGACTTACAGCAAAAAACCTGTCTACAATTTTGTAGATTTTCGCATCAAAAGCGCAGGTAGCTCCAATTATGGGGGCGATGATATTCGCCCGGCCGAGCCGACGGCAAGGCAAAGCAACCCGCGGCCGGCTCGGCATGACAATTGAATAAGGGAGAGCAAAGCATGGGATTTGAACTTGATATATTTGAAGATAAGTCGCTTGAAAGCGACTACCTTGAGTGGCTCGTCGATACGCAGTCGGTCGAAATCCAGAAGCATTTCAGCCGGCTGTGGGATTACTACGCCAATCCGAAGGTCGAGACGACCGGAACAGGTGCGGCCGACAGGAAGGTGAACGAATCCGGGCGATGCTACGTGCAGGCCCAGGAATACGGCCTGCCGGCAAGAATCACCGGCATGGTGCATACCGGCCGGGCGGGAATCTTCGGCGCAAGGCCCGTCAACGAAGTGCAGCGAAAAGAAGTTGTTATCGAGAACGACATCGCATGGCGAGTCAATGCGGCGGTCGATTTCCTGTTCGGCAAGCCTGTCACTATCGTTTCAAAATCGCCGGTCAAGCCAATAAGTGCAGAAATTCAGAGCATTATAAAGGCATTGTTTGCGGCTAACGGTGATATCGGATTCTTCCAGGACATGGCAGTGCTCGGAAGTGTCTACGGCTTTGTCGATTGCTTCGTCAGGCCTGGCGATAAAATCATCGAACGCGTCACTTCCTCCTCCTCACAAATCCTCTCTGCGGACAACCGCTATGCGGGGTCCCTCGANNCAATCGACCTTGAACTGATAGAGGCACCGAGAGCACTGCCTGTCCTGGAAGAAAACGATTACAAAAAGATACGATATTACGTGCAGCACTTTGGGCAGAAGAAAAACGCCCTGAGCAGAAAGAACTCGTTTCTTGCAAGACTCCTGTCGGGCGGGACACAGACAACCGACAATCGGCGGGTAGTAGCCGTCACCGAAATCACCTCAGCCGACGCATGGCAGCGATACGAGGATAAGCAGCTCGTCGCCGAGGGCAGGCTTCCATGGGGCTTTCTGCC
>JABAOC010009313.1_pt3 | contig 13588 bp, 6 predicted proteins | sample 7062161 | NCBI WGS metagenome assembly JABAOC01 (sample SAMN14538625, study PRJNA623070) | marine sediment metagenome | biome: marine biome [ENVO:00000428]; feature: marine pelagic biome [ENVO:01000023]; material: deep marine sediment [ENVO:00002113] | place: India: Gulf of Khambhat ... | reverse complement strand
CGCCACGCCGGCGGCATCGACGTAGGAAATAGCGGCATGGTTGAACAGACTTTTCCCACCACTGGCCAGGATGGTACTGCTTCCAGTGGCCCCGTTGAAACTGGCCACCTCGCCGTCATTCATTATTTGAGCATATTGGTGTTCGGTGGAACCGGTCTTGGCCCCATTGTATAACCCAGCTGAAACCAGGATGTTTCCGCCTGCAATCACAGCAGTATGCTTGCACACCGCTTTGATCAGTTCACTGCCATTTTCAGTCCAGGTGGGAAAAGACAACTGACGGGTGCGTACATCTAGCCTGTTGTAGAGGATGCTGGCCAGCTTCGTACTGTTGTCAGTGTAGTCGCCACCTGCTGGTTCACTGATGGCGGTCTCTCCACCAACGACATAGAGAAAGTTGGCAAAAATGCCAGCCCCGAAGTAACTACGTTCTGTGGCAAGCGAGGGCTGTGACTCCCAGGCGCTCAAATTTCCAGCTGAGTCGATCTCAGCCCGCCAAACCTCAGAGACCGGTTGGTGGCCGTCAGTGGCGCCACCCATCAGATACAACCAGCCTCGGAAAATGGCAGCACCGGAGGAATGCAGGGGCATGGGTAAGGATGCAACGGAGTGCCAGTTTGAAATGGTTTTGTCAAGATTGACCGTGCCGCGAAGAACCGTGCTTACCGGGATGGAATCGTTCTGCAATTCAATGCCACCCAGCAGATAAATATAGCCGGCCACAGTCGTGTCCACCCGGGAGTTGAAAGGCGTGGCAGCTACAGCAGTAGCGAAAGCCCGGGGAGCAGGTAGAAAACCGGTTCCCACCCAGGTGTTAATGTGACCTGAGACATCAATCACTCCATACCAGACATCAGAAACAGGAGCAACACTGCCGTCTGCTCCACCCAGTACATAAACGACATTTTCAGAAATTGCATTTCCCACTGGTACGTGAACAGCACTTAACCCCTGAAGAGAGTTTGGAAGTGGGGTAGTTTGCGTCCAGGCTATGGTAGAGGGACTAAAGATGGCAGCGCTGGTCACCCTGAATTCTATGGAATCGCTCACGCCGGTAGCAGTTTCAATTACTACCGGTCCTGATGCCGCCCCCGACGGAACAGCAGTGACAACGAAGGTATTTACCCAATCACTAGGTGACTCGATCACGGCTTCCACCTGACTGCCTGCTCCATCGGAAAAGAGCACCCGACCGGCGCCTCGGATGTCGCCAAAGGCATCCCCTTCCAAAAGCACGGTCGACCCGACCTGGCCGGACGGCTTAGTTGCACCATTGATCACTACCAAATCCGGTTCAACCGCTTGAAAAGCATCTGTCAAGGTCTCAAAAGCAGAGCCCGGATTGCTGACCCGTATGTCGTAGAGGCTGTCGGCAACCAAACCATCTGGAGCATAAGCCAAAAGTGTGTTGTTGTCTACGACCTGAACGTTGGTTGCTCTCAAGCTACCGAAATAAACTGTGGCACTGGCTGAGAAGTTAGATCCGCTTATGGCAACTTGGGTTCCTACTGTGCCGTGGTCAGGGTCAACTGAAGCTAGGGTGGGCGGACCTTGCGTCGATTGAGACGACTTTTTCCCGCTGCAACCGAGCGTGAGAAAACTGAAAATGACCAGTAGGGAGGAGAAAAAAACGAATCTTGTGATTGAGATATTGAGCCGTTGCATGGCAAACCCCCTTCGTTTGGTTCTATAATTATTATCCAAAAGGGTTATTCCGTCTCGCTGATTGTATTATCGGATGATAGTCTGGAGATATTAAGCTTCTTTTGCAGACCTCTAACCTCTAAGGGTAGAAGTCTTTTACTTCTTGGTACGAGAGGACTGCAATGGAACCTTAGGAAAGACTGTCACTTATGACTCTATGAAAAGGTTCCTCGACAGTTTCCCAATAGGATTGGCAAAGTTGAAGCTTGAACTGCCATCTCCGGATTTGCAGACTGATTGTAGGGGGATGCCTGCTAAGCAGTTGTACCTGCAATAGGGTACCCCGGGTTCGAATCCCGGCGTCTTTCCGCTTGATTCCCATCCGACGATTTTCTAACAGCGAACTTGCCTGTACTGGAAGTAACTGAAGGGGGGACGCTCCCGCCCCACCAGTGCCGTTGCCAGCGTGCCATCAGACAGGTGGGTGGATTCAGGGACGATTTCAGAACTTTCTGCTCAACCCCAGATTGACTCAGGCACTCGAGCCCTATTCAGTAATGCCCTGAGATTGGGGTGGCCCGCATCTTAGGGCACCACTACTGCAAACGCAAACCGTTCCGAGATAANNCGAAACCGGCACCGTCCCTTCTGGCCATTGGTCGCCGGGCTCTGGCCAATCGGAGACTTCAGGTAGATCGGCAGTCGAGTCTTTGCCTGTAATGGTGAGGTGTAAAACAGCTGACGTCGTGCGAACGGCCCTGTCGTTCCCGTGCCAAAAGACGCCACGACCTGGATAGTAAGCGTCGGTCGTCGCCATGGCTAAAATAAACGGTTCATCACTCGTGATCTCAATGTCAAAGGTGTAGGACTCGCCTACCGCCAACTCGAGCAGTCCATCCGGTGGCGGGTTCAGCAGTTCAATCGTCGGCTCAGCTGCCATGGCTGGTGAGGCAATGCGGGTTAGCAGCACAAGCAACACTATTACGCCAATTGTGATGGGGGACCTCTTCATTTTTCCCTCCTTTGCGAATGCCGTGCGATGCAGCATGGGTCGCACCGGCAAGTGACATTAGTTAGAATGGAAATGATCAGACGATTCGTCTCAGAGATCCTCCTTCCCTTGCCTTGTTCCTTGTACCTGCACTCACTCGCATCTGTCTGTGAACAAAAAGCAGACTACTGAGTAGCGGATCGTTATTCATACATATTATAAGCACCTATGCAGCCCCGTCAAGCACATTTTTGGGGGCTGAGTCGATTCAGGTACGATCTTAGAACTTCCTTGGTGGCCGAAGATTCAAGTTTTCCCATGCTTGAACGTGTTCAAACAGAGGTTCTGGCCTGAACTCCAGGCCTGCTGGAATCGTCAATGTAGAGATATCGTCGATCAGAGGAGTAGACATACGGCGGGGGCAGGCTCTGAACCCGCGGCGGTCGGGCAATGATTTCCGCCCCTGTTTGAGCCTGCTGAGAGACTCAAGAGGGTTAGCGCTGCCATACCCCTTCTGCAAGAAAAGGCGACGGCACTTCACATCCCAAACACTCTGATGAGCAAGCTGAAATCTCTTCTGACTACAGAAATCAGAGAATAAACTCGGTCTGTTGGGATAGTGAAATGGCTGATAATCTGTATCAAAAGAGGATACTAGAGATTGAACCGGGTTTAAGAATCAAAAAGCAAGAACAGCAGCTTGATTTTTCGACTGATTAGGAGCAAAGGCGGTATTTGCGCGTCCTGTCCACGCAATCAACCGCTATTGCAGTGATTCTTTTCACACAGACCTTCTGGCTGAAGCAGCTACGATAACGAAGCTACCTATCTTAAGTACGACCACTATCAAACAAGTTTTCAAAAGTCCCAAAACGGGCAAAAGCACCACACCTCCAATGATTCCGCCTACCCAACCGCCACAGAGATCAGAACCATAAAGTAAGCCCGCGGTCCTACTTAGGTTTCCCCCGTCCCTTGCCCCAAGGGGCGCAGTCAAATGTATCTTGTTGGCTAAAGGAAACTCCGCACCAATGAGAATGCCGGAAAGAAGAGAAAGCGCCACAAACACTATCTGTAATAGAAGAAACATCGCAGGGCGGTCCAGGTAGGGGCTGAACTTGAGGAAAATCAAAGGAAGCATTCCCGAGAAAATAATTATGGCCCCCTCGATCTTCAAAAAACAGGCAACATCTTTTCTTATTCGTGCCAGAAGAGAAGTCATCACCAGGCTTCCAACCGCCGCTCCCACCATGAAAGCAGTTGTCAAAACTCCTATCCAGTAGAAAACAAATCCGTAGAGTGCCTGAAAAGTGAAGATCAGCGCCAAATCGAATATCATTCCAGCAAACCCCGTGGAGGCAATGGCAAAAGGTATACTCACCTTTGACGAATCTGGGATTCTGAAATTGAGGAAAAGAAAGGGTAATACAAAAACGCCCACCAGAACAAAGGCCAAACCTATATTCACCTTCTCAAAATAGCTGAAGATTTTCCCCATGTAGGGAGAAAAAAGAGCATTCCAGTAGGAAAGACTATAGAAGACGCCTAACGGTCTGAAATCTCGATTAGTCTTTTCTGTGGCTCCCCGCAGAGACTCCGAAAACCAGTTTAGCCATCTGTAATGCAGCCGGTACTCGATATGGGCTGCAGTGAGAAGACTGACTTTGAGATTCCGTTCCCGCAGCCTCTGAGTCAGTTGCGTTTGATCAATCAAAGAAAGGCTTTGAGACCTTGATGCCAAGAAGAGATTTCTGCCGTCTCCTGGAATTACCCGCACGTAGGGGTAAACCTCCCTAAGTGTGTTAAGGATACAGGCGTTGAGATTCCTTAATTCCTTGCTCAGGTAAGTGAGGGAACCTGGCAAGCCGATAACTAAGATTCCTTCTTTGTTCAATTTGTCTTTAACCAGAGAGAAGAACTCCCCTGTAAAAAGCCGGTTTGTTTGTAAGTCCTGGGGATTGGACAATCCTACCAAGACCAAATCATATCTATTTTGCGTCTTTTTGACAAAAACCCTGCCATCCAGATGGTGGATGTTTACCCTTGAGTCGGAAAGCTCAGCTTCGGTCAGTGCGGTGGGGAATTTCTTTACAGCCTCCAAGATTAACGGGTCAAGTTCGACATAGTCTATCCTTTCCACCGGATGTTTTAAGATTTCGTTTATTAAGCCTCCTGCCCCACCGCTGATAATGAGTATCTCTCTGGGGCTGGGGTGAAAGAGCATAGGCAGATGGACAAACTCCTCCACAAACGCGATATCAGGGGTGGGAGTGGTAATGATGGGAATTCCGTCAGAAAAGAAAGTATATTGCTCAGCGTTTCTTGTAACCGCTACATTGCCATAGATGGAGTTCTGGTAATGGACTACGTCTTGGGATTGCCACTGCTGCCTGACGGAGAGCCTATGCATCTGGTCCGCCTTCGGGCTAACAATAAGATACGCGCAGACAATCAATAAAGCCGCGGCTACGCTTGCCAAGATTCTGTTCGCAGCCGTCTGGGTATTTCGCCGCGGCAGACTCAAAAGACTAAGGCACACGATAGTATTCAGCAAGGCAACTCCCAACGCTATTTGCAAAGAATGGAAATAGGTGATGAGAAGGTAAGTAAAGGCAGCACCTCCGGCAATTGTGCCTATTGTTTCATAGATATAGACCTTCCCTACACTTGCAGCATCTTCTTTTCTACAACCGGCGCCCGTCCGGGTGACGTTGAGCAGGGATCTGCCCTTGGCGGAAGAACACAGAGAAAACATCTTGCAGCTAAAAGTGAATAATGCTCCGTGTGGAAGACTTACAGGCAGAAGAATAAAAAAGGAGGATCCAAGGATTAGAAGTAACCCCAACCCTTCACCAGCGGTAACTCCAATGACCCCCTTCCATATTCGCACAAGGTAAATCGCTATTGGGAAAAAGAGTGAAAATACAAGAGTGAGTCCGACAAATGCCTCGATTCTCGGTTTAATCCTCTCAATTCCTTTGCCAAGGAAAAAGGAACCTGCGGCTTCCAAGATGACCCAGTTAGCTAAGATGATTCCTATAGATAGTTCATTGCCGTAAAAAGTTATCAGTAATTCCCTCAAAAGCAGGATCTGGGCAATAATGCCACTGAAGCCCATAATCAGTATGGCAAGGACAAGACGTTTCAATCGCCACTCCATATTCCAGGTATGCTCTGACCACAAAACCTGCACTTGCCATTCACCACATCGTTTTTCAACACCTGGAAATGAATCCTGTGAATTACCCTCTCTCTACATTTCGGACAGAATGTTGAGTTGTATTCGTGTCCCGGAACGTTACCCACCGTAACGTAATGCAGGCCCACATCCATTGCTATCTTGTGGGCCCTTTCCAAGATCTCAATCGGGGTCGGTGCGAGATTGGTGAGCTTATAATTCGGGAAAAATCTGGAAAAGTGAAGTGGCGTCTCCACGTCAATATTCTCCTTGATCCATTCGCACATCCGCCTGATATCCGCAAGATCATCATTTACGGTTGGAATGACCAAGTTCACAATCTCAAGCCACTTCCCCTCCTGTTTGATGATCTTTAGTGTTCTCAATACTGGCTCTAGCACCGCAGAGGAGTTCTGGTATGCTTTCTTTGTGAACCCCTTTAAATCGATGGTTACGGCATCGGTATGTTTCAATAGTCTTTTGAGGGGCTCTGGATTCATAGCACCGTTGGAATGCCATAATATCCTTAATCCTTTCTCCTTGGCCAGCACAGCTATATCATAGACATATTCATAGAATGCAGTGGGCTCATTGTAGGTGAAAGATATGGTGGGTATTTTTCTCTCGAGAGCAATCTCAACGGCTCTCTCCGGCGGTAAATCGTATGTCTCCCGATCTCCCGGGCTTGCCTGGGAAAGGTGCCAGTTGTGACAGTGTCGACATCTGAAATTGCATCCCACCGTACCGAAGCACAAGATTTCCGTTCCGGGCAGCATATGCAGTTGTGGCTCCTTCTCAATAGGGTCAATCTGTACAGCTGAAGGCTTGGCGTAAACCAAAGAGTAATATGTTCCATCTATGTTCTCTCGCACACGACAGAAACCCCGTCCCCCAGGAGGCTCATTACACATCCGGAAGCAGGTTGTACACTGCACCCTTTTCTTGTCCAGCTTTTGATAGAACATGACTTCTCTGGGAGCGGTGGCGGAAGCTACTTGATTCTTATCCGGTTCTCTGGACGGATTCATCAAGATGCGGCGAAACCCCAGTATTTTGGAAACACCGTCCCATAGCCAAGTTACTATGAAGACCAGGGCTGCTCCAATAGCTCCTACCAGGAATTTTCTACGGCTCATCCTCATGCGGATGCCTCCATACGTTTTTCGCACCACATCCCTGGCAAACTTGGCACTCCACGCTTTTGTCTCCGGTCGTCTTACACTGTCTGTTCACAACGGCTCTTCCTAATTTCCCGGCTGGCATGGGATCTCCAACATATCATCGAATCTGACTTCCTCGACTCTTTGCAGGATGAGAGTAAATTGGCTTCGGCGTTACGTAACTCGCGCATCGCTGATCCATATGAGATGGAGGATTCAGAATCCCTTTTATTCTACGCGTTCTCCTCCCAGAAGTCAAGACTCTTGGCTAGTTCATTTAGCGCACAGTAAAGACCTAGAAGCGAAGCGACTGGCGCAAGAAGAGGTTCGGCCCTAAGCTGCGCACGGAAATCTGGATGATGGAAAACTTCCTGGCAGATGAGCTGTCACAACGGTGAGACTATCGAAAGAAAAGACCATCCCCACCGGTCATTCGATTTTCTAACAATGAGCTTCATCCAACTTGAAGGAACTTGCTTGTATTTGAAGTAACTGNNGTGAAGACTATGTTAACATGAAAGGTCCAGCTTGAAGCCTCACGGACTGTACTCCGGATTGGTACTCAGGAACAGAAAATCTGAATAGGGAGAATTCAGAGAAGAGATATAATTGAGGCGGGTGGATGAGGGGACTCGAACCCCCGACCCCCAGGGCCACAACCTGGTGCTCTCACCAACTGAGCTACACCCACCACGTATCACGTCCACGGTCGGCTGTCCGCCGTCAAAAATCAAAGCCAAAACGTCCACCGTCGGCCGCAAGAACCTAAAAACTCGTTGCGCCGCCGACAGCCAACTATCAACAGTTATACACGCCAGCTGTTCAGCGGCGTTTGCACTTTACCGCCACCTGAGTATTGATAATGCGTATTTCAGCGAAGTCAAGTCATTTCGGATTGAAAAAGCCCCGCTTGAAAACGGGGCTTTCAATCTCCGAGCCGCTATTGGTGGAGACAAGCCTTTCAGGAAGAACTCTTTCCTTCGACCCTGAGGTGTCAGGTCCGAAGGACCGGATAAATTCGTACGCCGCATCCGCTACGCCGACGTATACTCCTCCCCCTTCCTGATTATGGTAGCCTGAGCTGCAGCCAAACGGGCGATGGGAACGCGATAGGGTGAGCAGCTCACGTAATCCAAACCCACCTGGTGACAGAATTTGACCGAGTCCGGATCGCCGCCGTGCTCTCCGCAGATGCCGACCTTCAGGTCCTTTCGCGCCGAACGACCTCTTTTGGTTCCCATTTCCACCAGCTGTCCCACGCCGGTCTGATCGATGCTCACGAAAGGATCGTGGTTCAGGATGGCATTCTCGGTGTAATAGCGCAGGAACTTGCCCGCGTCGTCCCTGGAGTAACCAAAGGTCATCTGTGTCAGATCGTTGGTGCCGAAGGAGAAAAATTCGGCCTCCGAAGCCACTTGGTCCGCGGTCAAGCAGGCTCTGGGTATCTCTATCATGGTTCCGATCAGATATTTGATCTTAACCCGATACTTCTTCATGGTCTGTTCTGCCACCCGCATCACCACCTCTTTTTGGTTTCGGAACTCGTTCACGTGTCCCACGAGCGGAATCATTACCTCAGGGTAGATCTTTCTTCCCCGCTTGGTCAGTTCGCAGGCCGCCTCGAAAATCGCACGGGCCTGCATCTCGGTGATCTCGGGATACATGATCCCCAGCCTACAGCCCCGATGGCCCAGCATGGGATTTGTCTCGTGCAGTTCCTCTACCCGGCTTAAGATCCTCTCCTTCTCTTCGATCTTCTCCTCGTCTGGTTCCTCCTCCGCCTTCAGTTTTGCGATTTCCTCCGTCAACTCGTCGCGGTTGGGCAGGAACTCGTGCAGCGGCGGATCGAGTGTGCGAATGGTGACCGGCAATCCCTGCATCGCGTCCAAGATGCCTTTGAAATCGCTTTTCTGGAAAGGAAGCAGCTTGTCCAGAGCAGCTTGCCGCTCAGTGGATGTCCTTGCCAGAATCATCTCCTGCACTATGGGAAGTCTTTCCTCGGCAAAGAACATGTGTTCGGTACGGCACAGCCCGATCCCTTCGGCTCCAAACTTGACCGCCTGGGCGGCGTCCTTGGGGGTATCGGCATTGGTCCGCACACGCAGCCTTCTGGTCTGGTCGGCCCATTTCATGAACCGGCCGAACTCTCCGGTAAGCTCCGGCTCGATGGTGGGCGCCTCTCCCAGCATCACCTCTCCGGTGGCACCGTTGAGTGAGATCACGTCCCTTTCCCGGATGATCAGCCCGTCCACCATAAACTGTTTTCGCTGTTCGTTTATCTTGATGGCCTCGCAGCCGACCACACAACATTTCCCCATGCCGCGAGCCACGACCGCCGCGTGGCTGGTCATTCCGCCTCTGGCCGTGAGGATGCCCTCTGCCGCGGCCATGCCCGAGATGTCATCCGGATTGGTCTCATGCCGGACTAGGATCACCTTCTCCTTCTCCTGCTTCCAGCGAACCGCCTCCTCCGCGCTGAAGACCACCTTACCTACGGCCGCACCGGGGGAAGCCGCCAGCCCTCTGGCAATCACCTGTACGCTGGCGGCAGGGTCAATGCCCCGGTGCAGGAGCTGGTTGAGCTGAACCGGCTCCAGGCGGGTCAGGGCCTCACTCTTGGTGATCAGTCCCTCCTTGACCATTTCCACCGCGATTTTCACTGCCGCCGGCGCGGTCCTTTTGCCCGTGCGCGTCTGAAGCAGATATAGCTTGCCCTGCTGCACGGTGAACTCAAAATCCTGCATGTCCTTGTAGTGTTTCTCCAGCTTGGAGGTGATGGATCTCAGCTGCTTATAGACCTGGGCCATTTCCTGTTCCAGTTCGGCGATAGGTTTAGGCGTACGAATGCCGGCCACCACGTCCTCGCCCTGCGCGTTGATGAGATACTCTCCGTAGAATTGGTTTTCGCCGGTGGAAGGATTGCGAGTAAATCCTACCCCCGTGGCAGAATCGTCGCCCATGTTGCCGAAAACCATGGCCTGGACATTCACTGCAGTGCCCAAGTCACCGGGAATCTTATGCAGCCGCCGGTAGGCTATGGCGCGCGGGTTATTCCAAGACTTGAATACCGCCTCAATGGTAAGACGAAGCTGCTCGTAGGGATCGGTAGGGAAGGCCTCCCTGGTCTTATTCCTGACCTTGGTCTTGAACGACCTTACCAAGTCCTTCAAATCCTCCACCAGTAGAGAGGCATCCTGCTTGATGCGCTTCTCATCCTTCTTCCTCTGGAGAATCTGCTCGAACTCGGCCTTGTCAATTGCCAGAACCACGTTCCCGAACATCTGGACGAATCGCCGGTAACTGTCGTAAACGAATCTCTCGTTTCCGCTCTTCTTGATCAGACCCTTGGCGGTTTCGTCGTTAAAACCCAGATTCAGCACAGTGTCCATCATCCCGGGCATGGAGAACTTAGCTCCGGATCTGACCGAGACCAGAAGCGGGTTAGACGGATCACCGAACTTGGCCCTCATGGATTTCTCCACCCGGGCCATATACTTCTTGACTTCTTTCTCCAGACCCCGGGGCAGCCGCATATCGTTGTCGTAAAACAAACGGCAGACTTCGGTGGAGACAGTGAATCCGGCCGGTACCGGGGCTCGCGTATTGGTCATCTCGGCCAAGCCCGAACCCTTACCCCCCAGAATATCCTTCATTCCGCCGTGTCCCTCGGCCTTGCCATCCCCGAAATAGTAAATGAACTTTCCTTTTGGCTCGGATATCGCTTTGGCTTTCTTGGGCTTAGCCTTCGCCGCTCTGCCCTTGGCCGGTTTTGGTTTCTTAGGTTTGGCTTTCTTGACGGCTTTTTTCCTGGGTGCCGCCTTTTTCACCCTGGCTTTAGTCAGCTTGAGCTTCTTTGTCGGGCCCCTCTTGGATTTCTTTGCAGCAGAAGGCCTTGCCTTTGTGGCCTTTTTGGCCTTCTTGGATGCCTTTTTTGCCATCGGTTACCTCCGTTTGAGCTATAGAATTCCCATATAATACGGCATTCCCGCCAAAAAGCAAGCAGAAATTTGGGTTTTGGGGCCGATGAGAATCAGATGAGTTGAGGGAGAAGACCCTGTTTGGCGCGCTTGGCAAGGAAAAGATGGCGGCAGTCGAAGCTCCGCCCTAAATCTTTTGATATTATTGGACTTAGATCAGGAAAAAAGTCAAGACACCCGATGCTGCGGCGGTGCGGCATTCGCTGTGAGCCATCTGCTTGATGTGTAACTTATTGATGGCAGCCAGGTTCCGGACCGCCTTTGAAAAGATGGTTCATGTGGCAAGGACAGCCTGAGGCCGATCCCCGGAGAAATGAGCTTGCGTAAATCACCGCTTGAATGCGGGGTAGGTAATCACAGCCATGCCAACAAATACAGTTTGATGCCTTGATTCACATGCGTGGAAATGCCAAGCTGGTCTGGCGGCAGATTCTTTGACAAAACGAGCGAGACTGGTGCCAGCTTGAGCAGATTAGGAGAGAAGCGGCAACCGACGCCGGCAGGGGAGAGGGGATCAGATTATTCCGCTTTCCGAAAGCCTATCTCGCATCCTATGCACGTGAGTAGCCGGCCAGTAGATCCGGTCACATTTGGGACAGAGGGAGAATTCATCGTGTGTTTGATAGACGTAAGGGTAAAGCCTCTCTTTTATGCTNNCCGTCCTCCAGAGGCTCGTTGCAGAGGAGACAGCGGGAGAACAGGAGATTCCCGTCCGGCCTGAGATCGAGATGAGTCAACACCTGCTTCAGCTGCTGCAGAGGCTTGTCACTCTGTATAAGTACGAGTCTCTCACCCAACTTGAGTTTAAATCGCAACAGCTGTGTATCTCTGCTCAGCACGACCCGATCATCTTTCAGCGCCCTGGCGACCAACTCGCCATCTTCGATGGGATCGAAAAACAAGGTGTCATACCCCAGTGTTCGGAGCCATTTGGCCAATTTACCCAGATTGTCGTCGCAGATGAATTTCATGGCGCATCGCCTTGGTTCTGAAATGTGGCGTCCGAGCTTGTCTCGGACGATGTACCTGCCGCGGTCGGCAGGGCTGAATGCCCTGCCCTATGTGTATTCAGTTTTTTTCGTCTTTGCACAGGCGCGTGAATTGATCTCACACTCTGCTCTGTCCGAACCACGGATTCGGTTGGTTTGAAGGTGTTCTCGCGTCGCACACGGAGTTGCGACGCTACAGGTCCGCCACCAAATGTAGCGTCCGAGCTTGTCTGGGACGACAAATCTGTCCGCCATCAATTAGGACGGGGACCACGTCATGGCGGAGTTCCGTAGGCTCAACAGGCCCTGTCCCTGCGGCCGATGTCACCTCCGTTCGGACAACCGGCGCAAAAGGGTTAAGGGGTGGACCTTCAGGTTCGCCCAACATTCTCCGGGGCGGGAATCTGGCTCCCTCTAGACCGTCCCTACAATCTGAACTGCATCTGGTAAAGCCTCTTGTACAATCCCCCCTCTTTCATCAGGCTTTCGTGATCTCCGGTCTGAACTATCTTGCCATGTTCCAGGACAATGATCTTGTCTACGTCATGTATGGTGGACAGCCGGTGAGCGATGACGAATACCGTCCGTCCCTTCATCAGGCGATCGATGGCCTCCTGTACCAAGGCTTCCGACTCCGAATCCAGCGACGAGGTGGCCTCATCGAATACGAGTATGGGCGGGTTCTTGAACAATGCGCGTGCAATTGCCAGCCTCTGTTTTTCCCCGCCGGAAAGCTTGACCCCGCGATCCCCGATTATGGTTTGGTAACCCTGAGGCATAGCCGTGATGAAGTTGTGTGCATTAGCTGCGCGGGCAGCATCGTGCACCCGATCTTCGGACGCATGTTCGTGACCATAAGCAATGTTGTTCCAGATCGTATCGTTGAAAAGGATGGTTTCCTGGGTCACAATTCCCATCAGGCTTCTTAGGGAACCCAAATCAACTTTCTTGAGATCGATACCATCTATGGTGATTTCTCCGCCTGTAGGATCATAGAATCGGATGAGAAGATCCATAAGTGTGGATTTGCCAGCCCCGGACGGTCCGACAAGAGCTACCACCTCACCCGCTTTCGCTTCGAAGCTTATGCCCGAGAGCACATCCTTGCTGCCGTCGTAACTGAAGCGCACGTTCTCGAAACTGACTTTCTCCGCCAGAGATTGCCTGCTGACAGCTTCGGGCGCATTCTTGATCTTGGGCTGTGTATCCAGAACCTCGTGGATTCTCCTAGCGGCAGCCAGCCCCTGTTGAATGTCGATGTTCAGATGGCTTATGCTGCGTATGGGCTGCATCAGAGAGAGCATGGCAAACAGAAACAAGAAGAATCTTGCCGGGTCCAGGGTCCCCGAGAGGATCTCCCTCCCGGCAAACCACAGAAGCAAGGCTGCTGCAAAGACGCCCATGACCTCTGTTAAGGGCGGGCTGAGAGAACCGACACGGGTGAGCCTGACCATAGTTTTGAAATAGTCCCTTGTGGTATCCATGAATTTCTTGATCTCGAATTTCTCCATCACGAAAGCCTTCACTACCCGAATACCGGAGATGGTCTCCTGCAGCACAGAAGTCATAGCTCCCATCTTCTCCTGGGTGATGACGCTGGATTTGCGCACCTTCTGCCCGAACTTCCCGATTATCAGCATGGCCAGAGG
>JABAOC010035238.1_pt1 | contig 13590 bp, 13 predicted proteins | sample 7062161 | NCBI WGS metagenome assembly JABAOC01 (sample SAMN14538625, study PRJNA623070) | marine sediment metagenome | biome: marine biome [ENVO:00000428]; feature: marine pelagic biome [ENVO:01000023]; material: deep marine sediment [ENVO:00002113] | place: India: Gulf of Khambhat ... | reverse complement strand
TTGTCAAATGAAACCGTTTATTGCTAACTGCAATCCTCCGTTTCTCTGATTCCCAATTCATACAAGATTTGAAACACAAATAAACAGGCCGGGCCATCAGTGAGAGCAATCCAGCCTGATATGAATGATTTCCGAAAGAAATAAACGGGATTTGTGAGGATACGAAACGGCGTCTTTCATCTTGAAATAGAAACCTTGCTACTGGTCTCAAGGCCTTATGGCCAGCCGCGTAGGAAATGATATCCGCATCTTCCCGGTCGGGGTTCGATACGTCATAGTCCATGGCGTCAAAAAGGATGGCGAAGACAAAGCGGCCGGACGATATTGACCCGCCTGGATGCCCGGAAGTGGAGACATAGTTGTACAGCAGTGAACATAGAGATCGATAGATCACGTCAAACGCCCCAAAATTCTTCACCTCATCCGCTGTGAGGGGTTTTTCTACCGTTTTTAACTCCTTGGTGATATCGATATACGTCCCTCGCCTCGGTCCAAATTCAAATGCTATGATTTGCTCCTTTCAGTCCCCTGGGATCTTAAGATGTCAAACCACATCCTCAAGGCGTGGCCAGACGTCGGCAGCCTTATCTGAAAAAACGTGGCCAGGGAGTGCTGGAGAACTGGCGTGTTGGGATAAGAACTGGAGATTACCGGGTTTTCTGAGTTTTTTGCATCACTCCATTGCTCCATTCCCCCCGAAATTAGCAGTCACCACAAACTCCCCTTCAATGGAGATGGTCTCCCTTGCTCATGAAGTCCTCAAACCCCTCCTTATCACGAGATGCCGTCTCGATTCTTCGAACCCCTTCTTTTAGTGACTCCATGTCAGTGGCCGTGGAGAGTCTCAGGTAGTGTTTGCCTTCGCTTCCGATAACGCCAAAGGAGCGTCGGTCCATGGTTGCCACACCGTGGTGATAATGTGGTACTGGCTGTCAGACCAGAAAGAATCGAAATAGGAGAGAAGGCTAAGAGGATCAAATTCCTTTTCAGCCAAAGTGCAGAATATCCTTTACAAGGGAACATCGCTGGAATACTATGTGATTTTGGAAAACAACCAGGAAATAAGAATCAGGGTGGAAACCAAAAGCTTTTCGCCAGACGAGTTTACGGGAGAGAAGATTACAATCGGATGGAATGAGAGAGATACTGTCGTCTCAAAAAGAGAGCCAGAATGATGGGATGAAGGGAGCAGGATGGCATGGGGCATAGAATAAAGGTGGTGATTCCTAATTCATCAATCGAATTCAGGAACAGTCAGATTGAGGAACGGAAGAAAGCAGCTGTGCCGGGAAATGAGGTCGAGGTGATCTGTTTGGCCCATGGACCGGTGTCTATTGAGGCTGCATACGATGAAGCGCTTGCAGCGCCGTATATCATTGAAGAGGTCGGGAAGGCACAAGAAGAGGGTTTTGATGCGGTGAGCTTGGACTGCGCCATGGACACAGTTGTGAGAGCCTCCCGCGAGGCAGTTACTATACCCGTTACGAGTGCAGGAGAAGCGAGCTATCTTTTGGCGTTAGGGCTTTGCAGTAAGTTCGCAGTCGTCACCGTATTGAAAAGCACAGCCGACGCGATCAAAGAAAATTTACGGAAATATGGCTTTGAAGAAAGGGTGGCATCAGTACGATATGCACGCATTCCAGTTCTGGATTTGCAAGACGAAAAGAAGGCATTTGATGCTATTCTGAAGGAGGCCGAAATCGCCATAGAACATGAAGGAGCTGAAGCTATTGTTCTCGGATGTACTGGCATGTCCTCTTTGACAGCAAGATTACAGCAGAACTTAGGTGTTCCTGTAATTGATCCGGCGGTTGCGTCTTTGAAGCTGGCAGAAATCTATCTGAGTATGGGGGTTACACATAGCAATATCGCATATGGTTCCCCACCAGGAAAAAAAATACTATAAGAAGAAGGGAGGAAGAGACCATGCCAGAGAGGTTTGAACTCGAAATGGGAAAAGCAGGATATATTGTGGCTCATGAAATGTGTAGGATCAAGAAAGGGGAATCCGTGATAATAACCGCGGATTCCGTGATGGATTTTAGACCTGTTGAAGAGATTGCCAAGGCAGCCGAAGCTGCCGGGGGGAAGGTATTGGTGGCCTGGCATTCAACCCCAAGCGGCTATGGCAAAGTAGCCGATCCACAATTACCAGAGTCGCTCAAGGTGGGAATACCTGCAGCGGATGTATGGATAGAACTGAATAATCAGTGGCTCTTGTATTCAACACCATGGATTGAAGCGATGTCCAATGGGAGGACGCGGTATCTTTTCCTTGGAGGCTTGGATCGAGAACGCATCACAAGATGCATTGCAAGACTAGATATGGACCTGCAGGAGAAGTTTCAGAATAAGGTGGTTGAACTTACCCATAAGGCTTCAAAGATGCGTATTACGACATCGGCAGGGACAGATGTTTCGTTCGAAAATGTACGAGAGCGCCCCATAACCAATGAACTCCGAGCGGACGTACCCGGCCCGCACTTTCTGGTGGGACAGATAGGATGGGCGCCTCGGGAAGAAAGTATTAATGGCACGATCGTATTCGATGGATCTTTCTCAGGTGGCGGCGAAGCCGATCTCGGTATTCTCAGACAACCGATTGAGCTGACTATCAAAGGTGGGAGGATTGTTGACATCAAGGGCGAAGAACAAGCCAAGAAGATGAGCGCTTGGTTGAAGAAACTCGGTGATCCAAGTATGTACAATCTCGCCCATGTATGCTATGGATTCAATCCAGGGGCAACCCTGACAGGACTATGCACAGAAGATGAACGGGTATGGGGATCAACGGAATGGGGAAATGGGTACCAGGGACCTATGTTTGAGGGGACTCTGCCGGAGGCAGTCTCACATGCCGACGGGATTTGTTTGAATTCAACCGTATGGCTCGATGATCAGTTGCTCATCGAAGAAGGAACCGTCGTCCACCCAGAACTCGTTGACACAGCGAAGGCCATTGGCAAACCGACAAAGTAGTTCAAGACAAGAGCACCCCGTCATTGTCTTCCAAACAAGAGTTGGTATGCAGGTTTTTTCCCGGTTAAGGGAGACAGGGAAACGGACTGAAAGGAGGTGATGCGGAAAGGGGAAGTGTCAACGTGTAGGAGACAGTTTTTTGGAAAAGGCTTTTAAGAGGGAATGAATGCGTTGTAAAGGAGGGAGAATCATGTCAAAGAGAATAAGTAGGGATAATCGGTTGAAATTAGTGATGGCCATAACTGTTGGTGTATTCATATGCATAGGGTTCAACTCCACTGTTTTGGGAGAAGAACCCATAAAAATCCTGGGCACAGTTGCTTTTTCGGGGGCTGCAGGAAACATCGGTCCGGCTTACGACCGAGCAATGAAACTGGCCGTTGAGGAGATCAACAAGGCAGGCATCAAAGGCTTCTCAGGTATTGAATACAAGGTCATAGATACGGAGACAAAGCCGTCTGTCTTACAGAGAAAGCTTAAGAGAGAAGTGGGAACCTGGAAGCCCGATGTCATGGGAGGAGCCGCTCTTGAGACAACCATCAGCCCGATCTGTGTAGAAGCCCCAAAGTACAAGATTCCCGCTTTTGTTGGTGGACACCTCAGCATGAGTAAGTATCTTCCGCCGGGAGAAGTTCCAGTGACTAAATGGGTGGTTTATTATGGCTATGCGGATTACTGGGCCGGTCAGCTTGCTGGTCGGTTCTTCCACGAAATGGGGGCAAAAAAGGTGGGTCTCATCGGAGGCGACTATGATTGGGGTTACAGTAATGGAATGGGCCTAAAGGCCTACTGGGAAAAGAACGGTAGACCCTTTGAAATCAGTCCGGTCATCTACACGCCCCTCGACAAGACCGACTATACCACCGAGGTCTTGATAGTTAAGAAAGAGAAACCGGATGCGATCTTCTGTCCCTATACGGGAGCTGGCTGGTTTAGTGTGGCAAAACAGCTGCGTGATGGGGGTGCCATGCCGCGGATCATGCTCTATGGGACCACCTATTCAAACATGGGAGGTGCCAAGATAACGGGAGCCTATGGGGCAGAGAATATCTATACCCTTGCCGATCATGATCCCACCAGTGATGCCTGGAAGGAGTTTGTGAAGAGATGGAAGGCGAAATACGGTGAGAAGGCGTATCCAGAGGCATACACGAACAATTACTATCAGGTCATCTACTGGATCAAGGAAGTATTTGAAAAAGCGCAGACCAAGGATCCTGATGTGATTATCGATTTAATGCAGAAGACGTCTTTCCAAAACGTGTGCATTAGCCCGATGGGACCTCTGGATGGATATGGTAATAACGCGGGGGCCAAGGGGGCAATCATCAAGTTTGCACCGGGCTCTTCTGATTTGGATCCAAGCTTCAGCCTCCATCCAGAACTGGTGAAAGTGTACCAAACCCCTAGGAAAACCATGCTCGAAATAGTCGATGAATTGAAAGGATACAAGAAGCTTGAGTCGGCGGAAGAGTATCCAATGGCCCAGTAGGATGTAGATCGAAGTACACCCCGGGAACCTATTCAGAGCCAATAAGGGTCTAGAAACTGAGGAATGCCCTTCATTTTACCCGTTGAGGGGAAGGGCATTCTTCAGTAATGACCCAATGGGAGGTTTGAGCACAAAAGGAAATGTTGAAAATAAGTAATCTGTACAAAAGGTTCGGTGGGCTTCATGCCATTGAGGACGTAAGTCTTGCTTTGGAAAGTGGAAGAATCTGGAGCCTGATCGGGCCAAATGGTGCGGGTAAAACCACGCTTTTCAACCTAATAAGCGGGGCCCTTCCCCCAGATTCAGGGAAGATCGAATTCTTGGGTGAGGATATTACTCATATGAAACCCTATGAGATTTGCAGGAAGGGAATCGCCAGAACCTATCAGCAGAGAAATCTCTTCTCGGACTTGAGTGTTTTCGACAATGTGATTGCCGGGATGCTGAAGGATACCCTGGAAGAGCAAAAAAGGAAGGAAAGGGGCTGTGAGATCCTGGAGTTTCTCGGTTTACAGGACAAAAAGAGAGAGGATGTTTCAAGCCTTCGCCCCCTTGATTGCAAACTCGTAGAATTGGGAAGGGCATTGGCCACAAAACCCAAGTTGATTCTGCTGGACGAGCTGATAGCGGGCTTGGTTGCTTCAGAGACGGATAAGATCTGCGAACTCATCGAAACCCTTCGGGATAGAGGGTATACCGTATTCCAAGTCGGGCACGAGATGAGACCCATTATGAGAACCTCTGACTGGGTTTTCGTCCTCGATGAGGGATGTACAATAGCTGAGGGAACACCGGAGGAAATAAGAAATAACAAGGAGGTCCAGAGCGTCTATCTGGAATAAGCAGGAGGAATGCAATTGAGCGCGCCCATTTTAGAGGTTTCTGGATTGACTGCTTGCCATGGCTCTATGAGCGCTTTGAAAGGTATAAAGTTCGATGCGTACGACGACGAAATTGTCGGGATAGTCGGACCGAACGGAGCGGGTAAGACCACTCTGCTCGAGTCAATAGCAGGATCGATGCGTATAAGGGAAGGACGGATCACTTTCCTGGATCATCAGATCGAGAAGTGGTCTGTGCTGAGGCGGCGGCAGCTTGGATTGATGCTTGTGCCTCAGGAGGGAAATGTTTTTCCCATGATGTCAGTTAAGAAGAATCTTGACGTGAGTGTAATTCTGAACAACCCCTCAGAAAAAGAGAGTCTCATAGAGTACGTGTACGAGCTGTTTCCGGTGTTGAGTGAGAGGAGGAAGCAGATCGCTAACACCTTGAGTGGGGGGCAGCAGAAGATGCTTGCCATAGCCATAGGTATAGCCTCAAATGCGAACGTTATGCTTATTGATGAACCTTCAATAGGCCTGGCTCCTAAATTGGTGACCAGATTGTTTGAGACTCTGAGAAAGATGAAGGTGGACACTCACAAGACCATTGTACTGTCAGAACAGAACATAAAAGTCCTCGATATTGCGGATAGGCTTTTCGGATTGGAGGCTGGTGAAATCAGATTTGACGAAAGAAAGGAGAATCTCAGCCGAGACGTTGTGAAAGATCTGTACCTGGGAAGCGGCGCATAATATCTGGCCAGAGTCGAGCCCAGAGGCCTACTTGACGAGGAACGCATATGATTCTGAACGGGATTATTACAGGTCTAATCATGGGGGGGATTCTGTCTCTCCCTGTGCTGGGAGTGGCAGTCATCTACGGCATAACAGGCGTCCCGAATTTTGCGATTGGGGTCATCGGTGTTTTCGGGGGTTTCCTGACGTGGTATTTCTTGTCTTTCAATATGGGATTAGCCATCTTGATTGGGGTGGTCGTCTGTTTTATTGTGGGGGTCGTTCTGCAACGGATATTGCTTACACCCATCAGCGAAATGGGAGGAGACTCTACCCTATTCTTTATTCTAACGGTTTCTGTTGGTTTTGTTTTTGAGGGTCTGATCAGGGCCTTTTTCCCTCGACCGAATATTGCTCTTGAGCTTCCCCGCATAGGGACCATGAACCTCGGCGGCGTCACGGTAGAGGGCTTCAAGATTTTTGCTCTTCTCTTTCGCGATCGGGACGCTCGTCATCATCCGAATAGCAGAAGAGCACACAGAGGTGGGGAAGTGCTGGCAGGCTACGTCTCAGAATCTGAAACTGGCCAAGTTCGTTGGAATCAAGACGAGTCAGGTGTTCAGTATTGCGTCTGGGATCGGTTGTGCTCTGGCGTGTGTAGGAGCTATCTTTTGGGGAGCATTGTATAACTTGGACTTGTCCAGTGGCTGGAATCTAGGTTTCTTGGGGTTTATTATTGCCGTGGTAGGAGGGATTGGAAACATTTGGGGAGGAATAATCAGTGCCTTGATCATGGGCATGGTGATGAGTTTCAGCGGATACCTGCTCGGTGGTATGTGGCAGAGTGTTATTCTGTATTTCATCGTTATTCTTGTCCTCATTATTGCTCCGAAGGGGATCCTAGGCAGTGAAAGATCATTATGAGAAGATTGTAACAATCCTGATACTCCTGGTACCTCTTCTGTTTGTTTTCAAAGGAGGCTATCTGCAAGAGGTGACGGGATATCTGTATCTCTTCCTGATACAGGGTTATGCGGCGTGGTTCCTGTTTTTTAGGAGTGGTCAACCATTTTTCGGTTATTCTGTGACGATGGCCATAGGTGCCTACGGAACAATCGTCCTGACCACAATCTATCACTGGCCGCTGTTTGCATCGATGTTCATAAGTTCTGTTCTGACGACCATGTTGGCTGTTGCTATGTTCCTTTGTACAAGCCGGGCCAGAGGTTTTTACGTTAGCATGACTTCCTTCTTACTTGCGATCCTCTTTCCCAGATTCATTGAGGCATTGCAGCCAATTACCGGAGGGAGAAGTGGTCTGTATTTTAGTGGAATCTCTGGCATGATTGGGTATAAGACCCTGTACCTCGTGATCATAATTCTGACAGCAGTGATGACGGCATTCTTCTTCTGGATAATGGGAACAAAAACGGGAAAGGTTCTAACGCTGATTTCCAAGAATGATCGACTGACACAGGCTGTCGGAATCAATACATTCATGTACAAGATATTGGCTTATGCGATTACCGGGTTTATTTCCGGATTTGGCGGATGCCTATACGTTAACTATACCGGATTCATCTCATCTGTTGACATAGAGGTCTTTACCACTTTGTACATATTCTTCATACCTCTTATTGGTGGGAGTCGAGTTCTGTATGGGCCAATACTGGGAGCTCTCTTTGTCATACTCGTACCCGAGCTTCTTGTTCCGGTTGAGAGGTACTTCCGTATATTCTTTGGATTGGCCTTCATATTGGTGATAGTCCTTCTTCCAGAAGGGCTAGCTCCGAGTATACAGAGACTATGGAGAAAAAGGGGATTGGAAGAATCCTTGAGTGGTGCCCAAGAAGGCTGACTTGATCGACAGAGAGGCCGGGTGTGGATGAAGGGGAGAAGCACCATGTCCATAGATTTTGATGCGCCACTGTTCAGAACGATCTGCCGAAGGCGGACAAGGAGATTCCCCCAAGGGGGAAGATTGCTATCGAAACGCGGTGGCCTCAGGTACATTTCCACAGAGGATCCGGTTCCACTCAATGACTTGGAAACGGCCTTGTTATGTTTTGCGGCCGCTGGAATCACAGGAGTCACCGTAGAGGAGATCAGGCATCTCTTGGGTCACTTAACGGTTATTGGAAGAACCGCTGCAAGTCCCTGTGCTTCCCTTACTCTGCACTTGTTCTATTCTACTGATAAGGGCGTTTTCTATTATAAGACTGACAAGACAGATGAGATCGTTCCTAAGAGGCGAGTGAGAATCGAGACTCTGGAAGATAGAAAGAGGATACTCGAAGATTATGAGAAGAACACCATAAAACTGAAAGACGGAAGAATAGACATCCCTCGGGAGGCGATCGGTTCGGCATTCGAAAGCATGGTAAACCTACCTGGAACGACTCTGTTCGTGCCAATTGCGGATACGACGAGAGAGTATATCAATCTACTGTTCACAGGCTTGGCACAGTTTAGATGGCAGTTATGGGATGAAGTCGAGAACCAGCCCGCAGGCGTTGGCAAATGGATCGATAATGGATTCCTCAATGGTAGCCGTATGAGCATAGCCCAGTATGATGCGATGCTACCTTGGCTATGCAATCTCGAAGCCGGGATGGCAATGCAGAATCTATCTCTTGCAGCCACGGCTATGGGACTTGGTTCCTTCATGATGCATACGATCGATCTTCCAACAGTAATGAGGTCGTTAGACATGCGTTTCGAGCCGACTAAAGGGGAATCATCTCCCCAACAGACCTTCAATCCAGTAGGGATAGATGGTGTTCTAGAGGGATGTTGTCCACCATACAGAACCGTGGAGGATGCTGTCGAGGTAATAGCCGAGATGAAGTGGGGTGCCGAGGGAATCTATGGTGAGAGAGGCCTTAACCTTCCGAGGCCAAAAGTGTATGACAGCATTGTAGAGATCACAGAATCATACTGTCGCTATGTGTATGAAGCATATGGCCGACTACCGAAATACCACGATGCGATGTTCATACCTGTCCTTGCACAGGTTCATCACTTAGACGCAGGCTTCTATGAGGAGTTTTTCCCTGAATATCTTGACGAAGCGGACAGAGCGCATCAGGCCCTGTGGCACTCTGAATGACCAAAGCAATGAACGGCAGTATTGGCTCTGGAAACCTCAATAAGATGCGCGAGGGAGACCATGTCTGAAGAGGCAATTGATGGACTGAATCCGAGAATACTATGGAAGAAGTTCTATGAAATAAGTCAGATCTCTCGTCCATCGAAAAAGGAAGAAAGAATCCTACAGTATCTGAAGGATTTTGCAGATGACCTGAGTCTTGGAATCAAGCAGGACAGTGCCGGTAATATCGTCATGTTTGTCCCGGCTACCCCTGGACATGAAAATGCCAGGACCGTGATTCTACAGAGCCATGTGGACATGGTTTGTGAAAAGAACAAAGGGACTGATCATAATTTTGATAGAGACCCGATTAGAATGATTAGAGATGATAGATGGGTCAAAGCGGAAGGAACGACGCTTGGCAGTGACAACGGGATTGGAGTGGCTGCTTCATTAGCTATCGCCTTGAATGAAGATCTCATTCATGGCCCTTTGGAGCTCCTATTTACGGTTGATGAGGAGACGGGATTGACTGGAGCAAGTAACCTCCAAGCAGGTTTCATCAATGGTAAGACCTTACTCAATTTGGATTGTGAGGAACATGGGGTTTTTTATGTTGGCTGTGCGGGGGGGCAGGACACTGTTGGAATTCTCAAGATAGAAAGAATGAGCGTGTCGAAAGGGTTGGTGGCTCATGAATTGCTCGTCACCGGTTTAATGGGAGGGCATTCCGGTCTGGATATTCACATCGGAAGGGCCAACGCAATCAAACTCCTGGGTCGTCTCCTGAGAAAATTGGAAATGATAGATTATCAAGTAGCCGAAATTGCCGGTGGAAGCAAGAGAAACGCCATCCCAAGGGAAGCCGAGGCAACGATTCTACTAGACCCTTCTGATACAAGACGGGGAAATAAGATCATAAGTGAATTTGTCGAAGAAGCCTTGACGGAATACAAGGAAAACGACGGGGGGTTAAAGATCGAATTCAACAAGAAAGAGAAGAGTTTTGACCAGGTTTTCACAAAGGATTTTATTGCAAAGACAGTTAATGTGATATTGGCTCTCCCTCATGGAGTCGTTGCAATGAGTCCTGATATCCCAAATTTGGTAGAGACATCCACAAATCTAGCTACGATAATAATGGAAGATGGCGGACTTAAGTTAGAGACAAGCCAAAGAAGTTCGATCGAGAGTGCAAGAGCCTATGTCTCAAGCAGCGTTGAATCCGTGTTTAGGCTAGCCGATGCGAAGGTACTGTTCGAGAGTAGTTATCCCGGCTGGAAACCCAATCTGGATTCGGAAGTATTACTGATCTCTAAGGGGGTTCATAAGAAACTATTCGGACAGGAACCTGAGATCAAAGCTGTCCATGCTGGTCTGGAGTGTGGGCTTCTTGGCGACAAGTATCCTGGACTTGATATGGTTTCTCTAGGTCCAACGATTCAAGGAGCCCATTCACCAGATGAAAGAGTGAATATAGATGATGTTGAGAAGTTCTACACCCTATTAAAAGGTATACTACTAGAATTAGCCATGCAAAAGGGTTAAACCGGATTCTAGGCTTATTAGTAGTTAAGATCAATCAATGTCCTGATTCATATTCCAATTCTGAGTCAATCCATAATCTTCGAAGATCCTTTCGTAGATCCCTTTCTCTTTCACTCTGTCCAAGCCTGAGTTGAATCGTTCGGCTATTTCGTCTCGATTCCTTTGGAATGCAACGTAGAGTCTTCTCTCGATTTCGTAGCCTTCGACTTTGTTGATATCCTTCATCCCCATCTTGCGAGCGAGATATTCTGCCACTCCCCGATCGATGATCGCGAGATGAAACTCAGCTCCTATGAGATCGGTGAGGAGCGCCTCCTGACTGTCCGTCTCAATCCTGGGAGGTTTTCCTAATCCGTCTATCAAGGGATCGTAGCTGTACCCCTTTACAACTCCCACCCGGTATCTCTTGAGTTGTTCCAAAAGACCAGTATTCCTGTCCAAGCTTATCAGGTCTTCTAGTCTCTTGTAAAAGACAGTTTTAGCAGCCCTCAGAGGCTTCGAGAAAATGTACTCCTGCTCCCTCTCAGGGGTTCGGGCTATCTGGAATATTCCATCCGCCATGCCGTCTCTAAAAAGCTGGATGCAATTATCCCAGGGTAAAAGACGCGTGCTTGTATCGATTCCATGTTCCTTAAAGGCCGCGGCAATAATGTCGTGGTCGACCCCCCTAACAGCCCCGCCCTCCATGTACTGATACGGCGGATAGGGATCCGCAACGAGTTGAACAACTTGGATTTTCTGATCCATACTCATGCCTCATCGAGCAGAGGCTCATTCTGTTTCGATTTGACAGGCTCCAGGTGAATCGTGCGTCCTACTTCACTCCCCCCATTGAGCCTTCGACGAGCCCTAGCTTTCCCATTTTTAATGCCCGCATGCTCGGGATAGGTCAACCAGATCCAGATGGACTACCTCGCCGTCCTTGGTAATGGGCTTATCATCGCAGTACACGGAACATGCCAGGCAGATCCCGTCAATGTGGGATGCCGCCACTCTGGGTTCACCCCCGGAGTACATCGGTCCTTGATACCCAAACCCCCACTCTGTACTTCCCCAGACTCTTTCGTCCTCTGTGGTAGCAAACCCGAGTTTTGCATTGGGATTAAAACCATAGCAGACATGGGCAGCGAGATACATGTTGGGATCGTTCAACTTGTCAAACCATTTCTTGATGATCTGGGCCTCTTTGCCACCGCGGATTTTCTTTATTCTTCCTTTTTCAACCTCATAGATTACAGGCTCTGAAACTATCCCCAAATCGGCTTCTCCCCCGCCGGAGATAGCACCGTCAAAGGCGAGTGTTCCATTGATACTTTCTTCTATGGGGGCCCACCCGATCTGTCCTGTCAAAAAGTGGCCTCCCGGTGTATCAGCGATATGCTCATTAGCAAAGGGACGGTTGGAATCGTTCTGAAATTCGATGTTTGTTCCAGCGGTATTGACAATCTTCATCCTTTTTGCTTGCCTGGTTACCTCTACTACTTTTTCCTGAAAGGCGATCTGGGCATCAATATCGACCTGTCCTATGCAGCGAATTAATTGATCCGCTGATAAGCCCCCCAACATGAGGTTCCGAGTGCGGCCATTGCTTACAGCGCGTTCCCAAGGGGTACCGTACAGCAGCCATTGATTGTTGAGCTCTATCCATGCATCGGCTTCAGGGCATGCCGCGATGAGTGGAGCCGGTAAGTACGGGTCAGTTGCCTTGCCATATCCTTTTGGAGTGGTGTGCCACGCGACCATGACCTTGGCCTCTAGCGCCGCTCCGGCTTTGGCCATCTCCTCAGCCACTCTGAAATCGCTGACAGAGTCGATCGTGATAAGCAGGTTTTCTCCCTTTTTCACTCTAAGGATTTCTTTGACCGTTTTGTAGGCCGCCTGAAACAATTCAAGATCACAATGTGTTGGCATATCTCCCCTCCTTCGTAAAACCGCAAAAAGCCGGCTTGTTTTCCGTCCTCCGTGGCCAATCCGCCAACCTGGGCTGGATACCTCTCCGCCCTTTATCCATGAATCGCCTGCCATCCGAGCAGTCTGCTGAAACGACTATGATAAACCAGAAAGAAACAGATTTGTCAACTTCTCATGCAACCTGTAGACTAGATGGGCATCGACATCCTTCCAATCATTGTCTTGCTTTTCTTTAAGTCCGGTATCTTTCAAACACGACGAACTTTAGAGGAGAATAATGCATGGAATTCTCATACAGCAAGAAGAGAGAGCACTGGAGTTATGCTCAAAGATCTGCGGCCATGGGACAAAGGGGAATGGTTGCGTCAAGCCAGCAACTCGCGACTCTTGCCGGATATGAGGTTTTGGCCAAAGGTGGGAACACGCTAGATGCTACGGTAGCTATGATGGCCACATTCAGTGTTGTTGAACCACATTCCGTTGGAATTGGCGGTGACGCCTTTGCTCTGATTTACTTGAGAAAGGAGAACAAGGTCATTGGCATGAATGCAAGTGGCCGAGCCCCTATCGTGCGAACAGCTCGTTTTTTCACGACAATGGGATTAAGACCATGCCTGAACGAGCCATACTATCAGTCACGGTTCCGGGTGCGCTGCACGGATGGGGGCAAGCATTAGAACGTTATGGAAACTTAGACCTCGCTGACGTATTTGAAGACGCCATCTAGTATGCAGAAAATGCTCATCAGGGTAAGCGTTGCCAAGGCAAAACACCTCTGGAGGCCTTCATCGCCAATTTACCCTTGGCAAAAGAAAAAATGTGGGATATGGAAGGAGAAAATAGTCTGACAGCTCCAGCCTAGTCAGACACCCCCTCAGAAGGGATAGCTGTCAGATCAGATCTTAGTCAGTGCAGAACACCATGACCACCTACTCGGTCAGGTCGAATCGTCCCTTGACAAACCCCTGTCGAAGTTTCGAATTCTAACTGTATTAGAAAGTTTTGACTCTTCC
>JABAOC010028024.1_pt1 | contig 13591 bp, 6 predicted proteins | sample 7062161 | NCBI WGS metagenome assembly JABAOC01 (sample SAMN14538625, study PRJNA623070) | marine sediment metagenome | biome: marine biome [ENVO:00000428]; feature: marine pelagic biome [ENVO:01000023]; material: deep marine sediment [ENVO:00002113] | place: India: Gulf of Khambhat ... | reverse complement strand
CCCGCCAGGAGTTGGCCCATGACCAGGGCGCCGACGAGTCCCACGGCCAGACCCACACCGATCAGTCGACCGCCTTGGATGAGAATGTGCCTGAGGATGTCACCGGCCCGCGCCCCGAGGGTCAGACGAATGCCCATTTCCTGCGTTCTCTGGCTCACCGAGTAGCTTATGATCCCGTAGATGCCCCCCACGGCCATGATCACCGCGACGACTGCGAACACGCCGATCAGCCAGGAGTAGGTGCGACGGACCCACAGGGATTGATGTATGCGTTCCCGCATGGTCTGGACCTCGTGGATGGACAGCGAGGGGTCTGTGGCGCGCAAGGTCTGGCGGATCATCGTCACGAGGGCCAGCGGATCGCCCGCCGTGTGTATGGCAGCCGACATTGAGTAGGGCGAATTCCGCCCGCAGGGCAGATACACCGCGGGACGCATGACCTGGTCCAGTCCGTAGTGCTTGACGTCCCGCGTGACGCCGACGACGCGCATCCAGTTTTTGGATCCCTGGAAAGCGATGCGTTTGTCCAGGGCCTGGCGGTTCGAGCCCAGCCGCCTGGCAAAGGTCTCATTGATGATCACGGTGCGTTCGCTGTCCGGGCGGCAATCCTGCTCGGTGAAGAACCGGCCGGTCAGCAGCTCGATTCCCATCGTCTCGAAGTAATCGGCCATTACGACTTGGGTCAGCACGACCGGATTCATCGCGCCGGGGGCCCGCTCGATGCCCTCGACGTCGAAGAAGTTGCCGTTGTGGCCGGCCAACGGGCCAATGTCCGAGAACGAGGCCGCTTGCACGCCGGGCAGGGTCCGGACTCGAGCGAGATGTTCGTCGAAGAATGCTTGTCGCGCGCTCCGATCCTTGTACTGCTCGGACGGCAGGCTGATTCGATACGTCAGAATGCCCTCGACCCGGAACCCCGGCTCCACTCGGCAAACCTTCCAGAACGCTTGCAGGAGCAGGACGGCCCCGACCGAGAGGGTCATGGCCAGGGCAATTTCCCCTGCGACGAGCGCGTTCAGACTGCGACGCCCGGAAATCGAAGCGGTGGACCGGATCGCGGTCGCTCTCAACGTGCTCTCCGTGTCCCTGCCGGACGAGGCATGCAGGGCGGGGATGAAGCCGGACAGGACCGTCGCCAGGCCGATGACGCCGACACAGAATACGAGCGTCCGGCCATCGGTCGCGAACGTCATCCAGGGGGCCAGGTAGTCGGCGAGGCTCCGGAGCAGCAAGGCTAGGCCGACGTGGCCCAACAGGGCGCCCAGCGATGCGCCCAGGACGCACAGCACCAGTGTTTCCGTGAGCACCTGCCGGATGATGCGGTGGCGAGGGGCCCCGAGTGCCATGCGTACAGCCAACTCTCGGCTGCGCGTCATACCCCGGGCCAGCATCATCCCGGTGATATTGCAGCACGCCAGGAGCAGCACGAGGCCGGCCGCCAGCAACAGTAAAGAGGTGACGTGCCGATGTTCCCCCATGAACCGCTCGCGTAAGGGCGTCAGCCGGGGCGTCGTGATTTTGTTGACCGGCCGCTTCTCGATCAGGCCCCGGTGAATGCGCTCCAAATCCGCCTGCGCACGGGCGAGCCCGACGCCAGCCTTGAGCCTTCCCATCCCTCGGAGGTACCAGCCCCCCGCGGAGGCAGGGTCCAGGGCCAGCGGCACCCACAAGTCGGTCCGCACCGGGAACACCGTGTCGGCCGGCAACACCCCGACGACGGTGTAAGGCTCGCCGTCGAGACGCAGGGAACGACCGATGACGCCCGGGTCCGCGCCGTATCGTCGCTGCCACAGATGGGCGCTGAGCATGGCCACGCGCGGAGCGTCGGGCCGGTCGTCCTGCTCGAGGAAACGCCGTCCCAACGCCGGGCGGACGTGTAGGACATCGAAGTAATCGTAGGTCACGCAAATGCCCTCGATCCGCTCCGCCCGGTCGTCCAGAGCCAGGTTCCAGCCGCGATGCTCCCAAACGGTCATGCAGTCGAAGGTCTGATTCTGCCGGCGCCACTCGTGGAAGTCCTGGTAGGCCATACCCGTGTACTCCAGGTTCCACTCGGCCGCCTTCTCGTCCAGGTCCACCAGACGCTCCTGCTCGGGCACAGGAAACGGCCGCAGATTCAGCTCGTTGAAGATGCTGAAGATCATCATGCTGCCGCCCATGCCGACCGCCAGAATCCCGACGACCATCACCGCGAACCCCGGGCTGCGGAGAAGTATCCGGGCTGCAAAACGAAGGTCTTGCCACAACGTCGTCATCGCATGACTCCAAGCGCAGGCTGGAATATTGGAATGGTGGGACGATGGAACGCTGTAGGAGCGTCCGTTTTCCAACCCGTCATTCCAATACTCCAGTGTTTCATCATTCCAGTCTTATTCGCATCTCAACGCCACCATCGGATCGATCTTCGCCGCCCGGCGGGCCGGAAGCCAGGCAGCCAGAGCTGTGCATATTAAAATTAGAAGAGCACCCCCGAAAATGGTAACCGGATCGTAGGGTTCGACACCGAAGAACTGGCTTTGTATGAACGGAGTCAAACTCAAGGCCACACCGATGCCCACAACGATGCCCAAGCCTACAAGCTGGCAAGTCTCCCACATGATTCGTAGCGCCACTGCCCCAGGCGTGCCACCGAGGGCCAGACGTATGCCGATTTCGCTGGTACGCTGAATGACATTGGCGGACAGCAGGCCGTACAAGCCAGATGCTGCCAGTACCAGGGCTGCCGCGGCAAAGGCAGCGCACAGAACGCTGGTAAATCGGTTGTTGGCCGTGGTATTGGATAGCCATCCTGCCATGGTGCCGATTTGGAAAAGGGCCGCGTCTTTGTGGTCCTCGTGGATGGCCGCACGTGTCGGGGTCACCAAGGCTTCGGGATCACCGGCGGTACGTACAACCAGACGCATGGTGGACGGTGGGAATGGGTGTTGTTGATACGGCAGATAAAAGGCCGGTCGGTTGGCAGCGGTGAGTCCGAAGTCACGCACATCGTCGGCAACACCAATAATTTCCAGTGGAATGCCGTCACTCGGTCCAGTCGGTAATATCAGGATTTTACCCAATGGGTTCTCGTCAGGGAACAGATGTTGCACTAAAGTCTTGCTTACCACAACAACGTACCCGGAGTCAGGTGTGTCAGTGGGCCGGAAGTCTCGTCCCGCCAATAGAGGGATACCCAGTGTGCCGAAATATCCCTGGGTGACAATGCGACGCGTCGAAGGCAAACGATCCGAAGGGCTTTGGGGTGGCTGGTCGGCACGATGTAATCCGTTCCACGGTCCGCCAAAGGGCGGCAATTGGTCCGCAGCCGCGATGGCCTGTACGCCTGGCAGTGCGCTGAGCCGTTCCAACATTGGCACAAAGGGATGTATGTCCCCTTGTGTGTCACCGGCCTCGGGTAGTTGGATGTCTAGGGTCAGCAGGCCGTCGGGCCGGAAGCCGGTATCGACTTGCTGCAGACAGTACAGGCTGCGCAAGAGCAGTCCTGAGCCAATCAACAAGGCAAAGGAAAGGGCTACCTGGCCGGCGACCAGGAGCTTGCGCAGTCGCATGCTGCAGACTCCGCGTGTGCTAAATCGTCCTTCACGTAGCGCAGCAACAGGACTCACGCGTGATCCGTGCCAGGCTGGGACCAATGTGAAGACCAGCGCGCTGAGAGTCGTCCCTAAAAGGGTAATTAAAAGTACGCTCGATTCGAGTCCTATAGTCTGAACACGGGGCAGTCCTATGGGCGCCAGGTTTTTCAGGATTTGGATGCCGAAATTGGCAAATAAAGCGCCGCCCAGCGCCGCGAATCCAATCAGCACGATACTTTCGACGAGGAGCTGGCGAATAATGCGTCCGGAAGAAGCTCCGAGAGACTGACGAACCGCCAGTTCGCCCCGACGAGCCATGATGCGGGCCAACACCAGAGAGGAGACATTCGTACAGGCGATCAGCAAGAGTAATACCGTCGCACCGGTCAAGGTCCACATCAAGGGACGCAGGTTGCCGAAAAACTGTTCATGCAGAGGAGTCACCAAAGCGCCCCAACCGCCTTTGGCGTCAGGGTATGTTTCACTGATTTGCTTGGCCGCTGCACTCAACTGGGACTGGGCTTGGCTCAGGGTCACTCCCCGTGCGAGACGGCCGATCATGACAAAGTTGTTATTGCCACGGTCCGTCTCATCCGGCCCGCCGCGCTGCATGGGGAACCAGAGATCGATCCCTTCCGGGTAACCAAAGTCTTGGGGCATAATGCCCACAATCTCATAGGCTGTGCCGCTAATGGTCAGGGATGTGCCGATCACCTCCGGATTGCCGTCCAAACGTCGCCGCCAGAAGCCGTGACTGACCACAACGGCCGGAGGACCACCCAGGACTTCCTCATCCGGCAGAAAGGATCGGCCATAGATGGGTCGAGTCCCAAGCGTTTCAAAGAGATTACGCGAGACCTTGATGGATACCACACGTTCGGCGTTGCCCCGGCCCGTGACTACCTGTCCCTGTCGGAAGATCATCTGGGCAGCAAGCGACTCAAATGTATCACACTGTTCGCGGTAGTCAAAATAATCCATACCCGAAAGCGTATTCGGTCGTCCCTGATCCGTGACCGCCTGAACATGGACCAAACGCTCAGGCTCATGAAACGGCAGAGGACGCAGGGCCACTGACCAAAACACACTGCACATGGCGGTGACCGCCCCAATGCCAAGTGCGAGTGTCAGCAAAGCCACTGCCATGAAGCGGGGGCTCTTCCGCAGTTGCCGAAATGTATATCTGATGTCGGTGCAGAGAGTACTCATCTTCTTCCTCGGTTCATGATTCGCCATCCGTCATTCGTAGCGCAGCGCCTTCATGGGATCTGTTTTGGCGACTCGACGAGCGGGCAGATAAACAGAACAGAATGCCACCATGCCGATCAGGCAAACCGAAACAATATAAACCAGGGGGTCATGGGTTTTGATTTCGAATAGTTGGCTCTCAACCAGATGCGCCAGGGCCAGTGCGGCGATCAATCCGATGGCAATGCCCATGATCGATAGCCTCATGCCTACACCGACTACCTGTTTGACGATGTCTAATCGCCGGGCCCCTAAGGCAGACCGAATACACAATTCGCGAGTGCGCTGACCCACGAAGTAGGACATGAAGCCATAAAGACCCATGCAGGCGAGACCGACAGCAGCCGCAGCAAGGCAGCCCAACAGAACCAGCGTGGTTCGTTTTTTCGTGACCGATTTTTGGATGGCCTGTTCGAGGGTTCGAATGTTGAAAACGGGAAGATCCGGATCCGCCGCAAGGATCGTTTGCCTGACCGCTTGGACTATACTCAACGGCTCAACGGTAGTGCGTGTGATTATGCTGGTTCGTTCGGGATTGTGAATTTGAGCGACATAGACTCTCGGTTGCGGGTCAGTGTCAAGGCTATTCCAACGGACTGGTGCAACGATACCCACGATTTCCCATCTCTTCCCTAACGTCTCTATATATTTTCCGATGGGGTCTTCGTCGGGATAGAGTATGCGTGCGACGCCGCTATCGATCACGGCAACGCGTGGCGCATTACTCAGGTTGTCCGTTTCCGTGATAGGGCGTCCGCGCAGCAGCGGGATTCCGGTTGCTGAGAAATAATTGCCAGTCACAAAATCAGTTCCGGCAGGAAAGAACCTGTCGGAACGTCCGTCCGCCCGTTTGGTCGCATTAGTCCAACCCATGTGACTCAACGGCAATCCGTAAGTTGCCGCCGCGGATTCAACGCCCGGAAGCGCATTGATGCGTTCGGTCAGGTCGTTGATAAGACGTGATCGAGCTTCACCCTGCGGGTATTTTGCATCCGGGAAACGGAGGTCAAAGGCCAGCGTTTTTTCCGGATTGAATCCGGGGTCAACAGCGAGAACACGTATGAAACTGCGCAGGAACAATCCGGTGCCGATGAGCAATAAAAGCGTAAGCGTAACTTCTGATACCACCAACAGCGATTGCGAACGCGCTGCCGAACCGGATGTTCCACCACGTCCACCTTCTTTGAGTTCGGTATTGAAATCGGTCCGGCACGCCTTTATAGCGGGCAGTGTGCCAAACAAGAGGCCGCAACCGCAGGCCACGCCGATGGAAAAAAGCAGCATACGAGTATTCAATTCGGGATGTCGCATCTCAGGAAACAATCCAGTCACCGTCTTGGCCGGCAGTTCCATTGCGAACGTCGCAATCATCACACCCAACAGACCCCCTATAAATGCCAGCACCAGGCTCTCTAACAAGACCTGCCGAATGATACGCCATGAACTGGCGCCCAATGCCGCGCGAACGGCCATTTCTTTGTGTCGGGCATTGCCTCGCGCCAGTAACAAATTGGCCACGTTGGCACAGGCGATGAGCAACACCAGAGCTGTTGTGCCCAATAGCATCACCAGGGTAGGCCGCGCTTTACTGGGGAAATATTTCTCTCGGAGCGATGTCACCGCAACACCCCATCTTTCCTTGTGGGCCGGGTACTCTGAACTGAGTTGTTTTCTAATACCGCGCAACTCAGCATGTGCCTGGGCCACGGATACGCCGGGTTTCAAACGACCGACGGCTCGGCCCAAGTGAGCGTTCCGCTGCCACAATTGAGCCTTGGGATCAATAACCACAGGCACGAGCAACGAAACATCATTCTCCATGATCCGGTCGGGGGGCAATACTCCGATAATCGTGTAAGGCTTCTGATCGAGCGAAATCACACACCCCACGACCTCGGGATCGCTGCCGAAGCGTGATGTCCAATACGCGTGATTTAAGATAACGACTTGGTTGTCACTGCCTATTTTGTCTTCGTCGGGGGCAAATCCTCGGCCGATAATCGGGTCAACTCGCAGTACCCTCAGAAAATCCGCTGTGACTGCACGTCCCTTGATCCGGTCCGGCTCATCGATGCCGGTCAGGTTGAATTCAACATGTTTGAAATAGGCCACGTGTTCGAGTAATTGAGTGTGCGACTTCCAGTCCAAGAATGCTCCCCCGGAAACGTTACCGTTGTGCCGCCCATCCGGCAAGGTTTCATCCATCATAACCAGTTGTTGGGATTCCGCATAGGGCAACGGCTGCAACAAGACAGCATCAATGGTGCTGAAAATCGCCGTGTTTGCCCCGATACCGACTGCAAGGGTGAGCACGGCCACAGTTGTGAAGCCGGGATTTTTGAATAGTCGCCGCAGAGCATATTTGATGTCGCTGATTAGTGTTGTCATATTGTGACTCCATCAGCAGTATCCTGTGTTTTGTTTTCAGCATTCATATCGCAGCGCCTCCATGGGATCTATTTTCGCCGCCCGTCGGGCCGGTATAAAACAAGCCATCATTACGGCACCGGCCAGACATAGGATAGCCAAGATAAAGGCCGAAGGAACTGCCGGGCTTATGCCGTATAGGATACGATTCATGAATTCGACGGAAAGCCAAGCGAGAGGCAAACCCAAACCGATGCCCAAGGCAATTTGTTTCAATCCCTGAATCAGAACGGATTGAAGCGCATTCCAGGGAGTGGCCCCCAGTGCTATTCGAATCCCGATGTCACGTGTTTGCCGTGCGACCAGATAGGACGTGACACTGTAAACCGCGGTTGCAGCCAGAATCAAGGCGATCCCTGCGAAACCGATTAAAAGACTTGTACCCAGACGCAGAACATTCATGCCAATGTTGTTCATTAGGTGCTCGTTCATGGTTCGGATACCCAATACAGGCAGACGTGGATCCACACTGCGGATCGTCTGTCGGACCAAAGGAATCATATTTATGACGGCTTCAGGATTCGGAACAGCTACTTTTATATGTAGCGTCATGGATGCACTGAACCGTTGACCCAGAGGGAGGTATATATGCGCGACAGGGTTATGGTCTCCCAGACTGTGACGCAGGCCGGGGACGATTCCGACGACTTCCACCATGGCGGATGAATCTTCCGAGTGTCGGATATATTGTCCAAGAGGGTCCTCGTTCGGAAAGAGCTGTCGAGCCAGTGGTTCATCGATAAGGGCCACCCGAGGTCCCTGTTCAGTAAAGACTTCATCCCAGGTGAAATCGCGGCCGCGCAATAAGGGTAAACCCAAGCTTTGGATGTAACGAGTGCCGACGCTGTTGCAAACGCAACGGACTGTGATGGCTTCATCTTCAGACGGGTCCTCATCGAGAGCTCCGGCGGTTTGAACGTCTACGGTGTGTTTGCTGACACTTAACGGCACGAGCCAAGCCATGCTGACTGCTTCAATACCAGAGATCGTGCTGAGTCGTTCAGAAAGTTGGCGATAAACCTGAAGCGTGTCTGTTTTGGAATATCCTATGATCCCGGCGTCTATCTCTGCCATTATGTGTCCCCTGGATTCGAAATCTGGATCAGCTCGTACAAACTTCACATAACTGCTTATTAGGCATCCTGCAACCGTAAGCAGAATCAATGACATGGCTAACTGACCGGCCACCAACACGTGACGCGGAGCCGTCAGACCACGACGCGGCTTAGTTGCCAGGGAACTTCCTCCCCTGAGTCTAAGGGCCATAGTTCGATCGGGTCGTGACAACTTTATGGCCGGACACAGTCCGAACAACATCAGACTAAAGGTACAGAATCCAACGGTAGCCGTTAATACGCGAATATCGGGTGTGGTTTTTAGCAGGATGCCTTCCATTAATTCGATATGCTTGAGGATGCTGCTCAGCAGGGCACAAATCCACAAAGATATACCCAGGCCTGCCAAGCTGCCCAGCAACGCAATTAGAGAGTTTTCAACCAGAAGCTGACGTAAAACTCGACCGCGCCCGGCCCCCAGAGCGTGACGTGCGGCCATCTCCTGCTGACGCATGGATCCTCTGGCCAGCATAAGATTGGCGAGATTAAGACAGGCGATCAATAGAATCACACCTGCCAGCGCCGCAGGCAGCATGGAAAATCGCCAAGCCGATGCATCGGTAGCCGGGGTGTTGGTCAGCCGTATATGCGGCAGAGGAGCCGGAGTCAAAAGCCGGCGCTGGTATACATTTGGATGGACACTTTCCAATTGCTCGCCCAGGACTTGTATTCGGGCCCTGGCCATAGACAGTGACATCTCCGGCTTAAGTCGACCTATAAGCCTGAGACAACGGCATGTGCGGTTATTGAGTTTCCCTCTGTTAGCGATTGTCTCATGCATGGATAACGGCAGCCAAATATCGGGTGTTTGTACCGAGGTTGTGCCGGTGACACCAGGTCGTGTAATTCCTATGACCGTGCAGGGATGGCCGTTCACGGCAATCGATTTGCCAATTAGACCTGGATCTCCGCCGGTTTTCTCCCAATAGTAATAGCTGACGATAGCCACCGGCACAGGGCGGTCGGGGTTTTCTTCCTCAGCCAGAAAGTCACGTCCTGACATCAAGCCAACACCCAGGGTCTTGAAATAACCGGCGGAGACTATCAAGGCATACGCCCGTTGCGTACTGTCCCCTTGGGTGAGTCCGACCTGCTTTGTGTCATAGACCGCAACATGGCTGAAAACCTGACGATCCTGCTGTATGTCCTTAAATGTAAGATAAGCACATGAGATGAATTCCTTAGGGAAAGCTTTGGACTGCCAATAGCATCCCACAACCTCACCATTTCTGTCAGAGACTAACGGACGCAGGAGTAGGGCATTGACCAGATTAAACACAACTGCGTTCACACTAATCCCAATAGCCAGGATTACAACCGCCACGACTGTGAAGCCGGGGCTGTTACGCAACTGACGAAGTCCGTAGCGTATGTCGTGCCAGAGAGTTTGCATTTGTCTTTCCTTTATTCGTATCTCAGCGCCACCATCGGATCGATCCGCGCCGCTCGCCGGGCCGGGAAGTAGCTGGCCAGCAGCGAGGCGGCGCCGAGCAGGGCCAGGGTCGCGGCGATGCTCATGGGGTCAATCGGATCGACGCCGCAGAGGGCGCTGCTCACGACACGCGCCGTGGCAAAGGCCAGCAGCATCCCCACCGACAATCCTGCCAATGTCAATGCGGCGCCCTCACGCAGTACCATCGTCAAAATGCTCCGGCGGGTGGCCCCCAGGGCCATGCGGATGCCGATCTCCGGGGTCCGGGAAGCCACCATATGGCCCTTGACCCCGTAGATGCCGAGAGCCGCCAGGAACAGGGCCATGGCCCCGAACGCGACCGCCAGCCCCGCTGACACGCGCGCCAGCCACATGGGGAAGCTATTGCTGTAACAATCCGACAAGGTCGCCAGCGACAACACCGGTATGCTCCGATCCACGTTTCGGATTCCCCGCGGTATCCTTTGCAGCAGGGCGGTCTCCGCTCCCCGCGTCGCGCGTGCCGCCCGAAGATGAATGTACACAAAAAACACTTCGGCATCCGGGTCACAGTCGAATGGCACGTAGATGTGGGGCTGGGGTTCTTCGTCAAAGATGGAGTTGCGCAGGCCCGGCACAATGCCAACGACTTCCCAGACCCCGGGTCGGCCGCAGCCCGAGAGCAGACAGCCGACCGCCTTTCCATCCGGCCGGAGCCGGCGCGCCAACGGCTCGTCGATGATAACAACATGGGCGTCCGAAGCGTCTTCCGCCGGCGTGAAGTACCGGCCCTGCAAAAGGGGCAGACCCATGGATTGGAAGTAGTCGCCGCCGACGCTGTGCCGTATGGCCAGGCCCATGCGCCTGTCTGTGGGGGTATTGGCATCAGAGTCTTGGCCACGCTCGGTAATCATGTAGCGGGTCGGGGTATGCTCGAAGAGCATTGAGGTCGACAAGCCGGCGGCCCGTACCCCCGGCATCGCCCCCAAGTGCCGAACCAGATTCTCACACGCCTGACGGCCTTGTGCGCGGTCATATCCCGCCGCACGCGGATCCACCTCCACCACCACCTTTCCCTCGAAGCCATAGCCGAGGGTCGATCGCGCGGCCTTGAGTGCGCTGTGCGTGAACAACCCGGCCGCCATCACGAGAACTACGGACAAAGCCACCTGGCCGGCGGCGGCGAAGCCGGTAGGCACCAGCCGACGTGACACGTGCGTCGCGCGCAGGGCGTTGCCGTGAGACTCCTTCAGGTCGCACAGGATCGGCCAGCGGGAAAGCCGCAGCGCAGGCATGAGGCCAGACAGCACCGTTGCGATACCGCAGAAACCAAGGGTCACCAGGAGGACGCGAGCATCGAGGCCCATGTTCAGCCCCAGGCTCATCTCGAGGAACGACGGCAAGGCCGCGATCCAGGCGTTCATGATCCTGGCGCCTGCATGTGCGAGACCGAGTCCCAGAAGACTTCCGAGTACCGCCAGCAGCAGTGACTCGACGAGCAACTGCCGTACGATGCGCCAGCGGCTGCCTCCGGCGGCCATGCGGATGGCGATCTCCCGGTGGCGCGACGTGCCGCGAACGAGGTACATGCTCGCCAGGTTCAGGCAGGCAATCAGCAGGACAACCGCGGACACGCCCATCAGGAACAGACCGTACGGAAACAGCCAACGCCTGTCATCCGGGCCGGGGTAGATATTGGCTCTGGGCAGTCGATCCAAGTGGAACGTGAAGTCCTTCCATCGCTCCGGCGAGTCCTGTGCCAACCGCGTCGCCAGCGACTCCAATCGGGCCTGGGCGGTGGCCATGCTCACGTCCGGCTTCAGTCGTCCCACCAGCATGAGTTCGGGATAGCTTCGATCCACCGACGATTCGGCTGCATCAGGCTCCTTGTGATCGCTCAGGAGGCCATAGACCCCCAGCGGCATCCAGAAGTCGGGTCCGGCCACCGCCACGCCGGTAAATCCTTCCGGTGCGACCCCTACCACCTGAAAGAGCGTGCCATTGATGCGGACCTGTTGGCCCACGATGTCCGGGTCGGCGCCCTGCCGCAGCCAGGCCCGGTGGCTGAGGATGACGACCGGCGCCGTGCCCGGCTGTTCCTCCTCGGGGAGAAACGCCCGCCCTCGGATCGGCGCCACACCCAGGGTCGAGAAGTAATTGGCCGAGACGAACGCCGTCAGTCCGCGTTTTGTGATCTCTCCCTGCTCCAGCACGGCCAGTCTCAGGCTGTAGGCCATCAGGTCGCTGAACACGGCGTTGTTGTCTCGCGCATCGAGGTAGCTGGAATAGGCGAATTCCCCGTAGCGATAGCCCTTGCTGCGTGCAAAGCAGCCGACCAGACGATCCGGGTCCTTCGCATGGATAGGCCGCAACAACACGGCGTTGACCACACTGAACGTGATCGTGTTGGCCCCGATGCCGATCGCCAGAGTAGCCAGGGCAATCGCCGTAAACCCCGGCGCCTTCTTCAGCATCCGCGCGCCGTATCGGATATCCTGCCACAACATTCTCATGGAAACACCTTCGCCTTTCTCAGTTCTCCCGCCGCGCTATCTCAACGCCACGGACCCGAGGTTGGTAAAAAGGTGCAGGCTCCCCTTGCCTGACCCAATCCTGCCCGACACCTTGTCGTGCATTATCGTGTCCTCTATCGTGCCTCGGACCTTAGCGGGCGTGTCCAGCTTCACGGAGCCCAGTTCACTCTCCAGCTCGAGGGTGCCCTGGTACTTCGGCGGCGCCTTGAAGCGAACCTTCCCCCACTCGGTGCTTACGTCCGCCACGATCTCCGCCGGGCACGCATCGGCGCAGGAGATATCTATAGATCCCTTCTGCGCTCTGGCGACAACACGGTCCGATACGATCTCCCGACAAACAATGCGACCCCACTGCGTCTGCAAATCCAAGGAGCCACGAACGTCCTCACAAGAGATAGCGCCGAATCCGGTCGCCGCCCTTACATCCCCTTCGATCCCCGCGAGTTTCACACGACCGAATTCGGTCTGGCAATCTATATGAGCACGTCGTGGAACGAGGACATCGAGGTCGACGGACACAAAACGATTCTCTGGCGGCATCGGTGGTTTCTCGACGGTAATGACGAGCATCCCGTCGTCCGGCTCGGCCGCAATCCGCACCTGTTCACCGATCTCGCGCGCCTCACGTTTCGTGGGAGCATGGACAAACACGGTAGCCGTGGCGCAGCAGTCGTTCACGTCGCGCGCCGCGACGTTGATGGCGCCGTCACAGTCGCAAATGACAAGCTTCGCGCCGGACGCGAAATCGGCACGAACCGATTTCTCCGCTTTGCACTCCGTCATGGCCTTTCGAAGTGACACGGCACAATTGTAGCATCCACTCACGGCGAGCAGTTGCCCCAGCATACCGATCAGGATGATTCGCATTAACCGTGTCTTCATGCCCACTCCTTTCCACAGATATACATACACGACTCACGACGTTCCCGTCTTCTCATCGGCTATTCATATCGCAGCGCCGTCATCGGGTCGATCCGCGCCGCCCGGCGGGCGGGCAGCCACGCGGCCAGGGCTGCTATCGCGAAGATCAGAAGGACGGAAGCAAAGATGGTAATCGGGTCGTGCGGCGTGACGCCGAAGAGGACGCTGCGCAGGACGCGCGTCAGTCCGAGGGCGACGGGAATGCCGACCAACAGGCCCAAGGCCGTCAGCCACAGGGCGCTGCGCATCACGGGCCAGGCGATATCACGCGGTCGCGCGCCGAGGGCCAGGCGCACGCCGATTTCTCCGGTGCGGCGGGTGACCACAAAAGCCAGCAGGCCATAGAGGCCGATGCAGGACAGC
>JABAOC010002673.1_pt1 | contig 13592 bp, 9 predicted proteins | sample 7062161 | NCBI WGS metagenome assembly JABAOC01 (sample SAMN14538625, study PRJNA623070) | marine sediment metagenome | biome: marine biome [ENVO:00000428]; feature: marine pelagic biome [ENVO:01000023]; material: deep marine sediment [ENVO:00002113] | place: India: Gulf of Khambhat ... | reverse complement strand
CAATACCAAAGTTTGATGTTTATTGATTGTTTAGACCCACATCCATTAGGATGGGAACACTAATTTACCACCATTAAATTAAGATCTGTATCTGTTGATCATAAATTTTTTTTTAATTTCTTAAATCACCCCAATCACCTTATCCAATTTTCCATTTCCTGCTCTCTCACCTTGGTCCAGTCCATGGTTTTGTACTATAACGTCTTTGATTAATACATTATGTCTCGCCAGACTGTTAAATAGTTTTTTTCTACATTGTAGTGGGGAAAAACGATATCTTTTAGTATTTTTTTAGTCAATTAGAACGAATAAATCTAAGAGGGTAATTATTTTGTACAAAAATCTTGGCATAAGTTTTATATATTATTTTACAGAATATGAAGTAATAAAAATCAGATATGGGAGGTTAAAAAGTATGGAAAAAACATTACCAATATTGGTAGTTGGAATTTTTGTCCTAAGCGCATTTGGTGCTAGTGCTACATCATTCTATGATAATGAAACTGATCTACAATGGAACATAATTGAAAAAATAAGTGTTACATCTCTTGATGATGAGCTGGATCAATCTCAACCTGAAATGGATTGGTTTGCACCAGTGGGGGTATTTCCCTTAGTACCAGGAATAAACTATATGGTAGCTCAGTCGTTTACACCAACCTTGAATATTCTCACCCGAGTTGAACTTATGGCAGGACGGAACAGTACAACCACCTATGATTATACATTGGCAATAAGAGATGATTTATTGGGTGCAGATTTAACGAACATAAGTCTTCCTTCGAGCAGCTTTGTTATTGAGAATTTCAGCTGGGTTGAGTTTGATTTTAACGATATAGAAGTAATTCCAGGAGCAACATACTATATTGTCTCCTATACTACAAATGCAACCGATAACTTTTATGTTTTGGGAGCAAAACTTGTTAACGCTTATCCAGATGGAACACCATGGGTATCAACAGATGATGGTGAAACATGGGAAGAAGAACTTGATGCAGATATGACATTTAAGACTTATGGAAAAGACAACCTTCCACCAGAAGCACCTATAATAGGTGGTCAAACCAATGGAAAAGCAGGAAAGGAATACGAATACACCTTCAATGCAACAGATCCAGATGGTGACCCCGTCATGTACTTAATAGAATGGGGAGACAACAATACGGAATGGACTGAATATAGTGATTCAGGTGAAGAGATAATGTTAAAGCACATCTGGAGTAAGAAAGGAGAATATACAATTAAAGCAAAAGCGATAGACATATATGATGGAGAGAGTGATTGGGCAACACTAATAGTCACTATGCCGAAAAACAAACCAAAACCTGATAATGGTTTCACTCCACTACCTCATTTTGGTTTATCATTAGTTTTCTATAGAGGCGATGCAGAGGTATATGATTATATTGATAACTATCCGAGTATTACACTTCGGCCAAATCACCATGAGATAAAATGGTTTTGTTTAAGAAAACCCTGGTTTTCCAGTGCAAGTCATGGTTTTGTAACTAACATTCATGATTATAGAGGTATCGTTAAACCAGAGCCTATTGTTGAAGGTGGAAACATCAAGTTTCTATAAGTTTCTATTTGTATTGGCGAAAGATGTGATTGTAATGCTACCTTGAGTTACTAAGACAGCTTTAGAATTTGTTACAATACCTCTATTAAGTAGAGTGTCTTTAATATCTGTTGAAGGGGGTTGACGAAGGCCTTGTGGAGTGGGTGACCGGTGAGGGCGACAATAGCAAGGTTATTAAAGTTAGGCCGGAGACCATTCCGCTGTTGGTCATTCAATCACAGAAAAAACGAGATGAACTGATGAAATAAAGGCGGCACGTGAGGAACTGAAACAAATACGTGAGCAGCACCAGGCACTTCAAACAAAATTTTTGCAGATAAAAAGAAAAAAGCCGAGAAAGCACCCCGTTGACCAGTTATATGAGAGCAAAGAAAAACAAATGCAACATGAGTATAGGTTGAAGAGCAAGAAACTATTTGATAGGGAGAATAGAAAGAAGGAGCCTGTCAGAGAGATCCTTCTGCCTCGTGATACTAGCCTTCGCCCAAGGGACATACTTGATGCTAAGTTCACGTATGAGCAGGCCATGGAAGAAGATGAATCCCCGATATCTGAGCTATCACACCGTGATGCTTTTTTCCCCCGCCCGCTAAGGAGAATACGGGGGAGGTTGTTTTAGTAATTGGGGAGACATAAAGAATTAATATCAACAGGTTCCATAAACGGGAATCTATCCTTATTCCTTCCCCCTGGAATTTTACATGGAGAATCACCAATACCATCCCCATCATTGTCAATCCCTGTATAATCATCCCAGTAATTACCGATACCACGGAAAATACCCTTGGGCTTATACCAAAGATTGATTTTCCCATCCACGACATTTCCATGTTCACCTCCAGGATAATTTCCAAAAAAATTGTTGTAATAAAATAGATTTAAAAAATTCCCACGATCCATTCCACTGATATAAACACCATGTGCTATATTATCAGAAATATTGTTGGCAATAAACCTATTAAATAATGAAAAATCCCAAAATTCAATTCCCCAAACTCCATTATTTGATATTATATTTTTACAAAAAACATTGCCTATAGAAATATCAAGCATGATACCTTCCTCTTTGTTATTTTGGATTAGATTTCCATATAATTTGTTTTTTCTTGCTTGACAAAAATCTACACCTAATTTATTATCTCTAATTATATTATCTTTTACCATATTGTTCTGGGCAATCCCATGAGCGATAGTTGAATAAAATTCGATTCCTACTCTCCATCCCGATATTGTGTTATTGGAAATAACACTATTCTGTGAACCATGTAATTTAATCCCATCCATAGATCCTTTAAAACCAGATATATAACCATTTCTTATTATCCTATTGTTATGAACGATACAATTCTTTGAGTGGAAACGTATACCAACCCCACATTGTGTTGCGACATATGCATCGAAAAAGTTATCCTCAATAACACAATCAGATGATTTAACAATATGTACTAGATTAACATTCCTAAGACTTCGAATTCTAAATCCTTTAACACCAATCTCCTTAGTATTACTAATATTGATATTTCCATCAATAATTGTCCATCGGTTATTCTGACTTACCAGACTTATAGAATTTAACGAATCCGCAATTTCAATAAATTCTGAATAAATCCCGTCATATACAAAAACATGATCACCATTTTCTGCTTTATTTATACCATTTTGAATTTTATCGAAATGAGTCAAACCCCAACCAGGGGTAGAATTATCAAAACATGTGCTAACAAATATATCTGCATCATAACTTCCATCAGCCTCATTGTTTATATATATCAAATTATGTTCTGCAAAAGTGTCATATGAATACACTGCTTGTAATCTTAAGGAGTACAGTCCCTCATCGAGTAAGGTTGTATCAAGTGAATACAACACACCACCCTGCGAACTTGATGTATTCAGAAGTTCTGTCCATGAACTAGGATTCTCACCAATACCCATGTCTAATACAAAATATTTAAGATCTTCTCCCCAAATTGTGCCTTTTATATCAATTGCCCCTTTGACGTCCTCCCAATTTGGAACAGCTTCTAAATCAAATGCAAAAGGCATCATTATCAATGTTTTATAAGCATTTATCCTCCCAGTACCAATATATTCATCAGTCTCTATCTCATCAGTAGTATAACGGATCACTGATTTGACCATCTGCGCTGGATATGGACATTGATCATATTTTGATAATATAAGAGATGCGAGTCCCGAAACATGTGGACATGCAAATGATGTTCCATTTGCTAAAGCATATTGATTATTTATAAGAGTAGATATAATTTCCTTCCCTGGTGCAGCAACATCAACCCAGTTTCCATAATTACTAGAAAGATTATATACTCCTCCGTAATTTGCTCTTTTGTCATTTTGATCTGTTGCGGCAACAGCAATGACGTTATCATAACTTGCTGGGTAACGATTGCTGAAGGTTTTATCATTTCCAGCACTAGCAACAAGGGTAACACCCTGGGAACTAGCATAATCCAGGGCATTGAATATTAAAGTTGATGGGACATATCCACCCCAGCTCATACTAATTATATCTGCTCCGTTATCAGCTGCGTAATAAATTGCTTTTGCAATATCATCGTTGGAGCTTTCTCCTTCAGTGTTAAATGTATCAAGTGGCATTACTTTAGAATACCAACTGACACCAGCTATACCTATACTATTATTTGTTTCTGCACAAGCAATACCGCTACATATTGTTCCATGACCATAATCATCTATCGGATCGTTATCATTATCAACAAAATCCCAACCACGAATATCATCAATAAAACCATTGTTATCATCATCTACACCATTATCTGGTATCTCATCAGCATTAGTCCAAATATTACCAGAAAGATCAGGGTGATTATAATCGATACCAGAATCAATTACAGCGATAACCGTGTCACTATTCCCGGTTTCAATTTGCCATGCCTCTGGTGCATCAATATCACAGTCATTTGATTGATTCAGAGCCCACTGCTCATCAAAATATGGGTCATCTGGGATTACAACCGAACCAATAGAGTTAGAAGAAGCAGATGCCAATCTATATTGCTTATTTTCTATAGAATATGAAATCGGAGATAAATAGTAAATATAGTTCGGCTCAGCGTATTCAACACTTGAATCTAAACAATATTCTTTTACCATACGATAAATATCTACATCATCAGAAAAAATAAACTTATAAATTGATGATAAAGCAGATATTGAAAATTCTTCAAATATTTTCTCTGCGGATATGACCTGATATTTTTCGTTTAAAACATCTATTGATGAAATACCTGTTGTCACGTAATTATCAGATGATAATGATATACTAACTTCTTGTTCTTCTTTGAATTTGATGATTAATTGCTTTGGTTGGTAATTTGATTCAAAATCTCCTTCCTCATTTTTTGAATACCTAAAATTCTGTCCAATATGTTGAAATCGGGATCGCCAATCAACATCATCGCGTTTGGTAAGAGCAATATCACTAACAGCATCTTCTTCAAATCCAATTACCATGGGACTGACTGCTGAAACGATGAATAATCCAATGATACCGATGATTATGCCCTTCTTCAAAATGATGCCTCCCTTTGGTACATATATCTATAGATGTCTGGGTATTTAAATGCTACCCTCTGTCTGTCCAGTTGCATTAGGGGGTATTTTTAATAACAACATCTAATGATATTTAGGAATAAGGAGGAGGATGAATACGTTTTTGATGATGGAGTCATTCCGTTATCCTCAAATACTAGGAACATATAGCAGTACTGGGGGAGTACATGGCAGGAAATCAAACAGATGGAATGGAAAAAATAGAAAAACCCAAAACTATCGAGGAGGACGTAATACCTCCGGGCAGATGGGATTGTCTTTATCAATGTGCTACAGGACTTGTTCTTTTTGTATTGTTAACCTTGTTCATATTGTATGTGGCCTTTTCAATTTATTTCACTTTTCTCAGATGTAATACTCTTTATTAATAATCATTATTTTTAGATGATTTAAATTTCTTTTTTCAATCCATTAAATAATATAGAGTTAATAACCCCATTAAGTTGTATCATTTCATGAATCAAAACCGTAATATCATAAGCGATAATCTTACACAAAAGTTCATTTCTTTGTGCAAAATGTCAAGTGCATCATCATTGGTCGAAATTATCAGAATAACAAAATGAAAGCTGAAGGAGATGTAATAATAAATGGATGACGATGAAATAAAACGATTGTTCGATAATATATTGAAAAGATTAGATGCTATTGATTTCAATATCAGCGATATAGAATCAAGGATCAACAAAATAGAAGGAAAACTGGCAGAATTAGAGGAAGATAAGAAATTTATCACTTGAAATTATTTCACTTCACTAATTCCTGCCAATTTTGTTTTTAGGCAGAAGAATCTTAAGAGATATACTAATTATGAGCGAAATCAGTATCTTATTAAAGTAACATATTGTTGCAATAAATCCAGTTTATGAAAAATTATTTAAATATAGTAGTTATATATTCTATGTTAGATGCAAGATAAAATTATTCATGGGGGGAATAAAAATGAAAAAGAAACTAATTAGAATTATTATATGCATATTGATGATAATGTCTACTATCTTACCCGTAGTAGGGACTTTGAATGATGAGGCAGAATGCTATACTTCTAACATGGAAGATGAATGGTCGATGTTTCTGCATGACCCAAAGAACACAGGATATTCTACGTCTCCAACTCCGCAGACAAACACGATAAAATGGATTTATACAGCTGGTGAGGAAATATCTTCTTCTCCTGCAATTGTAAATGGGAAAGTTTATATCAGTACGTATAATGAGTACTTCTATTGTTTAGACGCTGATACAGGTGAAGAACTCTGGAGTTACTATGATGATGGTTTTGCTGCTTGTTCTCCGGCAGTATATGATGGCAAAGTCTACGTAGCCAGTGATTATGACTATTTTTATTGTTTGGATGCCGATACAGGTGATGACATATGGAAGTTTTATAAGGGATATGGATTCTCGTTTTCTTCTCCAGCAGTTGTTGGCGGTAGGGTTTACTTTGCACATTCCCGAGGCTCAGGCTCAGGTCGAAATGCATCCATTTATTGTTTGGACGCCACCACGGGTGACAAATTCTGGGGCTACGATATGGGGTATCTCCTTATATCATCTCCTGCTGTAAGCCATGGTAAGGTGTACATCGGGTCAGAAGATTCAAAGCTGTACTGTTTTGACGCATATACTGGGAGCATACTTTGGGATTATGACGTTGGTTGGACACCTTATACTTCTCCTTCTGTCTCCGATGACAAGGTATATATTGGTGGCGATGCCGTTTACTGCTTAGATGCAGATAATGGAAGCAAAATATGGAGCAATACAACAATAGGGTATGTAAGCTCTTCTCCTATTGTTGCCTATGGTAACGTCTATATCCTTAGTTGTACGAGTGAAATCCACTGCTTCGATAAAGATACGGGGGAGCAAATCTGGAACCATCCTACAGGCAACATATATTATACTTCACCTGCTGCTGCTGATGGAAAAGTCTATGCGGGTATATGGGAAACTGGAAAATTGTTATGTTTGAATGCTAGCACGGGGGAGAAACTCTGGGAGTATAAAACGAGTCATAAAGAATATTTGGTTAGCTCTCCTGCTGTTGCTTATGGACGAGTATATATGAGCGGTGGAACCACTAATAACCTTTATTGCTTTGAAGACCCCTTTCTGCCTCCTCCATCCATCAAAGGTCCGCCAGTTGGATTAATCGGCTTTGAGTATGGTTACCAATTTATGGCAGAAGACCCAGAAGGTGATGTTATTAAATACTGTGTTGACTGGGATGATGGTACAACGAGCGGGTGGATTGGCCCCCACCCATCAGGTGAGTGGATAACCGTGAATCACTCGTGGAGTAATCCAGGTAACTATTCCATTAGAGCTAGAGGAGAATATGCCAACGGTATTAGGAGCAATTGGTCAGAACCGCACAACATAACAGTTATCGATGGACCACTGCTGGAAATCCTGTTGGTTAAAGGAGGTTTACTCAAGGTAAACGCAGTTATTAAGAATCTTGGTACTAAAGAAGCAACCGATGTTAACTGGAATATCAAACTTAAAGGTGGTTCAATATTGCTCGGTAAGGAAACCACGGGCACAGATAATATTCCTGTAAACGAAGAAATAACAGTAACTTCAAAGTTAATCCTTGGCTTGGGACCAACAACTGTCACCGTTAATGCTACAGTACCTATCGGTTTCTCTGATACCCGGGAACAAAAAGCATTTGTCGTCCTGTTTTTCATCATGGTGAAACCAGGTGGATAACCTATTCATTAAATCAAATATTGGTGTCAGAGATGGTTGGTACTATTTGTAGAATGTAATGAGTGAGTTCACTTGTTTTCATCTTACATCTGTCATTCGTTATCTGTAAGGAGCAGAAGATTGAAGATGCGCGTAAAGTGTTTCAAAAAGCCAGGAAAACAAGCCGTAACTAAAAGCGGAGATGTTGATGTTCCCCGATGGATTGCAATCACATTATAAGGCAATTAGCAAGAAGTTTAGCACACAAAGGCATGAAGCTATTTATATTTGTAAGAGGGTAAGCATAAAAAAACTATGATTGTAAAATTTTAAAATAATTTAGGTGAATGTTTGCATGGAGCGATGAAAGAGTGGAATAAAACACAACGTGGGCTTAAATAAAAAAGAGACAGCATTTGTTAAGGGACATCAACTATATATTATAATATTATTAAACCTCATGAGGGTTTGAATGGAGGAGATAAAAAAGTGGGAGAAATTTACTATCACGGAATGTAAAGAATCAGAACCAAAATATGGGATATACTAATTGTGCTAAAATTAAAAAATAGGGGGAGGAAAACTACTCTTTCATCAACTTGTTTTCCTCTCTGTTCTTTATTTATCTTTTTTTGTTATCCCTTTTTCCTATTATGTCGTATAGGTAACCTGTATTTTCACCATAGAACAGTACAACGTGGACCCAGACATAGTAGATTCTGCTTTTACCCTGCAATCAAGGTTTTCTATCTCATCAAAGTTCCAAACAAGTGGTTTATTGTCATCTTCTGTTATATCGATCCATTCTGACCATCCTCCCGCTCCAGCTGGTGCATCAAAGACATAATTCTCTCCTTCTCCAGTGGAAATAAATATCGGCTGCAAGGTAATGTCTCGATCGTTTAACCCGGTATAGTATCCTTTTACTCTGAGTTCTACTTTTGTTATCGTACCAAGTTCAGTCCCATCGCATTCATTGTCAATCAACAGTTCTACGTCGTTATCAGACTGTGTTGACGCATAGGTATTCTCGTTTCCATCAACCATATAACCTGGATTATATGTCCATTCTATAGCACCTGGATCACTACTCTGATGGGCGTTAAATTCGTATGTTACTGTTGGATCTTCTGCGAGTGCAGTTGTTCCCATGAGCGGCATCAGAAAAGCTGTTGCTACCAAGAAGCATATGATTGGTCTCATTATATTTTTTTTCATGTTTTGCCTCCCTGTTATTTTTGACCTCCCGAGAAATAGGTTCTTTTAAGCTTTTTTTCCGTCTCGGTCGTCACTCACCATAAAATCATTTAACGCAAGAATCAAAAAATGTAGAGCAATTCTTCTTTTCCTCATTTTCCGTCACCTCTCAATATTTTGTTTACTGTACAATGTGTAACTATATACTATTGTTATTTTAAATATAATGGAAAAATAGAGGTAAAATACTAGAAGTATAGTGGTAAAAAAAATGTTGGATAAACAAAATTATCAATCGTAGGTAGCAGGATGAACTTTTTTTTAATTTGAAGGAAGGGGAGGGTTGTTATGTGACCGGTGATTCCTCCAGTGATTTTTCCACCGTATTTTTTCCTAGCATTGGTAAGCTCTTGTTTATCAATTGGGTTTTCATCCCAGTTTTTCATCTTTTTTTATTATTCTTTTTTCCTATACGTTGTTGTGTGTGTATGTAACGCGTATATATACTGTGGAACAAAAGAGTATGAACCAACCACCAAACGGTTTGTTTTCTGCTTCTACATCGCAATCCAGGGTAATTACGTTAGTCCAGGTCCAAGGGTCTGGTGCATTCGTGTCGTTTGTTATATCGATCCATCCTGACGAACCTGGACTCCACCCAGGTGCATCAAAGACATGATTGTCTCCATCTGCAGTGGGAAATACTGGTCGCAAGATGATATCTCGATCGTCTCCCCACCAATAATAGTATCCTCTTGTTTCGAGTTCTACTTTTGTTATTGTACCTATGGGGTTATAGCACGCATTGTCAGTTAATATATTGTCAGTTAATAGCTCTACGTCGCCATTTTTCATTGTTGATGCCCAATTTTCACCGTCACAAAGCATACCCTCCGGGTATGTCTGCCAAGCTTCATTTGGGTCATAGCTAAGGAAACAATACGTTATCTTTTCAGTAGACATTGTTGCTCCCACATTTGATTCTTTGTGTATTATCGAAAGAGTACTTGTACATGTTAGTAGTATCGCAACTGCAATACATATTTTTTTATTCATTGTTTCACCTCCCGCTAAAAAAATATTTTAGCATTTAAATTAAAAAAAGGTTTTATTTTAAAGATAATGGAATAATCGAAGTAATATAGATGTAAAATAATGGTAAATGATTGAAAATAGGTCAAAACATTTTTTGATAGGCAAATTTTACAATTTATTAGGACAATCAAAAATTCTGTTTTACCCTTTTTAAAAGTCTCTCTTTGATAATTGATTTTGCTACAAGTTTTCCCAATAAATCATGGTCCATATGAATAATTCATCACCAGATAATGGCTCTTTTTTTGGTTTTTATAACACGTTCTAATCAGAGCCTCTTGGTGATAATCATATTTTAAGATCATTAATGATGATTGGAGTAGAATTAGCTGTTACAATTATGAAGAGATTTTTTACCATGTTTTCCTAGTCACCTATAGTTATTTTTTTGTACACCTCTTGTAGTAATTTTTGTACAAAAAGAAATCATCCTTAACCTCATTTCGGTTAATCGCATTAACCGAAATATAGGATTTATAGATAGAAATTTAGTGAAAATTAAAATTTTCAAAAAATTTACGAATAACGAAGTTGTTAGATCCTTTTTTAAATTATATATTGGTATCAGGAAGCATACATATTCATAACAATATGAAAAATGTATTCAAATCAAGCTATTTTGTGAATCTAAACTAATAAAAATATGAAAGTTAATATAGATATTCGGTAGAGTGATAATGTGGGGGAGTACATCACCAAGTGTAAAGAGGCAGAGGAAACTATTAGGTTTAGGTTAAAATTTGAAAAAACAATTTCGTCTGTTTCATCCCGATTTGTTGGTATTTCGGATATTAATGATGCCATTACGGATACACTTGAAGATATAGGAAAATTAAGTGGTGCAAGCCGAGCTTACCTCTTTCTTTTCAATGAAGATGGAATCACAATGGATAACACGCATGAATGGTGTGCTGAAGGGGTGAACCCACAAATAGAGAATCTGCAGAATTGTCCGATGGATATGGCTCCGTGGTGGATGAAGAAACTTCGTAATAATGAGACTATTCATATTACGGATGTTTCAAAATTACCTATGGATGCGCAAACCGAAAGGGAAATACTGGAAAAACAGGACATCAAATCACTTCTTGTATTGCCCTTATATATAAGCGGAGAACTAAATGGATTCATAGGTTTTGACAATGTAATTGAGACAGGAAAATGGTCTGATAACGATATAACGCTGCTCCGAGTATCTTCTCAGATTTTAGGAACCGCATTAGAGCGCAATAAAGGGGAGGAGGCACTGCAGGAAAGCGAAGCGAAATATCGCACACTGGTTGAACAGTCACTACAAGGAATAGTAGTAATTCAAGACTTTCGTATCGTCTTCGCCAACAAAACTTTTGCCAAGATATTCGGATATACGATCAAAGAGCTTATGTCCCTCCCACCAAAGAAAGTTAGGGGGACAATTCACCCCGATGACCAAGTCTTTGTCTGGAAGCGGTTTGAGAAGCGGTTATCAGGGAAACAGGCGCCACAGCACTATGAGTGCCGTGGGGTTGATAAGCGTGGGGTTGTGCGCTGGCTGGAGATTTTTGCCAAACGCATAGAGTTTCAAGGGAAGCCAGCGGTTCAAGCTATTATTTTAGACATCACCAACCGTAAGAAGGCAGAAGCAGAAATCATTAAAACAAAAGAGTATCTACAGAACATCATTAACAGTGCATCTGAAATCATCGTTTCATTTGATAAAAATAACAGATTAACCACATGGAATAAAACAGCAGAACTCATTACAGGATATAAAACAAGAGAGATTATTGGTAGACCTGTAACTAAGTTGACCGTATTTGACAAACCTCAGGAATTAGCAGATACTATCAAAAATATCTATAACGGACATAAAAAGGTAATCGATAAATTTATTTTAAAGACAAAGCACGGTACGAAAAAAATAATAAAGCCATCCTATTCAATGATCAAAAGTGATAACGGGGAATCTACAGGCATCCTTTTTTTCGGAAGAGATATAACCCATCAACAAGAAACCCATGGTAAATTGTTAAACGGAAACAGTTACCTCATCAGCGATAAAAGCAAGAAAGCCGCATTAGATATTTTTATAGATTTAACAAGATTAGATTACGAGGGTTTGTTTATCACCCGTGCTAACCCTGAGATGATAAAAGATATGATTCATTCTCTAGATATCAAGGTTGAATTATTGAATAAAACTAAATTAGGAAAGTTTGACAATATCGCAGATCTTGAGGGATTAACAGCTAAGATAAAAGATTTTAGTGAAAAACATACTGCTGCAGTAATATTATTAGATCGGGTTGATTATCTAATAACTAATTTTTCATTTGAACAATTTGTCAAGTCATTGTACCAGATCAATAGTTTAATAGCAGAGAACAAATCTGTATTGTTGTTACATGTGGGTCCATCAGTTTTAGATGCTAGGCAGATGCCTATTATAGAAGCAGAACTGCAGTATTTACCCCACCAAAAAATTGAATACGTACAAATCGAAGACGAGTTATTCGATATTCTTACATTTATGAATGAACAAAACCAAAATAACAGTGTGGTTTCATTTACAAAAATTAGCAGGGAATTCTCAATAGCAAGGTCAACTACTGCTAAACGACTTAAAATGCTGGATGAAAAAGGGTTGATTTTCATAAAAAAACAAGGGAGATCAAAAACAGCATATGTATCTGAAAAAGGAAAAATATTACTAAACAAAAGATAGGTTATTTAGCCTGCCTTGGGTGATACTTATCGCAAGGTATTATTGTGATGTTCAAAGAGATGGAGTTGCTAAACTGAATCGTCCGCTCTCAATTACCCTTATGTTAAATAGCGTGTTGAATTGGAGGTAAAAAATAATCATACAACGCATTTTAAGCGTATTTTTTACATATTTTAGTCATATTTTTATCCAATTTTTTTATAGTAATTGATTGATTAGGAACTTAGATGGTGGAGAATATTCTAGGAGGTGGCATAAAATATCAAAAAATATAATGATAGTAGACGATAATCCTGATACAACTTATACTCTTAAACGACTGCTGGAAAATCCAGATGCTAGGTACAATGTGATACCTGTAGATAGTGGAGAAAAATGCCTGGAGTTACTAAAGGACAATCAGAAACCTGACCTTATTTTGTTAGATATTATGATGCCTGGAATGACTGGATGGGAGACATTTGAGAGAATAAAAGAAAACTTGTCATGGAAAGATATCCCTATTGTTTTTCTTACAGGACGGACCGATAGAGTTGCTAGAAATGCTGGACGCTTTTTGGGTGACGGTTATATCGAAAAACCTTTTGACATCACAGATTTAAAGGATTTAATTGAGAAAATTTTGAGTGCGAAACAAGGAGGAGAAGCAAATAACTATGCCGAAGAGTAACAAAAAACAAATAGATGCCGATGAAAAAAAATTAATTCAAGTGCTTCAACAAA
>JABAOC010001610.1_pt2 | contig 13592 bp, 11 predicted proteins | sample 7062161 | NCBI WGS metagenome assembly JABAOC01 (sample SAMN14538625, study PRJNA623070) | marine sediment metagenome | biome: marine biome [ENVO:00000428]; feature: marine pelagic biome [ENVO:01000023]; material: deep marine sediment [ENVO:00002113] | place: India: Gulf of Khambhat ... | reverse complement strand
GCTTACCTATAATAGGGACAAATGTTAGAGGTATTAATAATCTAATTTCTGATAAGAAAAATGGTCTTTTGTTTGAAAAGGGAAACATCGATGATTTAAGAAGTAAAATAAGAGCTCTTATAGAAGACAGCAATCAAGCTAAAAGATTGGGTTCTTCTGCAAAAAGAGACTACTCTAAAGGATACTTATTTAAAAATATGATTTCAGATCATATAAAATTGTATGAAAAGGTTTTAGACTATACATAATTATTAAAAATAATGGTTTTTATAACTTCTTGAAATATTTCATTATTATAAATTATTAATATTTACATTGGTAGAGGAAATTGTATGGTAAAGAAGCAAATCTGGGATATCATTTTAAAGATAACTAGAAAAGGTTATGAAAAAGAATATTCAGAATTTAAAAATCTCAATAATGGGAAAAAACTATTAAAATTTCAAAACAACTCTTTAAGAAATTTACTTTATCATGCATATAAAAACGTTCCTTATTATACAAAAATTATCGATAAAATTGGTATTGTAAAGAATCCAGATATAATTGATCTGTCTAAATTTAATGAAATCCCTATACTTACAAAAAATATAATTAGGAAACATACAAATACACTTATTTCCAAAGATTATCAAAAAAGAGGTTGGTATCATTATTCCTCAGGGGGTTCTACCGGAGAACCATTGAATTTTATTAAAGATTTAAGTTATAATAAAAGAGCTAAGGCTACCTGGAAATATTATAAACACACTATTGGGATTAATAACGATCCTAAAAATATCTATCTCTGGGGTTCGGATAGAGATATCCGCGAGGGCACTTGGGATATAAAAGAGATTTTAGAAAAATGGTTTACCAACACTAAGCTTCTTAATTGTTTTAAAATGAATGAGGAGGATATGAGAAAATATTGTAAATTTATAAATTTATTTAAACCAAAATATATATCGGGATACACTGGTTGTTTATATGAAATATGTCAATTTGCAGAGAAAGAGGAATTTGAACTTTTCACACCAAAATTAGTTATTAGCGCAGCAGAGACATTAAGAAAAGAGGTAAGACAAAAAATTGAAAATGTGTTTGGAACTAAACTATATGATTCATATGGTTCAAGAGAAGCTGCTTGTATTGCTGGAGAGTGTAAATATGGATTGATGCATACATTTAGCTTCAATAATTATGTTGAAATATTAGATAAAAACAATCTACCTGTAAAAGAAGGAGAAGAAGGAAAAGTTATTGTAACAAATTTACATAATTATTCAATGCCATTAATTAGATACGAAATTGGTGACATGGCAGTACTCGGGCCTAAAAATTGTAAATGTGGAAGTCCTCTTCCACCTTTGAAAAAAATTACTGGACGAATTACTGATCATTTTAAACTAAAGGATGGAACAATGGTTTCAGCAGAATTTTTTATTCATCTTATTGGAGTTGTTTGTAACAAGGGAAAGATTATCAAGTTTCAGGTAATTCAGGAAGATTATAAAAAAATAAAAATTTTAGCAGTTCTTAAAGAAAACATAAGCTATACCGAGAGAAAAGATATCGATGATAAGATAAAGATTGTAATGGGAAAAGATTGTAAGATTAATTGGGAATTTGTTGAGGATATTCCAAAAACCAAGAGTGGAAAATATATATATACAAAATCTATGGTTTAGAAATAATCCAAATAAAAGCAATCATTTATTTATTCATATCTGATATTATCTACGGATTATTGTTTTAAGTTAGAAAGCATTACATAAAAGTGACTGTTATTCTCGCCAATATTAAATAGTACATATTATTTATTAAGTTAATATTGGACAGGATTGAACATCAGTATTCAACAAATAAAAAAATTATTATAAATTCGATTCTGAATAATATGAAAATACCAAATATATACATTATAATTATTGATGCATTACGTAAGGATTTTTCAAAGAATCTAGAAAATACTTTAAAAAATTATAATTTTGTAAATTATAACAACGCAATTTCTCCGTCCTCATGGACAGTTTCCTCCCATGTTTCAATACTGACTGGCTTATATCCTGTTTTTCATGGTATACATGAAACAAAAAATCTAAAAGGACTAGATATAAAATTTAAAAAAAATAATTTAATGTTAACTCACACATTATCAAACTATGGATATTTTAACATATTATTAACGGCAAATCCACATCTAACTCCTAAACATGGATATAAGGACTTTGAGATATTTTACGAGGAGCCACCGTATTCACCTAAAACATTCATAAAACAAAAAGACATCGAAGAAATACAACAAATTGCTAATATAAGTCCTATCGATAAGAAATTTAATATTATCAAAAGATTAATAATGCATAAAAAATATAAAATATTAATAAAAATTGTTATTTCAAAGATTTTTGCAAAAGCATACAATAAATTTTTTACAACTTTAAGTAAATGGCCAAAAGATAAAGGAGGTAAAAAACTAATAAAATATCTATTAAAATTAACAAATCGGAATGATACAAAAAAATTTCCAATATTTGCCTTTATCAATTTAATGGAAGTTCATAATCCTTATTTCAACGCCGAAATCGGAAACTTACCATTTCATTTAAATTATAAATCTAGAACGGAAAAACAAAAATTATTTTTAAATTATAAATTTAAAAATAAAATAAAAAAATTGTATGAACGGGAAATTAACTTGACTATAGATAATTTAAATTATTTTTTAAATAAAGTAAACAATTTAGACAATTCTTTAATAATAATTACTAGTGACCATGGTCAATTATTGGGGGATCATGATAAAATTAGTCACGGAACTTATCTATATGATGAACTACTTAGAGTACCGCTTCTAATCAAATATCCAAAAAATGCAGATATTAAAATAATGAAGTATAATGATAAGTACATAAGTTTAATCAAATTAAAAACATTTATTGAAAAATTTATNNACGAATTATTGGATGATGAAATTTTATATTCCGATGAAGTTTTTTCCGAAACATACGGATTTCATCAAGAAGTACGGAAATATATAGGTGATCAAAAATTATTAAAAATTGCTGAAAAAGATGATTGCCATAAAATCTCAATTTATTATAAGAATTATAAGGGTATTTTTAATGTAAAAAACTGGAAATTTGAAGTATTAAAAAATTTAAAATCTAATGAAAAAGTTCCAAAAAATATATTAAATTTTATGAGACAAAAAATTATCAACTTTTTAAAAATTGGCTTTATTGAGAATAACAAGATAAAAAATATAAGCCAAAAAATGTAAAATAATTTAGAATATCAGATATAAATTCGCAAAAAATCTACAATGAATCTTTCATCCAAATTTTTCTTGTTTAATAAATTATTTTCAATATAAAAAAAATTAATAATCAGTGTAAAGGATAATAACCAGATTAAAAAAGAATTTTATTTAAGACAATTTCAATATAGTATCTTGGATTATTTCCATTCACCAATTTCTGGATTCTGAATGATATCCACAAATATTGTGTCCAAGAGAAAACTATTAATTAGGGTTTCAATTAGTTGACGTATTACAAGTTCTCCTTGCAAACATCCCCTACACCCTCCCAGGAGACTAATCCTTAATTTATTATCTGAAAAATCCACAATCTTGATATCGCCCCCATCTCTCTTAACCTCTGGACGGATGATATCGATAATTCTTTGTATCAGGTTAAGTTTATCTTCACTGGTTTCTTTCTCCAATTCATTTAATGAATCAAAATCACTATCAGATATCATTGATTGAACATAATCCAGTAGATGCTTTGCGTTCTTTAGATCGTCCTCCTTCACCCTAATATAATCAAAGAATTCCTTTATATCATCTTGATTCATATTATTGTAGAAATCTTTTACTTTGACTATTCGTTTGTAGAATTCATTCTGAGAAATCTGTCCATCCCTTAAAAGAGCAGAGGTATTCAGGATTTTAGAATTGATTTTATTTTGTTGATATTTAAAATAACCTATAGTTGTATAAAACCTGCAATCAACTTTGGTGTCGCCATGGGGGGCTTCCTTCCAGTCTAACTCACCCTTAACAACTTTGAGAACAGTGTTGTAATCGTAATCTATATAGTCGAATGGAAAGAGTGGGTGAAACATATAGGTCTTACGAAGATCCTTTATTGTATATTTGTTATAAATGCTAGAAGGAACATTTCCATCCAGAATTTTTTTAAAAATATCTTCTTGACAATACCTCTTATTACCATATATAGGTGCATTTTCCAATTTACTTACATGACCAATAAGTATCAACGATATGGTCTCTTTAGCAGCTGCTTGGTACATGGTAGCAATAATTGTTTGATTACAGACGGTGCACATGTTGTTCGTCTTACAAAAGAACTCCCGATACATCATCCTTAACTCCTCTTGGCTTGGGGAGTAAGTAATATGATCCACACCCAGTTTAGTTACTGCGTTCTTGATATTCTCTTTTGCTAGATATGTTTGAAACCAGTTATCGTAGGTAAAAGCAAGCGGCCTCATTCCATATTCTCGACATGCAAGATAGAGAAGATATATACTATCCTTACCTCCACTAATTGGAACGAGACAATCATAATTCTTATCCGTATTCTTCTCTTTATAGAAATCTAGTATCTTTTCAAATTCTATTTTCGATTGATTAAAATCCATATTAACCCATTTCTTTTTGTAGAGTGCACAAAAAACGCATTCTCCTCTTTCGTTAATAAACATCTTCTGGAGTTCCATTAAACAGTTAGTACATTGAACCATTTCATTATCATTCTCGTTATTATTTTCCAAATTTCTTCGCCCCTACCGTTATTTTAATTATACCTTAATATTCTGTAATTCCAACTCCCTCGTAAAAAGAGCCTTCTTAATAATCTTTTTGGGAATTCTCTATATAAGAATCCTTTTTAATTTAAATCAAAACGTTAAAAAGCACAGGATTCTTATTTATTTTATCAATCTTGATCAAAATGTAATATTTTCAATAGTTTATTAAATCCAAATACCTCAATAATTGTTTTTAATTCTTTTTTACTAAATCCCTTTAAGATGAACAGCATAAAGATATAAATAATAAATCCAGCTATTATCGATATTATTACTTCAATTATACCAACTGGATTAATAAACCAAATTATTAATACCATAATTATAGAGCAAGCAATACTTTTTACAATGAAATTTAAATCAATATTAAATTTAAGAAATTGACGAGATTTATAAATTGTTATAATCATAACAACTGCATAAGAAATTAAGGTAGTGATTGCGGCACCAACTGGTCCAAAATATGGTACAAATATAATGTTTAATCCTATATTCAATATTGATGCAATAAAAAAAACAATAACAAAAATTTTAGTTCGGTTAGACAGTTTTATTACTTCAGCAAATAACATATATATACCAAATAAAATTAAACCAGAAGATACTAATGGAACTACAGAAACTCCTATTAAAGAAAATTCGCCAGTTGCTAAAATAGGGAACAATGGCTTCGCTAATATTGATAATCCAAAAGCAGAAGGGATTGATAACAATAAAAAGTACTTTAATGAATATGATAAATGAGTTTTGACCGTATCAATCTTGCCATTATCATATAAACTAGCTAGCGTAGGACTCAAAATATAGATAATAAATGGACTAATCATTAAAGCAATGGCTCCAATAGTATATGCAGCAGAATATTTTCCAACAGCTGATGCTCCCATAAAAAATCCTATAACGTAGCGATCACTTGAATCAACAACTACTTGGAATATTCCTAAAGGAACCAACGGTAAACAAAAGGATAAAAATTGACGTAGTATAGAAAAATCTGGAAAAGCAAATCCTGCATAAGAAACAAGAAGGAGTAATATCACTATTAGGAAAATCAATTCAGAAATAATTAAAGCTAGCATGGCACCAAATACACCATATCCTGATAGAACAAAATAAGCGATTAATCCAATCTCAAAAAAGGTCTGCAGTAATTTTACAATCGAATACCTTTTAATTTGACCTAGTATTCTAAACGAATTTGAGATAACCATTCTGAGCGCTCTAGTAACTAAAAGGATTACAGCGATTTTAATCACTGGAATAGCAGATTCATCTTTTAAAAAAATATTAGCAATAATTTCTGAAGAAAAAAACAATAAAAATGATATAATTACACCTATGAGTGTAATTACAATTAAAACAGTAAAAATTCCTTGAGAAATTTCTTTTTTATTTTTTGAGGGAAGAAATCTAACTAATGAAGCACCAAGTCCAAGATGAATAAAATGGATTAGTAGCGAAATAGTAATAAGGACTTGTGCCAAAATTCCATATCCAGAAGTCCCTAGGGTTTTTGTTAAAATAGGTAGAGTAATTAAACCACGAAAACTGACAATAACATCAGTAATTCCAACTAATCCAATGCGTCTAGCCAATAAAGCGTAATCTTTCATTTTTTTTCACTATCGTTAAACTACATTCAGACAAACCGTTTTCTATAAAGGAACATAGTAATGAAATCTTTTATTTGACTTCTGCTTAGGATGAAAGATAATGATAATAAAATGAAAAGTTTTAAAGAAAAATTAAATTTAAAAGATGTAATGAGCGTTTTCCTTCCATTTAATATTTCGTTATTTAATATTTGATAAACACCAAATTGGTTTAATCTTTGTCCATATCTAAGCGGACTTAAACGTCTTAGTTCTTCTCCATTTTCTTCTAAAAATGCTTTCTGATATAAATTGATCCCAGATATGTATTTCATTAAATTTGGTCTCTTACCAGACATTCGCTCACCGCCATGTTCACGATATGCTTTATATAAAACCTCTGGGACATAATATGCTTTGGTTTTTCGAAGCAACCTCAACCATAATATACCATCACCACCCCGCCATCTCTCATCAAATCTGCTTTGACCCAGAAAATCTATATCTAGAACAACCCAAAAATCACCACTAATATTTCCACGGAGAATATCTTCATAGGTGATATATCCTTCTTGTTCTAAACCAGAACCAGCGATTTCCCCAGATTCTGCATTTACCTCATCAAACCACAAAAATTTAATTTCTTTCTCAGAGAGTTCGTTAAATTTTTTAACCACAGTTTCTAAAGCTTTGGGTAAAAGTTCATCATCATCACCTAGGAAGCAATTATATTTTCCTCTCGTTAATTCAAATCCTGTATTTCTTGCAGCTAAATATCCTTTATTTTTTTTATGTCTATGATAAATAATTCTACTGTCACCAAATAATTCTACTACTTCCTTAGTATTATCGATAGAACAGTCATCAATAACTATCAACTCAAAATTTTCATATGTTTGATTTAACACACTATTTATAGCTCTAGAAAGTAAATGGGCTCTATTATAGGTAGCTATAGCGACACTAATAATTGGTTTTCTTTGCATAATTTCTTTCTCATCAATTTAAGTGTCTATTGTTTTTTATTAGATTGAAATCTTTAAACCCTAGAATAGAAACTTAAATTTGTGAAAGGAATAAATAACTTTCCAATTAAACATTTCTATTTTCCTATATTTTTCAAAATAGTATTTTAATTTGATTTATTCGAAATCAAAATAATTACGATAATCAAAACAAAGGTTATATGCTTATATTACTCTTTATAAAAGTGTTTGAAAACACCAATCTAAAAACATCCTACGATTGTTTCCAAATCTTGAATATTTAGTGCTGGATGAACTGGTAACGAAAGAACTTCTTTTGAAATCTCTTCTGAATTCTTTAAATCATCATGTGCAAATTGTTTAAGATGAGAATAAAAGTGTAAAGGTTTTGGATAATAGATCCCATATCCTACCCTATTATTTTTAAAACATTGAATAATCTCCTCTCTTTTTTTACACTTTATAGTATATTGGTGGTAAACATGTTCAGCATTTTTTATTACTGTAGGTGTCTCGATATCTATAATATTTGCAAGCTCTTCATTGAAATATAAAGCGTTTTCTCTTCTAATCTTGTTAAAACGAGACAATTTTTTTAACTGCTCAATGCCAATTGCAGCAGCAACATCAGTCATCCGGTAATTAAAACCCAAGCAACCATGCTCGTATCCCCATTTTGTCTTTTCTCTCCCGTGGTTCCGTAATGAAAAGAGTCCTTCAGCAATCTTGTCATTATTAGTTGTAATCATTCCACCTTCTCCAGTGGTCATATTTTTTGTTGGGTAAAAAGAAAAGCATTCAGCATCACCAAACGATCCTACCATTTTACCATCATACTTTGCACCATGGGCTTGTGCCGCATCACTCACAACACTTAAATCATATTTATCAGCAAGTTCTAAAATTGAATTCATTTCTACTGACTGACCATATAAATGCACAGGTATAATTGTCTTCGTTCTTTTAGTAATCAATGATTCAATTTTTTCTATATCTATGTTAAATGTTTTGGGATTCACATCACAAAAAACTGGAGTTGCATTACAAAATAAAACTGAGTTAGCGGTAGCTATAAATGTGAAAGAAGGAATGATTACCTCATCACCTTTTGTTATTCCAATAGAAAGTAATGCAAGATGTAATGCAGTAGTCCCAGATGTTGTTGCAATAGCATGTTTTGTACCGGTAAAAGCAGCAAATTTCTTTTCAAACTCTTCTACTTTTGGACCACACGCAATTATCCCTGATTCAAGAACTTTTAATACTGCCTTTTTTTCTTCATCTCCAATCAAAGGTTTTGCAATAGAAATCATTTAATCCTTATCCCTACTCACTCCAAATTTTTGTTTATATTTTTCAAATTTAAAGGGAATATTCTTCTCTATATTTAACGGCATTATACTTCTATTTTTTCCTCCAATTACAAGAGAAAAATCAGTAAGTTTCTTCCCTTCCACAGCCTTTAATGTATTTTCAATTAACTCTAATTGAGTTTCATATAATCTTTGATTTATATCGTATAATGTATCATCAAAATAGACAGGTATTTGTTTTTGTATGATTTTTCTTCCTGCATCTACCCTCTCATCAATAAAATGTGTAGTCACTACTTGTGGAAGATTCAAATGAATTGCCCATTTGAGATTATCTAAACCTCTATTCTGAGGTAAAATACCTGGATGAAAATTTATTATCCCGTTTGAAAAAACATCTATAGTTTCCTTTGATATTATTCTTGCTCCACCAATAATACCAATATTAATATCTCTCTCTTTTATTATTCTCCTACATTCATCGGAATTGTGGGTTACTACAAAATAAGGTATATGAAACATTTTAGCAATATTTTTTGGATGGAAATACTCACTTATTCGAATCGATGTTCTTATCTGAGATTTTGATAAATTTAGTTCCACTCTAGGGGCAGCCAAAATACAATCGAGTTTATAACCTAAATATTCTAGTACCAGAATGAAATCTTTTGTTTTTGTATGATTGAAATCATATGCAAACAACGCAAACTTCATAAATTTCAACTTTCTCTGTTAACTATATATTTTAATTTTGTTTGATTTTACAGTAGTATGTATAACTCCTTAAGTATTCTTAAATTTTTTATTAATAAACACCTAATATTCCACCCTGTCTAATAAACACCATCGGAAGCTTCTATTTTATCGTTTCTCTAATACCTTCTTTAAGCTTAGTTACTGGTTCAAATCCTAAATTTTTTTTAACCTTTACCATCAGTGCTTGATAGTTTGGTGATTCTTTCCCAGTTTCTTCAAATATTACTTCTTTATCCATAACTCTTCCTATAATCTCGCTCAGTAATTTTATATCTACGGTTTCTCCACCTGCAACATTGAATACTTCGTAACCTGAAATATTACTTTTTAAGGTAAGCTTAATTAATTCAATGAGATCTTTTATATATATAGGGTTTAGAAGTGGTCTATTATTTTTATTTAGGAGTATTGGTTTTCCTTCAGCTACTCTTTTTATTAGTCTTGATACTAATTTATCGGGATGTGTGTTTGGACCATAGGGAAAGAAAAGCCTTAGTGTAACTGCTTCAAATATATTTGAATAGGTTTTCACCAGTTTTTCGGCCTGATACTTGGTCTCTGAATATATATTTGTTGGTTTTATCAAGGATTCTTCCCTTAGGGGCTTTAAAGTTGGAGAATAAACAGATCCTGTCGAAATGTTCACAAACTTTTCTGCTTTGTTTTCCTTTGCTAGCTCTAAAAGCTTCCTTGTTCCATCTACATTCACTTTCCATGCTAATTTCGGTTTTTCTTCACATTCTTTAATGTCTGGTATTGCAGCTACATGGATTAAGATGTCAAATTTAGTTTTAGGTATTTCATCAAGGAGATTGCATTGGATTAACTCAAAACTAGTATCCACATTCCTTCTGGAAAATCCTTTGACTTTATATTCTCTACTTAATTCGCTAGCGATCCAGTGACCTATATAACCTGTACTCCCAGTAACTAAAATGGTTTTCATTTTATTACTTCTTATTAATTATATTTTTTCAATTCTTCCTTTAACAGAGTTTTATGATAATTTAGTTAATATTTCTCATAATTATTTACAATATCTTTCGAAATTTCTTTTAATCCATCATAGATATCGATTTTTGCTTCAAATCCTAAATTCTCCTTTGCTTTCCTAATATCCGCTCGTCTCTCTGATACTATTACCTCTCTTGGAATAAAGATAGGATCTAAATCGCTATTCATAATTTCTTTTAACATATATGCTAATTCTTTAATCGTTGTTGATTTGCCGGTACCAATATTAAATATATCATTTTTCACATCGCTTAACATACACAATATGTTTGCTTCTACCACATCTTTTACGTTAATAAAATCCATAGATTGTTCCCCATTTCCTGTTATTTCAGGGGGTTTGTTATCTAATAGTCTTTTTAAAAACATAATAATTACAGAAGTATAATAAGCATCAGTATGCTGTCTTAATCCATAAACGTTAAAATAACGTAAAACAATAAAATTTAAACCAGAGCGAGAGTAAAATTTAAGTAAATGCTCACTTGCTAGTTTTGATACACAATATGGAGTTATTGGATTTAACTCATGGTTTTCAGACATGGGTAAAATTTTTGGTTGACCATAAACTGATGCAGAAGAGGCAAACATAACCTTAATCACATTATGATCAAGGGCGCTTTTAAAAACTACCTGGGAACCTTTAAAGTTTACATCAAATGATTCTTCAGGATAAACGAGGCTTCTATTAATATTAGTTGCAGCTTCGTGAAAAACATAATCAACACCTTGCATTGCCTTATCAACGACATCTTTGTATCTAATGTCACCGTCGATGTAAATAATTTTCCCTTTATCAATCAATGGTTGGATATGATCCAATGTTCCACGACTGAGAACGTCTAGAACCTTAACTTCACAGTCCCTGGTGACTAGTTCCTCAACTAAATGTGATCCAATAAATCCAGCTCCACCTGTAACTAATACTGATTTATCCTTTAAAGTAGACATTTTTATTTACCTCAATTTTTTCAACTTCTTCATTATTAAATAAGAATTAATTGATAGTATTATTTTTAACTTTTTAAAGTTTTAATCATTCAAATCAAATTCTCTTTAACAATAATTGGAGTTTATTATTGATTTCTTATAAATTAATAAAACCTTATATCTTACATATAACGACAATAGAAATCGACATTTCTACCTTAAAAATTTTAAAATCTTCTCTAATAAAAATTGAACTCTCTATTCATTCACTCAATGCTTTTAAGATGTCTCAAGTGTCTATTTTTATTAATTAATTAAATCTTATTATTTTATCTTCTTTTCCAGATTTAAATATGAGATTCGCTATTTTCAATGTTTCTCTTGCCTCTTCTGCAGTTATTAGGGGAGGTTTTTTGTTTTTTATGCAGTTTATAAAATGTTTTATTTCATTCTTTAAGGGTTCAGATTTTGAAATTGGAAATTTAATAATTTTACCTTCACTTATTGATCCTCCCAAAACCATACTCTGATAATCTGTAAAAGCACCTTCGATAAAATCTGCATTTTCATAAAACCAAATCTCTTGATTTGTGTAATCGCCAACTATAGTTCCTTTTGTTCCATGTATTTTTATCTCCCTTATTCTCTTTGGTGATACCCAACTAAACTCAGAAGATCCTTTGATGGTATCAGATATTTTAAATAATGCTTTAGCGTATATTTCTCTTCCATTAGAAAAAATAAGATTTGAATAAACCTGTTTTATATTACCAATTAGATAATTAATAATATCGACATCATGGACTGCTAAATCAATCAATACTCCAACATCATATAATCTTTTTGGAAATGGTCCAGATCTTATTGTATCAACTAAATAAATTTCTCCAGCGTGATTAGACTTTAATAATTCATTTATCTTCATAATAACCGGGTTGAAACGTTCTATATGACCTACGGTAAAAACTATGTTCTTATCTTTCAAATTAGCTATCATCTCATCTGCAGAATCAAGTGTATCTGCAATAGGTTTCTCAATAAGAATCGATATATTAAATTTTATGCAATCTAGAAAAATAGATTTGTGATATTTTGATGGAACAGCTATTATTACCGCATCTAAATCTTCCTTTTCAAGCATTTCGTTATGATTATTGTAATTATTTGGAATTCTAAACCTAGCTGAAATCTCTTTTGCCCTGTTTGCATCTATATCAGAAACTGCAACTAAATTAGCTTCCTCTATTTCAGACAAAACCCGAACATGGTTATAACCCATCATCCCAACACCAATGACAGCTATTTTTATCATATACTGGCTAGAAAAGTCTTTAGTTTATAAATATTTTTAGATTTAACATTTATAGATAATAGAAAATTTGTGGTAAGGTTTCTCATAAGAAAAAGCATAATAAACATTTATTAGATGCAATTCTTAAAATGAGGATCGATTTTACAAAATTTCCCGGTGATATTGTATTATGTATAATGTGGAGTATTATTTTGATCCCAATAATCTTTCTTGATCACGAAGGGGTATTGCGCATTATTCTAAGTTTTCCTTTCATATTTTTTATTCCCGGTTACCTGATCCTTTCTGCTTTGTTTCCAATTAAAAAAACAGAAAATAAAATAGATAGTATAGAGAGATTTGGATTAAGTATCGGTCTCTCGATTGCAATTGTCCCTCTTATAGGATTTATTATAAATTTCACACCATGGGGGATAAGATTAGAATCGATTACCGTTGCTCTTTTTGTTTTTGTTTCTATTATCGGATCAATATCATTTTACAGATGGCTTAAGATTACGCCTAATGAAAGATACATTTTTTCCCTTGACTTATCCGTAAAGAAATCAAAAGATATGCTGGGTAAATTACTTTCAATTATGGTAGTTATTTCTATTATTTTTGCTATAAGTATTTCTATTTTTTTTATAGAGAAGCCACAGAGAGGGGAACCATTTACAGAATTCTATCTTTTTGATCCCGGTGGAGGAGTAAGGGATTTTCCAACTGAGCTTACAATGGGAATAAAAAATTATGTTAATCTGGAAATTGATAATCATGAATATGAAACTATAAACTACACCATTGATGTGTGGCTTATTAATCAGACATATGAATCAGATGGAGGTATTGTAAATTCGACTTGGGACCTTGATGATGGAAGTTATGG
>JABAOC010007377.1_pt1 | contig 13593 bp, 10 predicted proteins | sample 7062161 | NCBI WGS metagenome assembly JABAOC01 (sample SAMN14538625, study PRJNA623070) | marine sediment metagenome | biome: marine biome [ENVO:00000428]; feature: marine pelagic biome [ENVO:01000023]; material: deep marine sediment [ENVO:00002113] | place: India: Gulf of Khambhat ... | reverse complement strand
AGGTCGTTTAGAGATGATTGCATTTACGATTGACGGTTACGAAGTTGAAGGGGAAGCGGGACAGAATGTTCTTGAGATTGCCCTGGATAAGGGCTTTGACATCCCTCATCTCTGTTACCATGAGGCCCTCGAGCCCTACGGTGCCTGCAGGCTTTGTCTGGTAGAAGTTACCAGAGGCAACAGGACTCGGCTCACCACGTCATGCAATTATCCTGTACTTGAAGGCATCAGCGTTCAGACCAGTACCGAGAAGATCATCAGGGCTAGGAGGATGGTCATCGAGCTGTTATTGGCTAGATGCCCTGATGTACCAGTTGTTAAGGATGTGGCCAAGGAATATTCCGTTGGCGAACCCAGATTCAAGCTCGATAATGATGATTGTATACTCTGTGGATTATGCGAGAGGGTGTGCCGTGAGGTTGTCGGGGCCGATGCTATCTCGTTTTTGGGAAGGGGAATGGACAGGAAGGTAGGCCCGCCACTGGAGATTAATCCCAAGGCATGTATCGCCTGTGGTGCGTGCGTGTATGTCTGTCCCACCGATTGTATCAAATTGGAGGAAACCGAAGAGGACAGGACCATAGTTCGGTGGGGAAGGACCTTGCCCATGAAAAAGTGCACGGTCTGCGGCAGGAGTTTTGCCCCCTGGTTTCAGTTAGAGTATTTCAGAACAATCGCCGAGGGCATCCCGAGGGATTTCTGGGATAAGTGCCCGGACTGTAGATAATATTATGTAGCCTTTAACAAAATCCTGTTTGTGCGCAGACTCTCCTGATAGCATGTAAGATTTAGTAGAATCCTCGATCTATCTTTATTCAAATGTTAAATGACAAAGCCCAAATGTCAAACCAAATCCAAATGCTTCAATGTCAAGGCCTTGCTTTTTGGCCTTTGGAACTTTGGCATTTAGCCTTCCTGAGATACACGCCCGACCCAACATCTTTTTTCCAAGGTCTATAGAATCTTGAGTAAATAAGGAGGACACAATGGACTGCATCTTTTGTAAGATCGTTGCTGGAGAGATACCCGCGGTCAAGGTATTGGAAGAGGAACTGGTCCTTGCCTTTATGGATATAAATCCCGCAAGTCGGGGCCACCTACTGGTTATTCCAAAAAGGCACGCCGAGAATATCTTTGAGATCCCCGAGGGTGATCTGGCGGCTGCCATTAAGGCGGCAAAAAGGTGTGCAAAAGGGGTGAAGGAAGCCTTGAAGGCAGAAGGGGTAACTGTTCTTCAGCTTAACGGCAAGGCATCCGGCCAGGTGGTCCCCCATCTCCACATACATATTATGCCCAGATGGAAAGATGACGGAATAAAGATTTCCAGTTGGGAGATGAAACCTGGTGATATGGAGGAGATAAAGGGCATAGCCCAGAAGATAAAGGTACACCTCCCCTCTGGTTCTTAACAGAAATTTGGAAACTTAAAAACTTAAGAATTCCATAAACTCCCTTATGACATCATTGGGTGTAACGAGTTCAGCGGTCAACGGTTCGGCGAATTCTGAGGAGAGCCCAGAACTCAGACGCTATATATAACTTGTCTTAGCACCAACGCCCCCCCTTGATAAAGTGAACTGACGATTCCATGGGGAGCTGATCTCCACATGACGCTCTATGACTTTCGTGATTACCCCTATTTTATAGGGTCAGAGGAGAAGGCATATGGAAAAGAGAAAAAAGATATATCCAACATTCTTCAATCCGTTTCTCATAAAACCGAGTCGAACCCTGCCTCAGGAGATGGCCGTGATCGGCGCCGGGACTATCGGTCCCGATATCGCCTACTATCTGAGAAGCGGGCTCCCTGACAAGAAGCTCTTTCTGGTGGATGTGGCCGAGGAACCCCTCAAGAATGCTGAGAAACGCTTTCATGGTTACGCCCAGAAGGCGGTAGCCAGAAAAAAGATGAAAGAGGAGCAGGCCCAGGCCGTTTTGGAAAATATCACCTATACGACCAATTACGAAAAGATCACTAATTGCGATCTGGTGATTGAGGCGGCAACCGAAAACCTCGATTTGAAAAAAAACATATTTGAGATGGTGGAAGGGATTGTGAGGGAGGATACCATCATTACATCAAACACCAGTTCCATCCCGGCGGACAGGATTTTCACAAACATGAAGCATCCTGAAAGGACGACGGTCACCCATTTTTTTGCGCCTGCATGGCGCAGCTTGGCCGTGGAGGTCATTAACTGGGAAGGGGCGAGCCAGGAGACCATTGACTATATGTTCTGGTTCTTTGCCCAAACCGGCAAGGCACCGGTCATCACTGACAATGTTATTTGTTTCATGCTGAATCGGATCTTTGAAAACTGGGTGAATGAGGCGGCCCATCTTCTCAATGTGGGAAATGCAGCACAGGTGGATAGAGTGGCTCAGGAATTTGTATTCGGAGGACCTTTTTATGTGGTCAACCTGGGTAACGGAAACACGATCGTATACGAGAGCAATACCCGGAAAATGGAAGAGCGAGAGTGCTATCGCCCGGCGCCTATCTTCTTTTCCGTAGAAAAGTGGAACGTACCACGCCCCGGAACACCGGTGGAGGTCCCGGAAGAGATTAAAAGCCATATTAGGGACAGAATGCTGGGCATTGTCTTTTCCCAAAGTTTTGATATTGCAGATCGTGGCATCGGTACAAAGGAGGACCTCAACTTCGGTTCACAGGTGGGGCTAGGCTTCCGAAAAGGGCTCTTCGATATCATGCGGGACCTCGGAGAAAATGAAGTCTTAGGAATCATGGAGAGATACGAGAAGGAGCGTCCCGGATTTCCGAAACCCAAAAAACCCATTGCAGACTACCAGAAGTTTCATCGACATCTTCTTGTCGATGACATGGACGGTGTAAAAATCATCACGATTAGAAGACCTCAAGCCATGAATGCCCTCAGTGACGAGCTCATAAATGAGGTCGTAGCTGTACTGGAGGGATTCGCCAGTGATACTGCAGTAAAAGGTTTTGTGCTGAGTGGATACGGGACTAGGGCCTTTTCTGCGGGCGCAGACATCGGCCGGTTTCCCGAGACCCTTGGGAATAAGGAAGCCGCTGCACAGTCTGCAAGGGACGGCGCTGTCCTTGTAGAATATATCGGAAGGATGGAGAAACCCATCGTGGCGGCAGTGAACGGCATGGCCCTGGGAGGCGGGCTTGAGCTGGCCATGCGGTGCCACAGCATGGTCGCCACGAGCAATGCCACCTTTCAATTTCCGGAGATCACCCTCGGAATCCTGCCGGGGATAGGAGGATGTGTGATTCCCTATCGCAAATGGCCAAAGGGAGCTGCCCTGTTTAACGAAATGATCTGCCTGGCCAAAAAGATAAATGCGCAGCAAGCGGCTGATATCGGTATGGTGGCCCAGGTCTCGGATGCTTACCTTGAGATGATTCGTGCCGCCGTGACTCAAGTTCACAACCTGCAGGGAAAACTCCCAAAGGTTCCCGAAGGCCAAGTGGATATCCCTGACTTTCCCATCCCGGAGGAGCCAATGGCTGGCAAGTTGCCTCTCAGCAGAGAGGCCATTACCATCGCTTTTAGGACGGTTCAGTCTGCGGCCGCGGCAAACAGTGTTTCAGAGGCCCTGGAAATCAACTACCGGGGATCTGGGGAGATTGCCTGCACAGATGCCGCCAAAGAAGGAATCACCGCGTTTCTGCAGAAAAGAAAACCGGAATTCAAAAAGTAATCTAGGCGTTAAACCAGGCGACCGCATCGGCCAGCGCAAAACCTATGATCATGAATACTTACAAGATTGAGATCACCAAGGCGCTGGTAAAAAGAGCCCTACTCTCTTGATCAACTCCTAGTTATTCAATCCATTTCACAAACTCATCTGTCTCAGCCCTGTCAGATCTGACTATGTTTTTGGGGATTCCCTATCAGGATATCCAATTGATATGCCGATAACAAGGCGCTTTGTTTCAGGAATGGAAAGAAACTTTTTAAGGATGAAGAAATCGGATGTATAAATGCTCTCTCTGTTGACATTCAGGAAACCCTACTCTCTGGACCGAGACGCCATAACTAGGGACATCCTATATCCCCCTTCACTCCACCCATACTTTCCCTCCGACAAAGCGAGTTCATTAAAACTGATTGCCTGTTCCTCCTCTCCTCTATTTGGTCTCGATGGAAAGGTCTTTCTCCTTGTACCCAAACAATGAGAGAACCCTGTGGGAAAGTGCCACAACTCCCATAGCACTCAGATTCACGTCCACATACATCTCTCTCCCTGGGATTTTCTCACAAGTCAGCAATTCATAGGGGTTTGTACTAAAGTATTCTCTAGTCGGTCCGGACAGCGTAAGAACCATTTCAAAGTCATCCGGGCGGTCCGCAGCGACAACCTCACAAATCTTGAGAAGCATGGCCTTCCATGAGTTCACCTCATACTTTTTTTCCCTAAATGTAAAAGAGACGATGGACTTGCCTGTAAGATCCTCCTTTTTGACGGCCGCCTCGCTTTCCTTGGGGGCCTCTGGAGTTTTGGGTTTTAAAACGCTAGCTAAGTCCGCCTTAGGATCTATTTGCAGTTTGATAAATTTCTCTACCGTTTCCTTATCCGGCCTGTGTCCGCATAGTTCATTTGTCGCCTCCGCTAGGACATCATAAAGCCATCGCTCCGGTTCGCTCAGTACTCTTTTCCACGCCTGCGGAAGGTTCCGTTTTATCAAGATTAGTTTTAGCCTTGCGTCATGAATTTGTTCAGCAGCTTTTGCTGCCTTTCCTGAGATAACATTTTCTTTCGAGAGAAAATTCTCAAAATTCCGTGCTATCTCTTCAGCTTTTCGCTCATTCAAATCCATGGTGTGAAATCTTTTTTCTTCCGGGGTTCCCTTGAGAAGTGGCAAGTAAAACCACCAAGTGATGCCATCGGTTAGAACGGCCAGTTTGACGTCCTCCTGAACAGCATAACTCGATAGCTCCTCTTGGTATTCTTTGAGAGCCTTTACCCCCTTTTTGATACCAATAAACACTCTATTAGAATTCTTGTGCCTCAATGAAAAATCGATCTTCCCAGTACCCACCTCGTATTCCGGCTTAATTTCATCGGTATCAAAGGGATCCCAGTCCAAAAAAGAAAGGATTTTTAAAACAATGCCTTGTTTGATGGCCGGTTCATCAAAGGAATCATATTGCTCATCAGATTGGATTTCTTTTATAAACTCTAATATCTCTTCCTGCATTATCTCCCTCGTCTGGCAGCCTTTATAATTATGATTCGAATGATCCCTTTTGGTAGAACGTGCTCCGTCTATCTTCCATGTCTCTTATGTGGGTGTGGGAGACTCCTGAGAGTTCTGAAGCATCCCGTAGGGACAAACCCATCGCCTCATACATGTCATACCCAGATGGGAAGATGACGGAATAACGATTTCCAGCTGGGAGATCAAACCGGGTAATATGAAGGAGATAAAGGTTACAGCTCAGAAGGTAAAGCAACATCTCTTGTCGCCTTCCTAAAGATCAAAGCCGATAGAGCTAAGTCGTTTCATCTCCTTGAGCTCCGTTAGATCAAAGGTGATGGGGGTAATGGTTATCCGGTCTTCCGTCAGTGCCCTTAAGTCAGTATTTGACATGCTCTCTTCAATTGGCGTCTCCTTGGCCAGCCAGTAGTAGACATTCTCCCTTGGATCCCTCCTCTTTTCATACTCATCCCGCTGTCTGACGAGATCCTGCGTCGTAAAGGATATACCCTTGATCTGATCCTCCGGTATGCATGGTATGTTTACATTGAGCGCCGTTCCCACACTCAAACCGTTTTTCATGACGAATCCGATGATCCTGCGGGAAAACCTGGCGGCAAAGCTAAAGTCGGGATCTTCTTTGGTATTGAGCGAGATGGCAACCGACGGAAAACCCAGGAATGCCCCCTCCATGGCAGCCGAGACAGTTCCTGAATACAAGAGGTTTATCCCCACATTGGACCCCAGGTTGATTCCTGACAGGACAATATCCGGCCTTTGTTGCAAGATCTCATGCACTGCTATCTTTACACAATCAGCAGGGGTTCCACTCACGCCATAGCCAAAGAAGACACCATCCCTGTTGATTCGCCTAACCCGTAATGGGTCGGAGAGGGTAATAGCGTGTCCTACAGCATTCATCTCTATTTCAGGGGCGACCACGGAGAGCTCAAAATCACCCTTCAGCTCCTCATAAAGGGCGATCAAGCCCTCTGCCAGTATGCCATCATCATTGGTCAAGAGTATCCTCATCTTTCACCTACCACTCCTCTTTATACAACATTATGAGGGACGACAAAAGTCTTAGAGTTGTCAAGCCTTCAAGGAAATCCTCACAAAAATGTAACGCTCTGAAGTAAGAACTGTATGTCAGGGCGAATCCAGGTTTGCGCTCCTTTGGCATTTTGAGCATTTGGAATTCGCTATTGTTTCGTATTTCGTGCTTAGGATTTCGAATTTTGAAGATCTTCAGTGATGGCTGAAGGCGAGTATCCTGGATCTCAGCCTTCCGACCATATCGATCAAAGGCACGCATTCCGCTGCCGTTTCACCCTCCAGAAGCTTTATGTGAGTTGCATCAACTCTTACTGTGTCAAATATTGGATCAATCGGGACCCACATTCCTCCCACATAGCTTTCAACCCAACTGTGGTAGAGGAACCCCCCTCTTTCTTCTGAATAGATGAGGCCATTTATTACCCTCGTTGGGATTCCCAAGGCCCTGGCCAGGGCCGTGAAAAGGAGCGCATGACCCTGACATTCCGCCTTTCTTCCTGCCAAGACATCAAGGGCCGAGAAGACGTCAACGGGTCCTTTTGCTATGTTCCCTTGAATCCACTGGATGAGTTGCGAGATCTGGATGAGGGGCTCTTCTGCTGTGCCTACTATGGATTGTGCTGTTTCCCTGATCCTCACGTCTTTGCTTTCAACGGTGAGGGAAGGCCGAAGATAAGCCGCGCGCATCTCCTCAGATAGGGCTTTCCCATGATTGTCCGGAAGCTGATATGGGTGAATGGTATGAATCTCGCAGATGATTTCCCCGTCTTCTGGGTGGCATTGCTGCCGTTTATCAGAGGGAATTCTCAGGGCCTTTCCATCGCCCTCGAAGGCAACCTTCAGAAAACTGACCTGTCGAGGGCTTGGGATTGACTGATCTGCCTTAACCAGACTGTAATCCAATAGAGTCTCCTCCTTGTTGAGAGCAGCCGACAGGAGATATCTCTTGGCCATTTTTTCGCTTTCGAGCGCGGAGAATAGTACCCCGCCCATAGCCATCTCCAAAACAGGTTTTCCACTAGTATTTATCCAGGTACTAGTGGTTTGACCGTGCATGCTGGTTATCACCTTGTAGGCGCTACCAGAGAAGAGCTCGCTCTCTTGATATGCCCCTATCTTTTGGGTTACCCTTGCCAATTGTCGCATCTCGCCATCATAAACGAGGTAGGAATATTTTGCGCCTACTCTAAGGCCGTGAAAGACAGGGTAAAGCGCGATGGCACTTGTTGGATGAGGCCTTTCCGACAGTTCAAAACTCTGCCCCTTAGTATCATATACGGTAGAAATAGATACCTCCAGGCAGTCCTCAGAGACCTCTCCCCTGAGCCTCAGGTTATGGTCATCAATACTGTATTCGTAAGAGAACCTCACAAGGGTTAGGTCATCGCGCACTTGGTCATTGCTTTTCAGGATAACCTTCTTGCTCAACCCAAAAAAGCGCAGCAGAAATACGGCCTCAGCATGGATCTCATAGAGTTCCTCTCCTTCTTCAGCGGGTTTAAGGGTCAGATGGGAGAATCCGATCTTCTTGCCGTTGAATACTAGTCCGGTCCAGTACTCCTTATAGGGCCATTGGTGCAGACTGTATCGAGGGGGTGGGTAGGGAGGTGGTCCTGCTTGCCGAAAGTAAAGGCACGCACAACCAGAAACGAACATGAGCAAGAACACACATAATGAACATCGCCCACTTATGATGGAAGCTCTTCTCATATCTCTTTGGAGGATTCTTGGCGCGCTCGAGGTTTACGTGGCAACCTCCTTTGACCTTGGGTCTGCCACGGCCGAGTTGTGTATGAAGGTATTATTTGCTACTGGACAGGAGGCTGTCAAGGCCTGACTGTTGCTTTCTCCATCTCTTCTGGAAGGTGGGATAAGGTATATATTTCAACTTCTCGATTACTGATCTGGCTCTCTACAAATTCAGCAGCTATTGTACCAGGAGTTGAGGTTAATTAGCAGAACAGTAGAGTCGCAATTTTGGCCTGAGATATTAATAGGGTGTGAGGAGACTGAGGTCTGCTTGTTTCTATGAGGAACTGCTGACAAACGTATGATTGAGGATTATACAAAAAAGTGGGATATTATTTCCCATTGATAGGTAGTTTATTACCACTTTTTTTTATTTGGTGTAGGGAACCACTAGCTAACTATTTGAGATTTCAGTTGATATTCCAAAGCTAATGCTGTGGCATGCTTCTAGCATAATAGTGTAGGTGAGAGAGGACGAAGTGTCACCCAACTTCAACACCACTAAGGATAACCACGTGATGGCCAAAGGCCTCCGAGGGTTATACTAGAGGAAAGGGAGTGTGAGGTGGCACTTCAAATGTTTTTCTGATGTAGGTGCATGATTTATTCTTCTGGCACGGCCAAGTAGGGACTAATTGCTCATCCTAAATACTGATGAGGGCAGCAATTATACATTACCTGAATCCACTGCATCTCTATTGCCGCGTCAGAGATCTAGGGATTGCGAAAGAGATAGCCGTGTTTTTGTGCAGGAATTACGAACGCTCCATATTTCGATTATTGGCGATGAGAAAACCGTAATCGGAATGAAAGCGAGGTGGATCGTAGATGGACTGGCATATCTTCCTGTTAACAGTATTGACCATCTTCATTATCGCTTGCGCTAAGTTAGTAAGGAACATCAGGCAAACGACTAACGACGAGGAGTTGGAATACTTCAGCAGATGGCGATAACATTCACTGTCTATCGCCTTTTCAACGAATATTTCGATTAAGCTGATTATCTGCTCAGCTCTTTCCTCCTAAAGGCAGGGTTAGTAATAACTCTGCCTTTTCTATCCTATGTCCATGTATAGTGAGAAGACCATTGTCCCAACAAGTTTCGGTCTGAATTTTATTAATACGATACGTGATCTTGAATAAAGAGCCGTTTCACCGATTTGCCCGATTCACCTATGAGGCCACCCGATGTCAGGCTCCTTCTTCCGGTATTGGGTATAGAGCTGAGTCCCTCCCTTCCGATTAATCGAGCTAGTGGCTTCCTGAAACGTGAGGCTCCTATTTTGGCTCGAACGATCTTCTATCCGTGCTGGCTTCCTCGTGCCAGACACCCACTGCCATCTATGGAGGTCTCCGTTGTACACATACCGCCTTGCTGTGTTTAATACAAAACGACCAAGCGCAACTGAATGCGTGTGATATAAGCTTGACATGCAGCGATCAGTTTCCTAAAATCCTTTCCACAACAAGCGAGTTCTTCAGGGCTTCCAAGAACTCACCATCGGCCCATGGCTTTAGGCACCCAACAACAAACAACTTCTCATAACTATTAACATGGAGGTAGACGATCATGCGTAGACTACTAATCTTATCCTCATTGATCGTAGTGGCTCTCTTAGTCTTGGTGAGCTGCGAGACCACACGCTCCATAACTTCCAAAATGGGTTCCATGACCTCAAGGGTGGATGAAGACCTGTTTGCCCAAGTGCCCGAGCAGGAGAGAGGTGATGTCGATAAGGCCGCCCTTACCCTTATGGTCTCCGAGGAAGAGGTGAAGTTGGCCGGGATGAAGACAGAGCTCGCTACTGTGCGGAGGAAATATGCGAGATACCGGGAGGATCTGGCCGAAAAGCTTCAAAAAGAGGCGGCCCTTGGCTTGGACATCGCCAAGTTAGAGGCAATAGACAGGTCGGGTCTCGGAGACAAGGATGACAACGCCAGGAAGATAGCTGATCTAAAGTCAGACAGACTGGAAATCGAGGCCCAAAGGGTCAAGATCGAGGCACAGCTGGCCACTGCTAAGAGGCAAATCAGGGGTTTAACCAAACAGATTGCGAAGCAGGCAAAGGAGATAGAGGGGCTCAAAACGGGCGAAGTGCCACTGGAGAAGAAGACTGAGGGTCCAGAGACGGGTAAAGGGGAACCAAGTCAGTAAACATTCTCTCTTTCAAGTCTATACCTCCTCTAGCGGTGCTCGCTTTAAGAAGCGAACTAACACAAAAAACTACCTTCCAGTTTAGTTTAGAGAGAGTGTGTGTGCTTCGAGTCCAGAATGTAGCTAAAGGCGGAAGGGGGATTATGGCCGACAGAGAACCGTATGCCAGTGAGGAAGAATTCAAGAAGCGGGTTGTTCATTATCCCGATGTGCCCCTTACAGAATTAGTGCCAGGCTCAACAAGCCATTTAGTTGTGGGCGAAAGGGTTTTGGTGAGCTTCCTGACTATGTCTGCAAACTCATACTTTCCTCCTCATCGTCATGAGGCCGAACAGGTCATGATCGTTCTGGACGGGTATATTGATGAGATCATCGAGGGAAAGCTCTACAGCGCCAAAAAGGGGGACGTACTGATCCTTCCATCCAATATTGAGCACGGCGGGTACATCGGGGGAGTGGATTGTCGTGTCATTGATATCTTCTCACCTCCCCGTGAGGACTATCTTGAGAAGCTCAGGAAGACGTTCTCACAACTGAGCGCTACCTAGAAAATGGGAAGACGCCACCAGTTTACTGGCAGCTCTCCCCACTGCAAACTGAAATATTCAAATTCTTCAAGTTTCGGTACACACCATATTTGAACAGCAGATCTTCAGCGAGTCTAACTGAGCCTATTTTAGAAGACCCCTCCTTTGCAGTTTCCCTATTTCCTTGAAACCGGCACGATCTCCATTGGTACGAGCACGATTTCAATGCGGCGATTCCTGGCCCTCCCTTCCTCGGTCTCATTGGGGGCAACGGGCTGGTATTCACCGTAGCCCGTGGCGGAGAGAAACCCGGGATCAATGCCGGTTTTCTCCTGCAGATATCTGGCTACGGTAGTAGCGCGGGCGGCCGACAGCTCCCAGTTGGTGGGGTACCTCCTTGCGAGCTCAGCCCCGATGGGAACATTGTCCGTATGACCCTCGATGTTGATAGCCCTGTCTTTGACAGTTACCAAGATGCTCCCCAGTCGCTCCAATACTTCAACGCCCTGGGGCTTGATGGTGGTTTTTCCCGAGTCAAAGAGGATCTCATCTAACATATTGACCTTTAACTTTCCCCGCAGTTGCGTGATTGTAATCTCCCCCTTCTCTATCTCCACTTTCATATCCTCCAGTAAATCCTCGTAGGTGCCCCTCATCTCCTCCATCTCCTCTTGTCTCTGGAGCGCGAGGGCCTCAGCCTCAGATTGGAGTGTCTCGACATTCTGCCTCAGATCCTCATTTTCCTCTTTCAGGTCAGCGATATGATCCCTGAGGTCCACGATGTGCTTACTGAGGGTATCTGACTTTGCCTGCAAGAGCTCCTCCAGCTTGACATTATCCTCCTTGAGTAGGGCGATCTCCTTTCCAAGGGAGAGGTTTTTGAGCTCCAATTGGGTCCTGGCTCTCTCCAGATCGTCCCGTTCCCCCTGGAGGCTCACTACTTGTTTATCGAGGGTCGCTTTTTCTCCCTCTACCCTGTCATACTCGGACCTCAACGCCGTCAGTTCCTCTGAGAGTTTTTCGCCCTCTTCAACCTTCAGGAGATAGTCCTTTTTGCTGATGCAACCCCCTGTAGCTCCTACGCAAAGAGTTAATAAGATGACACATAGTATTCGCCTGCTCCGATTCATTCTCATCCTTGCCTCCTTTCACCATAGGGTCAATAAAGGTAAAGGTATAGTACTGTGTATGCCACCCCAAATCAAGAGGGCAAGTCGAAAAGTTGATGGTTTGGCTCGGTACACTGACCAGGGTTTGAATTGCCGCTCAGCTGATGCGCTTACACATGCTATTACGGGGTTCCTGACTCCAGAGATAAGGTTTTGACGATCATTCTAAGGCGCTTCTGATTGTGTGAAACGAAAGTAGACATAGTGTGTAACCATAATACATTGTATGCTTCATCTGCTTGAAATCCGAGGCCTTAATTACTAAACAGTATGGGTCGCAGCAATCAAAGGTAGGATACGCCTGAGCTACCGGCCAACAGCCGGGCAATGACCCTGTCGGCCGGAGGGAGTGGTTATGTGCTTAATCACCTTGAAGCTTCGTTATCTTAAATGTGCCATCTGTCGATGCAGTAGTTAACAGCCTTCTGTTCTATACTTTATAAGAACTACACGAGATAATGGCACGTAAATTGCTTAATCGAATCACCTATGGTGCCTCTTAGCTCAAGGCTTATCGTCAGAATCAATCTCGTTTGCCTAGGCAAGTGAATGAATGTGGGGAGTTACTATGACCACTACTAAAGAGCCGGGTGTGCCACCAGCAGATGTCCCCCAGGGGCATGTGCTAGAAGAAAGATCCTCAGAAACAGACAATCCGCCTAACCCCGAAGCAGTTCTTTCTCAGGAAGGCAATCCGTCACCTGTAACGCTTCGCGTCCCGTCAAAGGCGTATAAGAGCGAGCTCGGATGGAAGGCAATGCTAATACGCCAGTTGGAGAAAGTAAACAAGGAATTGTGGCTGATCCTGTCTATGCTTGTTATCGTGGGGGCCATGAACTACCTTGTGACCTCCCAACGCATGTTGCTGGGCTTCTACACGTTGCCTACGCTTTTTTCCGCCTACTTCTATGGACGTCGACACGCCACCCTGACAGCCTTCGCGAGCGTGTTTCTTGTTGGCCTGGTGGCTCGCTACATTCCCGGGTTTTTTACTACCACCGAAAGGTTTGAATTTGTAGAGGCCCAGTGGTACGATATCACGGCATGGGGCGGCATTCTGGTTATCACCGCCTATGCGATGGGAACGCTCTACGAGCACAAGGCAGCCCACATACACGAACTGCGGCACACCTACAGGGGCCTGCTGGTCATCCTGCGCCACTTTATCTCCAAGGACGAATATACCGAAAACCACTGTTACCGCGTTTCTATCTATGCAGCTAAGATCGCAGCCCGCCTCGGATTAGATCCGGAGCGTATCGAAGACATACGTTCTGCTGCCTTCCTTCATGACATTGGTAAGCTCGACATCAGCCGTGAGCTTCTTTACAAGGCGGCTCGGCTGAGCACGGAAGAGTTCGAGCAGATGAAGGGCCATGTGGACCAGGGAGTGGAGATGCTAGAGCCAATCGGAGGCTCCCTAGGACGTATTATCCCCATCATTCTTGCTCACCATGATAAGTATGACGGCTCAGGCTACCATGCCACCCCCGGGGAAGACATCCCCTTCGAAGCCAGAGTGCTTTCGGTGGCGGATGTGTACGATTCCCTCGTCAGTGATCGCCCTTACCGCAAGGCAATGTCACCGTTCGAGGCCAAGGAGATCATCACCAAGGGCGAGGGAACGCAATTTGACCCACATGTCGTCAAGGCCTTCATCAAGGCCTTCGACAAAGGAGAGATGGAAGTCCCTCACCTGGTGATTTAGTATCTCATTACAGACCCTCAAAGCGCATTGCTCCTGAG
>JABAOC010043374.1_pt1 | contig 13595 bp, 7 predicted proteins | sample 7062161 | NCBI WGS metagenome assembly JABAOC01 (sample SAMN14538625, study PRJNA623070) | marine sediment metagenome | biome: marine biome [ENVO:00000428]; feature: marine pelagic biome [ENVO:01000023]; material: deep marine sediment [ENVO:00002113] | place: India: Gulf of Khambhat ... | reverse complement strand
TGGCGCGTATGGCTGATCTGGGTGATATGCCGGACCAGGTCCGTCATGTAAGGAATCTGGGGGTCCAGGCTGTCCAGGTACCGGGCGGACTCGATCGGCGTCTTGGTGGCGTCGTCCTTCTTGGCGCGCGGGTCGGTGGGCGGATAGGTGGGCAGATAGGTGTAGCCCATGCGGACCCACTGGTTGTGGCCCGCGCCGTCGGCCGTGTTGAAATACTGAGGCAGCGAGCCCCAGGGGCGGGGCAGGCAGTACGACTCGTACTTGTACAGCGGATTCAAGTTGGAGGGGCAGTAGAAGATCTTCGGCTCGGTGATGTGCCGGCCTTCGTACAACAAGGCGAGTTTCATGGGCAGCAGCTTGCCATTGGCATCGATGTAGTCGGGATCGGCCCGGTACAGGGCGTAGGAGTGGTTCAGACGGTAGGGCTGACTCTTGGCCGTGTTGGAGTTGTACGTCGGCATGCGGCTTTCGTAATCCGCGGCGTATGTGACGATCCCCACGCCGACCTGTTTGACCTGCCCGGAGCAGACGGCCCGTTTGGCGGACTCCCGGGCCCGGCCCAGCACGGGCATGAGAATGGCCATCAGAATGGCAATCACCGCGATCACCACGAGCAACTCGATCAACGTGAAACCGGTCTTTCTGGTTCTCATAGTGCTACTCCTTGCCCGATGAACGGCATCATCGTTCGTTGACGTCCGTGACCCGGGTATTACACCGTTCCGGTTTCGGCCGCCGTGTTTTCTGCGGCAACGGCATGTGCCTCGTGCACCGCGCGGCGGTCCGCCGGGCGTCTCTCAACCTGCCTGCCTGCGAATCTGCCCCGCCTCTGAGGATTCGATACCCTTGAATCCTCTCAGCGGACCACCGGCACACGGTGCACATATGTCATCAGCCGCCGGGCGGCTGCAACCCGCATCTACTGCGAGGACGGATACACACGGATATCATCGAACAGTACGGTACCCAGGCCGCCGAACGCCGTGCTCTTCGCAAAACCGATCGTGAGGTCAGTGACATTGCTCAGGTCGATGTTGAAAGCGGCGAGGCTGATATTCCACTCGTGCCACGTGGACTGCTGCAGGTCGGTGGCGGGACCGTCGTATGCAACCTTAACGCCGTTGAGCTTCACGTACATCTGTTCCGATGCATTGAAGGGAGCGCCGTAGAACCACAGCGATAGCGTGCTCAGATTGTCGCGGCTCCAGTCCGTGCCAACCGGCAGGTCGGCCAGGCTCACGGCCACCTCCGAGTACGGCGCAGACCTGTTGTCGTACACCACGGGCACCGACTGTTTGCCGCTATGAACGGTCTTGGTCTCCATCGGGTCGCCCTGCACGTAGCCGATGACCGACCCGTTGGCCGACGGATCGGCGTAACCGTCCGACCAGGTATAGTAGACCGGACGGCTGCCTTCCTCCGTGTCGGGAAGGGCGTTGTAGGACTCGAAATCGTCCACGACAAGATAATCGAGCACCGTAAACTGGAAGACAACGCCTTTCCACGGGCTGGCCGCGTTGGCGTCGTTGACTTCATCGACCCGCCAATAATACGTCTGGCCCAGCGCGAGCAGTCCGGGAGGATCGTAGGTCGTTCCCGACTGTCCCTGACTGGCCAGCACGTCGCGCGGATCGTCCCGACTGGCCTCGTTGACGTCATTGAAGTCGATGCCGAAGTAGATGTCGTGAGAGGCCGCGTACACGCCCGGCTTCCAGGCCAGGGTGGCCGTCCGGTCCACGGCGGCCCGGTTGCGCGGGGTCGGGTCCCAGGCGAGCTCGGGGTCGAGCCGGCGGCCGGTCACCGTGGTCTGATTCGGATCGACGGTGTAGGTCACGTCCACGACGCCGTTGCTGTCATACGCAACGATCCAGCCCCGGTTGATGTAGTCGTTCACCAGCGCCCGGTAGTCCCCCGGCAGCGTCAGCACGCCTTCTGTGATGTCCATCAGGGGCGTGCCATAGATGCCGTCCGCCGGGTTGCGGAGATTGCCCGCGTTAATGGTCCCGCCGTACAGATTGAGCCGGCCTATGCCCGTTGTCGTCGTGGCGTTGCCCTGCGCCAGCTTGATGTTGTCCTGCAGGTTGATCACGCCGCCGGTCATGTGCAGGGTGCCTTTCCCACGGGAGCCGATCTCCAGATCAGTGGAGCTGCCGGTCAGATTCATGACTCCACCCTCCATGTAGATCGTGCCGTTGCCGGAGGCGTTCTTGCCCACTTCGACCTTTTCATAGATGTTCAGCTCCCCGCCTCTCAGGATGAAAGTGCCGGTGCCGTTCATGCCGATCCACAGCCTGCCGGCGGTCGAACTCGCGACGCCGCCGCTCATGATGAACACGCCGTTGCTGTCCCGGGCCTGGCCGACCTGAATGTTGCCGCTCAGCGTGAGCGTGCCGCCGGTCATGTCCAGGTAGCACGGCTCCACCTTGCCCGTGCCGACATAGAACGTCTTGCATTCGGCGGCGACGGAGGAGTCAATGACACAATTGGCGTCCGGCAGGTAGAACTCCGCGTCATCCGCCGCGGTCGGCACGCCATCGGGGTCCCAGTTCCCCGGCACGCTCCACAAAGGGCCTTCCCCGCCGTTGTCCCACTTGATCGTCGCGGCCGAGCCACCCCCGGCCAACGCCAACACGAGCATCAGTGAAATCAGATGGATTACCTTCTTGCCCATAATTCACCTTCTCCTCAGAACAGCCGGTTAACAATATCTACACAACCGCGCGTGGCGCGGGGCAGCCGCCCGCAACCACCTGCACGGCCATACAAACCATCCCGCGATCACCATTACCACATTTCGTCCAACCCGATTCCTATGACCTCGCAGCGCCCATGAGACGCAGATGTCCAAACTTGCAGCATCCATGTCGCACGGCGCGCCAAGCCATCATCTCGTCGGTAGCCGCAGCGACGGACCGACTCATCGCAGGCTCAGACGTACATTGTCTATGCCGGCCCAACTCTCACTTGCCTCGGTAACGTTGTCAAGCTCGATGCCGAGCACCTTGCCGACGGATTCCGGTACATCCGCTGCCGCAAACGTCAATACGAACTCCTGCATGTCGTTGGCCAGCGCCACGTCCGCCAGGGCAGCCGGAACGCGGACTCCGGCGTCCTCATAATAGAGGGTCAGCCGCAGGGTCGTGGCCAGCCAGGTAATCCGCGCGTCGATTTTCAACTCATAAACTTCCTCGGCCCCAACCACGTGGTGCGTCAGTTGCCACACCGACGGATCACCCGCCTTCAGAAAACCGGTCCAGAGGCCGTCGGTGGGCCCCCAGCCCGTCTCTACGCCGGAATCGACAGCCACCGTATCGCTGCTCCAGCCGGGCACAGCCTCCCAATTCTTCTGCTTCTCGGTGCCGGGCAACTCGAAGCTGGCGTTCTCCACGTCGATTGCCGCTGGCTCTTTCGGGACCAGATACGCAATCATGTTCCGGAGGATCTGCTGACCGGCCTCGTTCAGATTGAACTCGCCCTGCGTGGACTCGACGTCCTGCGTGCCGGCCATGAACGTCATCCGCGGGCCGCCGGCGAATTCACCGGCGCCGGCATAGTACTCCACACCGGTTTCCCACTCGATAATCCAGGGGACCGAGTAGACGCCCAGCGATTGGGCCACCATCGTTCCGTTGCCCACCTCCATGCTATCGATGAACGAGGTATTGCCCGAGCCGATGTTCGGGTCCAGGACTTCCACCAGGCCGTCCGGATCGAGCCCGAGGCCGGCGAAGATCGGATGGTTGGGATCCAGAGCCATCAGGACGGGAGAGCCGCTGTCCTTGGTCGCGGCGGTGGAATTCACCCATTTCCAGCGGTTGCTCCTGATCAACCACGCATTCACATTGATGATCGGCGTGGTGAGGGAGTTCCACTGGGCTGCCTCGCCGGCGGCGTCATAATTCCCGGTGCTCAATCCGCGGCTGGCAATAATCACATCCGCGGCCTCCAACTCGGCGATCCGGTTCGGATCGAGCGGTTCTACCCAGTACCCGCGCCGGGCATCGACGTTGTACCCTTGTGCGACCAGCCAATCGATCCAGCCCTGGTCATCCCAGACGCCATTCGCATCCACATCGGGACTGTCCGTCACGTAAATGACCCTGGGCGCCGGGACGAAAGAGTCATATTGAAGCACGATATCGTTGCCGGTCTCGCCACCCACGTAGGTCAACCCGTAATAGTAGACGCCCGCGGCATCGTTCACGGCGACCATCGCCCCCTCGACGGCAGGTTCATCGTTGACAGTGTCAAAGACGGTTTCGGCGACCGTGCCCTCCGCAAGATCGACCAGCGTCACATCCGCCCTGGGCGCGCCGCCCGCCGAGTTGATCACCAGGGCCGATACGGTCTCATCACCCAGCTCGTCAATAGCAGGATCCCCGGAAAGGACAATCGGACTGACACCCTCGACCGTCAACTGAAACTCGACCGTGCCCACGGCGCCCGTACGGTCCCCGACGATCAGCTTGCCCATCTGAATGACGGGCTCCGTGCCGACGATGGTGAAAACACCTGTGCCACCTCGCGCTCCGACAATCAGGTCCCCCCGATCGCCGGCGTAGGTGAGAGTCCCGCCACTAATCGTATAGCGACCATCGGAACCGGCACTGTCTCCAATGCCAAGTCGGTCGTTGTCGATCCGCACCAGGCCCCCCGTTTGCTCCACGACTCCGAGACTGCCCGCACCGACCCGCGCCCAGCCCGCGCCCAGGAGTTCCGCTCCCTCTTCGACAACCAGTTTCGCCCCTTCGTACACCCTCAATCTTTGGGCCGGACCCCAGTCTCCGGTGCTGGTGTTCAAGGTCAGGACGGTTTCTTCGCCCCGGATCTTGACCTCGACGGCCCCGCTCGGTGGGGCCCCGTCGGCCCAGCCGTTCAGGTCGGCCCAGTTGCCCACCCCCCGATAGTCAAGGGCCAATGCTCCACTGCACAAAAGACACACCAGCCCCACAACTACACAGAGTCTTTTCATCGTTGCTCTCCTTTCTCCCCAAATGTCACCCAACTCTGCCGGCACTAACTCGCCGGCGGGCACGTCTGACTGCCCACATGCCCAAGGCCGGACTCCGAACGTCCCAAAGTTCCCCAATTTTTTATTTTACCGCATATCCACGGAAAACAGATAATTTTTTTGGGGAGAGATGAGAAATGCCGTGTAGGGCCACATTTTGCGTCGGAGCAAGCGTCCTTGGTCCTGCTCAGCGAAGCGAAGCATCCGCCCGGGAATTCGCGGGGCGAATGATTATTCGCCCTTACTGCCTATGTGCATGTTTTGTCGTACGGAATAAAGCTCGTCGTCAGCTTTCGGCCATCCGTAGTGCTGGCGTACCGGCTAACCCGCGATTGTTGGAGCCCGCTGTGGTGTACCTGCACGTTGCGGGCCCATGCGCCTATATTGTCCGCGCAGTCCACCGTGGCCGTCGGGCGCGTGCCACGTGCGCGGGGGGCTGGCGGTTCGCTCTCTGGCGATTAGGGGCGTCTGCGACGTTTGCGAATGATGGCGCAGGCTCCGATTGCGAGAAGCAGCCCGGTTGCCGGCTCGGGCACCGCGTTCACCCCATCGGCACCCCACGGCACCGCAGTCGATGACGGTTGTGCGGGTGCCGTGGGGAGATAGAGATTACGATGGCATGACTGCAACTCGGTGGTATTGACGAGGAGCAGGTTGATGTCGTTCTCGATAGCAATGAAGTCGGTGGGTTTGACGGCGACAACCGAATCGACCCACCCGTCCGGGGTGTTCTGGCGAGTTGGATCTGCGACTGCGTCCATCAGGCCCCCTATTCCTCCCCCGGCTGTGTAATCACTCACCTGCTGGGAATCCAACAGCACCAGTGGGTAGTCGAGTTCATCCGCCCTCGGAGGCCTCGCCACCGGAAGTCTGCCGCGGCTGCGTTGCACCACGACGACAGCCGGACTCGGGTGCAGCGCGGCCGCCTGTCGGACGTGGTTCGCATGGTCTTCGACGTCATGGCGCTGGCGGACTTCGAGGGCATATCCGAAGCCGGCGGCAATGAGAAAGAAAGGGAGCACCACGGATGAGAGAACTCGGCCATACATGACTTCTCACCTCCCTCGAGACGGATATCCATGCAACGCCGCAGTGAAACCTGCAAAGGGCTCGTCTGTCCGCTCACAGACACGCTGGCGAGGTGACGGGCCGGCGGTCGCGACCGTGTGTACACTTTGTCCGCACCGTCACAGCCAAGCGCACGATAGACCCGCGGACCGCCTGTCTCAATAGGCAAAGCTCCTAATCTCGATGCGCCGAGTACGTAGTTCGCCGGGTTATCCCTGCGATTGTGGAGGATCCGCAAACGAAAGCGTCTTGCCATCGTGAGACTGTCTGAGGTCGGGGAGACGCACACTCTGGCCCTGTGGATGCCGCCCACGAAGTATACTGTCGATCCGCCTCAGATCTTGATGAAGGTTCGTTTGCGGTACATGTAGAGCAGGATCAGCCACACGATCGCGAAGCCCGCGGCGGCCCGGACGACGTCGTACCAGTCGCCGATCCATTTGGCCAGGCCGTGCACGAAGATATCCGTGATAGTCCGGAAATCGAAGACGCGCGTGACCATGTAAACCGCGATGGCGTTCATGCCGATGACCACGAAGAGAAACGCCAGGAATCGCAGTCGCATGACGTCGATGACCAGATAAAACACACACAGCAGCAGCAGGCTCCAGCCGCCGGCATAGAGGACCATCGAGCTGGTCCAGATGTGCTTGATGATGGGAAACCTGAGCCCCCAGACCCAGCCGAGAGCGACGCAGGCGAGGCCGGCGCCCAGGAGGATCAGAACCTTGAGGCCCTTATGCAACTCGGACCGCAGTAACTGGCCTGCGAAAGCGCCCATCATCACCGTGGCGGCGAAGGTCATGCTGCTGAGGATCCACGTGTAGGTTGTGCCATCCTGGTAGGGGCCCAGGACGAGCTTATCGACATACATGGCCAGGTTGGCGTCGGGCGCCAATCGGTCTTCCCCGGCACCGGGGAAGGGCACGAGCATCATCAGGCCCCAGTACAGCAGCAGCAGGGCGGCGGTCGCGGCGAACTGCCACGGCAGCCGCAGGGTCAGCAGGATGATCGAGGAGATCAGGTATCCCGCGGCAATCGCCTGCAGCGTGTTGCTGAACAGTCGCAGTTGAGAAAGGTCATATTCGAGCAACTGACCCTGGGCGATCATGCCCAGAATCCACAGCACCATGACACGGTAGATCACATGGAGAAACAGCCGGGCCTTGCTCTCACCTCGCGCAAGCCGTTTGGCGAAGGAGAAGGACATCGCCGTACCGACCACGAACAAGAACAGCGGCATGATCAGGTCCCAGGCCGTGAAACCCTCCCAATCCGCGTGCCTGGCCTGCGGCATGATGTATGTGTTGAACCACTCGTTGTTCAGCGCCTGGCCCAGGCCCGTGATGATGCCGTACCCCCCGATAATCCAGAACATGTCGAAGCCTCGCAGGGCATCGAGCGATATCAGCCGGTCCTGGGTCGCCGGCGCCGGCTTTTCCACCACGACGCTCACCCAGCCTGTCGACTCCGGGGTCACCTCGGTTGGCTCTACGGGCGCTTCGGCCGATTCTGCGGGTTCTTCCTTCTCTATTTCTACGCGCGTTTGTTCCCTGATAGGCTTTTCTCTGTTTACGACGGGCTCTTCTCTGTCTACAACGGGCTCTTCTCTGTCTACAACGGGCTCTTCTCTGTTTACGACGGGCCCTTCTCTTTCTACGGGCCCTTCTTTCTTTACAGGCTCCTCTCTCTTTGCGGGCTCTTCTCTCTCTATGCGTTCTTCTCTCTTAACGGGCTCTTGCTCCTCAGGCTCCAACCATGATGGATTCATCGGCTCATCTCCAAAGCCTCATGCATCAAATGCGCGAAGCATCGCGCGGTTTTCCTGTAGGCCAGGCACACGGGGCCTGCCCCTGCCACGGTTTCCGGCATTTTGCAGGAACCCTTGGTCTGTGTCTACAGGTTTGTCCTTTCATTTTTTTTGTAACGGCGGTACACTGCCGGTCCACTTAGCAGGTGAAGGGGTTTTCCCTAGACGCGAAATGATGGGTTTGGGAGCCCGAGGCAAGGATGGGCGGACGGGCAGGACGGACCCGAAACCCGGATTTTCAATGCAATGAATCGGTCTTCGCAGGCGTCTACACAATATCCGACGACCCCGCGCCGAGGGTGGCGCAGGTTCATAAAGGGCGCCGGGAGACCCAGCGCAGAATTTCGCATTGGGGACCCTCCCGAACGTGTCGAATCACGTCTTGGGTCTGCCCGGTAGTCATAGTGACGATAGCGTATTGGGCGTGTGCATGAAACGACGTCGCTTCTTACAACAGGTCATCCGGCGGGCTCTCCGTCCGACGGACCGTGTGCTCGTTATCGTTCTCTTGTTATGGGGCGTTGTGGCTCCGAGCGGCTGTCGTAGCCCCGCCAAGTATCGCGAGGATGCCGATAAGGTGGCCTACGAGATCATGGCTCAGAAGCAGCAGGAGGCCCTGGGCAAGACCGAGCCGTTCCGGATCGAGCGGCCCAGCGACATTCTTCGGCGCCGGCTGATTGAGGAGCAGGGGCTTCCCGTTTCCGGTGCGGCCTCTCTGGGAACGGATGAACTCGAGCCGATCCCTCACTGGCCCGAGGAGGGTTACCCAGCGGCGGTTTCCTCAATGGATATGAACCTCCCAGTCGAGCCGAATCGGCCCCTCAAGATTTCCCTGATCGACGCTCTCCAGATCGCGGCACGCAACAGCCCGGACTACCAATCGCGCAAGGAGGACGTCTTTCGGGTCGCGTTGGACCTGGACCTGGAGCGCAATGCTTTTCGGACCATTTTCACGACGACGGCGGACGGTCGCCTCACCAGAGACACGGTCAGAGACGAGACGACCCTCGATGCCGGCGGGACGGTGGGGGTGACTCGGACCCTGAAAAACGGGCTCGACATCAGCGTGGTCCTGGCGGCCGGTCTGGTGAGCCTGCTGCCCGGCGCGGACACGGTGAGCCTGGGCGTCGAACCATCGGTGTTCATTCCGTTGCTCCGGGGCGCCGGCCGGCACATCGTGACCGAACCGCTGCTCCAGGCCGAGCGCGACGTGATCTATGGGATGTGGGATTTCGAGCGCTTCAAGCGCACGTTCGCCGTCGATATTGCTCAGCGCTACTACGCCGTTTTACGCCAGATGGACTCGCTGAAGAACAGCGAGAACAACTACCGCAGCGCCATTCAATCGGCGCGCTGGTCCCGCCGGCAGGCGGATGCGGGTCGGATCCCGGAAATCCAGGTGGATCAGGCGGTCCAGCGGGAGTTGAGCTCGCGCAACAACTGGATTTCCTCACAAGAGGGGTTGAAGGACAGTCTGGATTCGTTCAAAGCCTTGCTCGGATTGCCGGCGGACGCTCTGGTCGAGTTGGACCCGAATGACTTGGAGCTGTTGCGGCAACGCGCGGAAGAGTACGTCGAGACCATGCGGGCGGCGTCGAAAGCGGGAACGTCCGAGGAGGTTCCTCCGGCCGACGCTCCCGTGACGCTGATCCCGCCCAGCAAGGAGGAAGCCGGACCGTATGAGATCGATGAATCGCTCGCGGTCCAACTGGCCCTCGAGAACCGCCTCGACCTGTGGGTTGCCAACGGCTCGGTTTATGATGCCCAGCGTCAGGTGGTCGTCGCCGCCGATGCCCTGAGGGCAGGGCTGGACCTGGGCGCCGACGCCACGTTTATCGGGGACGATGCCGACGGTACCCTGGGTTTTCAAACGACGCGGTACTCCGGCACCGTGTTGCTGGATCTGCCCATCGATCCGAGGAGCAGAACCCGGGAGCGAAACGTGTACCGCACCAGCCTGATCAATCTGGAGCGCGCCACGCGGGCCGTGCAGGACCTCGAGGATCAGATCAAACTATCGATTCGCGGCGAATTGCGAACGCTCCTGGAGTCGCGCGAGAGCCTCAAGATTCAGGCCCAGTCGGTCGTCGTGGCCGAGAAACGCGTTCGCAGCGCCACGCTGTTTCTGGAGGCGGGCCGAGCGGAGATTCGCGATCTGCTGGAGGCCCAGGACGCGCTGCTGGCGGCCCAGAACTCCCTGACCGCCGCGGTCGTAAATTACCGTACGGCGGAATTGCAGTTCCAGCGGGATCTGGGCCTGCTGACGATAACGAAAGAAGGATTGTGGGAAGAATTCTCGCCCGAGGGACTCGAACATGACGGTCAACAACAAAGTTAACGGCGCATCACGTAAGCCGGTCAAGCTCGTTGGCGCCGCCGTGCTGATCGCGGCGGTCGTTCTAGTAGTGGTCTGGCTCAAGGTGGTTCGAGGCAGTGAAGACCCGGCGAGCGCCATGGCGACGTTCGTGGCCAAGCGCGGTCCCCTGGTGATCAGCGTGCTGGAGTCCGGGGCCATCAAGGCCAAGGAGCAGGAGGTCATCCGCAACGAGGTCGAGGGAAGGACGACGATCGTCTGGATCATCCCGGAGGGTACCCGCGTCAGCAAGGGGGACCTGTTGCTCGAGCTGGACGTCAGCACGATGACGGACCTCAGGATCGACCAGCAGATCAAGGTGCAGAACGCCGATGCCGCTTACATCAATGCCCAGGAGACTCTGGCCATCACGGAGAACCAGGCGAAGAGCGATATCGAGCTGTCCGAGCTGACTCTCAAGTTTGCCCAGCAGGATCTCACGCAGTATCTGGAGGGTCAATATCCCAATCTGGAGATCGCGGCCGTCAACAAGGTCCAGGAGGCGAACGAGGTCCTCACGCGGGCCAAGGAGACCTTGCGCTGGTCCGAGACCCTGTACGCGGAAAAATACATCTCCGAGACCGAGCTGCTGGCGGACAGGCTGTCAAAGACCAGGAGCGAGAACAGTCTGACCGTGGCTCAGAACGACCTGAGATTGCTCCAGGAGTTCACGAAGCAGCGGGAGATGGACCAGCTCACGAGCGACGTGAACCAGGCCGAGATGGCACTGGAGCGCACGCGGCGAAAGGCCGCGGCCAACATGGCGCAGGCGAAAGCGGAATTGTCGGCCAAGGAGCTGGAGTTTGGCCAGCAAAAGGTCAAGCTGGCCAAGATTGAGGATCAGCTTGGCAAGGCCAAGCGCTACGCCACGGCCGATGGCATGGTGGTCTACGCGACCAGCTCGCGCGGGGGGTTCGGCCGGGATGACCGACGGCCTCTGGCCGACGGTGTCGAGGTCTACGAGCGGCAGGAGCTGATCTATATTCCCAAGTCTGCGTCGTCGGTGGCGGAGGTGGATGTCCACGAGGCGAGCCTGGACAAAGTGCGCGCAGGACTTCCGGCCGTGGTGACGGTCGACGCCATACCGGGCAAGAAGTTCGTCGGCACGGTCGCCCGCATCGCCCCGCTGCCCAACGCGCAGAGCATGTGGATGAACCCCGATCTGAAGGTTTACACCACGAACATCAATCTGGAGACCAACGACCCGGCTCTGCGGAGCGGCATGAGTTGCAAGGCCGAGATCGTCGTCGAGCAGTACCAGGACGTGGTGTACGTTCCCGTGCAGGCGGTCCTGCGCGTCGGCGGGCAGCCCACCGTGTTTGTGGTCAGGGACGGAGCCGTCGAAGAGCGGAAAGTCGAGATCGGCCTGGATAACAACAGCATGGTCGTGATCCGGAGCGGGCTGAGCGAAGGCGAGGTCGTCTTGCTGACACCTCCTTTGAAGGCGGCGACCATCGGGGCGGGCGAGCGTGTGGGCGGGGTCGCCGATTCCAACGACCCCATGGCGCAGAGGATCAACGAGAAGCTCAAGGAGGCCAACGAGGGCCTGCCGGCCGAGGGTTTGGGCGGTCCGCCATTGCAGCAACCGGGCCGGCAGATGGGGCCCGGAGGTCCGGATGCCGGCGAGGCCGGACCACGCCGGCGGGGGCCGGACGGGTTCCAGATGCCTTCTGACGGAGAGATGCAGCAGATGCGTCAGCGCTTCCAGAACATGACCGAGGAAGAACGCCAGCAGGAAATGGAGAAGATGAAGCGACGCTTCGAGAACATGTCGGAGGAAGAGCGGGAACAGATGCGACAACGGTTCGGAGGCCGGGGCCGCCGGGAGGGCGGGCGTTCCGGTGAGGGCCAGGGGCCGGGCCCGCGTGACGGACAGGGCCAGGGCCCGGAAAGGAACCCATAAATGAGCGCGGTGAATCTGCCGGAGAACGGGCGTGAGATTGTCAGGCTCGAGAGCGCCTGGAAAATCTACCAGATGGGGACCGAAGAGGTCCGTGCCTTGCGCGGCGTGGACGTCACGTTCGAGAAAGGGGATTTCTGGGCGATCATGGGACCCAGCGGCTCCGGCAAGAGCACGATGATGAACATCCTCGGATGTCTGGACCGTTTGAGTTCCGGCTCGTACTATCTGGAGGGCCAGGACATCAGCATGCTGGATGACGATTCGCTCAGTGAGCTACGGCTGAAATATCTGGGCTTCATCTTTCAAAGCTTCAATCTGATTCCGCAATTGACGGTGCAGCGCAACATCGAGCTGCCGCTGTATTACCTGGGCTGGGACGCGATACGCAGCGCTCGGCGCGCCCAAGAGCTGGCCGACCAGGTGGGACTCGGCGACCGGCTGGGTCACCGTCCCACGGAGTTGTCCGGCGGCCAGATGCAGAGGGTCGCTATCGCCCGGGCGCTGGCCAACGACCCGCAAATCATCTTTGCCGACGAGCCGACGGGCAATCTCGACTCGGCCACGGGCGAGCAGATCATGCAGGTTCTGGACCGGTTGAACGAGCAGGGCAAGACCATTGTCATGGTCACGCACGAGGCGGACATTGCCGCCCACGCCCGCAGCCGGCTGCACATGATCGACGGAAACATCGATAGAATCGAGCAGAGGTCCCATGCGTCAAGCGAAGATCGCCAGAAACATCCTGTTGGGCATTGAGAACCTCCTGCTCCACAAGCTGCGTTCGTTCCTGACGATGTTGGGCGTGGTCTTCGGCGTGGGCAGCGTGGTGGCCATGCTCTCCGTCGGCGAGGGCGCCAGCAAGGAGGCCCTCGAGCAGATCCGCAAGCTGGGCAGCAACAATATCATCATCTCCTCCATGAAGTCGGCCGAGGAAGAGCAGATGAGCACGCAGCATTCCCATATGAGCATCTACGGCCTGACCTATGAGGACCACCGCCGGATCGCCGAGAGTTTCGCCCACATCCGCCAGACCGCGCCGGCCAAGCTGATGCGCAAGGAATCGCGCCTGCGGGAAAGGGAGATGGAGCTGCGCGTGGTGGGCGCGACGCCCCAATGGTTCGCTCTTGTGCCAAGGCCGGTCCTGGCCGGACGCGTGCTCCTGTACGCCGACGAAGAGAGCCGGTCTCCCGTCGCGGTCCTGACCGAATTCGGCGCGCGGAAACTGCTGGCTACGGAGAGCACCGTCGGCCAGACCCTGCGCATCGGGGGCGACGAGTTCGAGATCGTCGGTATCATCAGGAGCGAGAGCGGCCAGGCCGGCAACATCCAGATCCCCGACCAGGAGGTTGATGTCTACATTCCCCTGGAGGTGGCGCGTCGATATTTCGGCGATATCGTCACCCGAACGACCGCGGGCTCGCGCGAGCGCGAGAAGGTGGAGTTGCATCCG